>ERZ808286.173-NODE-173-length-49137-cov-4.026221_pt1 | contig 49137 bp, 51 predicted proteins | sample MGYA00521276_ERZ808286 | MGnify/ENA primary metagenome ERZ808286 (study PRJEB31516, sample SAMN03275607) | gut metagenome | biome: mammalia-associated habitat; material: feces | host: Papio cynocephalus | place: Kenya | collected 2012-08-01 ... | reverse complement strand
AATATTGCCGAAATGCAGGCTCTGATTCAAGCGTTGTTTGACAAGGGGTACGCTTATAAAAGTGAAGATGGCTCAGTCTATTTCAGTGTTGAACGATTCAAGGATTACGGCAAATTAGCTCATCTGGATCGTTCCACTCTGCGGCGCGGCGTACGTATCGCTACAGATGAGTATGAGAAGGAAGGCGTTGGCGACTTTGCACTTTGGAAAGGGTGGGACGAAAAAGACGGTGAAGTCGTCTGGGATGCTCCATGGGGGCGCGGGCGTCCAGGTTGGCACTTGGAATGTTCCGCCATGAGCATGAAGTACCTGGGCGAATCGTTCGATTTGCATACCGGCGGAATTGACAACCTTTTCCCGCACCATGAAAACGAAATCGCTCAAGCTGAGGCTGTAACCGGGAAACCTTTTGTCCATACGTGGATGCATTGTGCACACTTGCGTGTAAACGGGCAAAAAATGTCGAAGTCTCTCGGTAACTTCTTTACACTGCGAGACTTACTGGACAAAGGCTACACCGGCCGCGAAATTCGCTTTGTCCTTCTTAATGCCCATTATCGGCAGCCGCTCAACTTTACATTTGAAGCGTTGGCCGCAGCCCGAGCCGCTCTGGAGCGTTTGGATGAATGTGTCACAGCTCTGACGACACGCAGTGAAGAACAGACGCCCGATAACGGAAGCCGGGTGGAATCAAAGCTAGAAGTGTTCCGTTCGGCTCTGGCCAACGATCTAAATGCCCCTGAGGCCTTTGCCGCGCTATTCGCGTTCATCCGCGCAGCCAATATTGCACTTCATGCTGGGCTGTCTCCAGCCGGCGCCACCGCTGCATTAGCAGAATTACACCAGATGGATCGTGTACTAGGGTTCATTTTTGGAAGTAAAAAAAGTGAGACGACGCCCTGTCTACCAGAAACCGTCCAATCATTGATGACCGCTCGAGCCGATGCCCGCGCAGCTAAAAACTGGGCTGAAAGTGATCGTCTGCGAGACGCCCTGGCCGCACTCGGATGGCAGGTGCGCGATGGTAAGGACGGCCAGTCCATCAAACCGATAACAAGATAATGGCACGGGGAAAGTTTATTACCTTTGAAGGCCCCGAGGGAGCCGGGAAAAGTACGCATCTGACGCTTCTGGCGGAGCATTTACGTAAAACTGGCCTTCCCGTTATAACTACCCGTGAACCTGGGGGAACCCCTCTTTGCGAGTCTATTCGGGAGTTGCTTCAATTCAATGCTGCCGGGGAAGCACCGGGAAATCGGGCAGAGGTGTTGCTTTTTTTGGCAAGCCGGGCACAGCTCGTTGAGCGAATCATTCGGCCGGCATTAGAGCGTGGCACGTGGGTTTTATGCGATCGGTTTTGTGATTCCACATTCGCCTATCAAGGCTTTGGACGAGCTATGGATCTCGACCTCTTAAGACACCTAAACGCATTTGCTACGCATGACCTCATGCCAGATCGGACCATTTTTCTTGATATTCCTCAACAAGAAAGCCGTATTCGCCTAGCGCAGCGCCAGGGTGCAGCAGATCGGTTTGAGGCTGAACAGGAAAGTTTTCATGCCCGCATACTGAATGGGTTCAGAGTGTTAGCCAAAGCAACCCCGGAGCGAATCCTACAGATCGACAGTTCCGGTACCACGACACAGACCGAATCCAAAATATGGAACGCGATCAAACCGCTTATCCAAGTAGCAAAGGAGCAATCATGACGTTGGATCCAACACAAATGAAAGATTGGCAAATCGCTGAAGCCGCAGAAGCAAGCATGCTCCCTATTTCCCTCGTTGCCAAAAATCTAGGGGTTCTTCCAGAAGAAACGATTGCTTATGGATCGGCTTGCGCAAAGATTGATGCTCAGGCCGTCTTTAAACGCACAGGTGGTAAGCAAAAAGCCAAATACATCGATGTTACGGCTATCACGCCAACGCCTCTTGGTGAAGGCAAAACAACGACAACCGTAGGGTTGTTGGAAGGACTCGGACGACTTGGGAAGGCCTGTTGTGGAACGATCCGTCAACCTTCCGGCGGTCCCACCTTCAACATTAAAGGCGGCGCAGCCGGAGGCGGATTGGCGCAAGTCATTCCTTTAACGCCGCTTTCGCTCGGCTTGACTGGAGATTTCGATGCAGTTGAAAAGGCCAACAATTTATGTATGGTTGCGCTCAATGCACGAATGCAACACGAACGTAACCATGATGACGCCTGGCTTGCCTCAAAGAACCTCACCCGCTTGGATATTGACCCAACGCGGGTTCAAATGCGCTGGGCAATGGACTTCTGTGCACAAGGTTTGCGTCAAATCCGCATGGGGCTTGGAGCCGGAACACTCAATGGTTTCGAGATGGATTCCGGCTTCTACATTACAGTCGCCTCAGAAGTTATGGCCATCTTAGCTGTGGCCTCCGATCTGGCCGACTTGCGTAACCGAATTGGCCGTATAATCGTGGCCTATAACAAGCAGGGAAAAGCCGTCACAGCAGATGATCTGGAGGTGGCCGGAGCCATGACTGCATGGCTTGTCCGTGCCATGAATCCAACCCTGCTTCAGACATTGGAAGGGCAGCCCGTACTTGTCCATGCAGGCCCCTTTGCCAATATTGCCATTGGGCAAAATTCCGTGATCGCTGATCGCGTAGCCTGTGCGCTCACGGACTACGTTGTAACAGAAAGCGGTTTTGCTTCCGACATGGGGTTCGAAAAGTTCTGGAATATCAAGTGCCGGTGTTCCGGTCTTCGCCCGGATGCCGTAGTCTTGGTTGCAACCATTCGTGCATTAAAGCGTCATGGAGGAGCCCCAGACGTTAAACCCGGAGCACCGCTTGATCCCATCTACACCCAGGAAAACCTTCCTGTGTTAGAAGCCGGATGCCGCTCCAATCTGTTGGCGCACATTGACATCATCCGCCGTTCCGGAATCCGACCCGTTGTCTGTCTGAATCATTTTTATACAGATACAGATGCTGAAGTGGCCTGTGTACGCCGTATCGTTGAAGAAGCAGGTTGTCGTTTCGCACTTTCGAAACATTGGGAAAACGGCGGTAAGGGAGCCGAAGAGTTGGCACGTCAAGTTATCGCCGCCTGTGAAGAGCCTACCGAATTCCAGTATTTATGTGAGTTGTCTGAACCTATTTCGAGCCGCCTCGAAAAACAGGTAAAAACCATTTATGGCGGAGACGGTGTCGATTATACGCCGCAGGCACTTACCAAACTCCAAGAGTTGGAAGCCAATCCTGCCACCGCACATCTGCCGATCTGTGTGGCCAAGACACAGTACTCCCTCTCAGATGACGCCACCCAAATCGGCCGTCCAACCAACTGGCGTTTAAAGGTTCAGGATATCCTTATCTATCAGGGTGCAGGCTTTGTTGTTCCTGTCTCCGGAAAAATCATGTTGATGCCAGGCACTTCGGCCAATCCGGCCTATCGCCGCATTGATGTAGATGTAGAGACCGGGAAAGTCAAAGGCCTTTTTTAGGCTGTATCGAGTGATTTCTGCGATTTCCAAAAATGGGAGATCTCTGCCATGCGTTGTTGGACTCCAAATAAGCTTCGTGCCCTAAAAGGGAAAAAACGATTCGCCACGGTTACGTGTTATGATGCAACCAGTGCTGCACTCATTGAAGCGTTGGGGGACACCTCCGATTTGCCTCTCGTCTTAGTTGGAGACTCGCTCGGAATGACCATGCAGGGGAATGATTCTCCGCTCCCCGTTACTCTAGATCACATGGTCTATCACACACAATGCGTTGCACGAGTTCTACGCACGCCTATGTTAATTGCAGATATGCCATTTGGTTCTTATCAGGCCTGTGATGAAGATGGATTTCGAAATGCTCTGCGCCTCATTCAAGAGGGTGGGGCCGATGGCATAAAACTTGAAGGAGGAGAGCGCTGCGCATCCCTGATTCATCAGTTGGTAGAAGCGGGGATTCCAGTTTGTGGGCATCTTGGCCTGACGCCTCAAAGTTGCCTTGCAATGGGCGGATTCAAAGTGCAAGGACGAAATCCAGAAGCCGCTCAACGTTTACTTCATGACGCCAAAATACTCGAAAATGCCGGATGTTTTTCCCTCGTTGTGGAAGGTGTTCCGGCATCCCTAGGAAAAGCTGTCTCAGAGGCTCTTTCCATCCCAGTGATTGGAATTGGTGCCGGAGCAGATACCGACGGGCAAATTCTCGTCTGGCAGGATTTGTTAGGGTTAAATCTTGGGCATGTCCCAAAGTTTGCGCGTGCCTTTGCATGTCTCGGAGAGCAGGCAATCCATGGGTTACGCACTTATTGTGCTGCTGTAGCAGAAGGTACATTTCCGGCCACGTCCGAATGTTACGAATAAGTGGAGTCCTTTTGTGAAGCATTGTTGGCAGGAAGCTTCGCCGCCAATACCCGGATATGCAGAACGGATTGCGTATGAAACAGGCTTGCCATTGTTTTTAGCAAATATCGTTGCACTCCGAGCAAAGGAACAATGGCAGTCATGGTTGACGCCGCTTCAGCAACCTTTATGTGACCCTTTTTGTCTGCCTGGCATGATATCTGCCACGCATCGAATTCTCCTTGCCATTCAACGACATGAACCCATTACTGTCTTTGGCGATTATGATGTTGACGGTATCACCGGGACGGCGTTGCTTGTGCAAGCATTAACCCGTCTTGGCGCCACAGTCAAACCGTTCTTCCCTGATAGAAAAAGAGAGGGGTACGGACTAACTCACGCAGCGCTTCTACGTTGTTTAACCTATCCACCCCGCCCGTCATTGGTTATCACCGTTGATTGCGGCATTACAAGTGTAGATGAAACGTATATGCTCCGTAACATGGGCATTGATGTTGTTATTACGGATCATCACACGCTTCCCGCCATTCTACCGAATGCCAATGCCATTGTTACGGCGCAGCAATTACCAGAACACCACCCGGTTCATAACATTTGTGGATGTGCCACTGCGTTTACGTTGGCTCGTGCACTTAACAGTACGCAACAAGCACAACATATAATCGAAACAAAATTCCTTGATTTAACAGCTATAGCGACAATTGCCGACAGCGTGCCCTTGACGGGAGAAAACCGTATTATCGTTGCCAAAGGGTTAAACCTACTCGGGAACAAGAACGGAAATCGAGGATTAAATGCTCTACTTCGCCTACAACAACTAACATTCCCTTTGTGTACAGAACAGATTGCATTCTCAATCATCCCCTGTATTAATGCCGCCAGCCGAGTCGGCGATCTCAAAGATGCATACCGAACGATAGGCTTGGAACACGAAAATTCTGCGCAAAAATTACTTGAAGCCAATCATCGCCGTAAAGAAGTTGAGCGTGCATTATACACAGCACTACTCACCCAAAAACCCGCCCCCAAACCAAAAGAACACGTGCTTATCTTGGGCGGAGAGAATTTTGAGGCCGGTGTCATCGGAATCGTTGCATCCCGTTTGATGGATCATCTTGGTATTCCAGTAGCTCTTGTCTGCAAGACACAAGATGGTGGCGGCCATGGTTCAATGCGCTCATGTGGAAACTGGCATGCGGTTCATGCCCTCGACACCGTATCTGACCTGCTCACCCACTACGGAGGCCACGCTAAAGCCGCCGGATTCACACTAAAACCAAACACCTATCAGGCCTTTATCGAACGGTTGCCACAAGCGTTTCACGCCGATAAAACAGAAGAACCTGCTCTCTATGATGCCGATCTTGATCACGAACCCATCACACTTTGGTTATGTCAGGAAATCTTAAAACTTGAACCTTTTGGGCATGGGAATAACTGCCCCATTTTTCGAGGCCGCTTCATCATTCGTTCATTCCGAACCGTTGGAAAAGAGGGTACGCATTTATCAACACGTTTAAGCCCAGTAAATACCCCAACACAAACCCTCAAAGCTATTTGGTTTAACAGTGCCCCCTTGGTTCTCGCATACTGGAAGCTCAATCGAACCATTCGTCTTTACTTTAAGCTAAAAATCGATACATTCAATGCGCCAACGCCTTCTCTAATCATCCTTGACGCTGAAAGATGTGAGGGCTTCAATGCTTCCATTCGCCGGAGAAAAAACCATTTGCGCTCCTTCCGGCGAAACCAAACGAACGGCCTTAAGCACTAGCCGCCATCCTTTATTCACTTATCCGCATGGCCATCGAAACGATGTGCATCGTTTATTTTTCGAATTCAAAGTGTCTCTTTAACCGCAAAACCGCAAAGAGAACCAATAAACCTATCATCGCCATCAAGGCAAACGATACGCGCAAGTCAAATATGTGTGCGATATAACCAATCAACGGCGGTGCAGCTAGGAAACCGAAAAACCCAATTGTCGAGACTTCCGCGATAGCAATACTTGGCGCCACATGACGATCTTTTCCTGCCAATCCACAACATACCGGAACCACCGCGCTTGTACCGCATCCTACAACAGCAAATCCCACCACCGCACCCACCCGAGCAATGAGCTCCGATGTCCAACTCAATCCAACGACCAAAAACAAACCACCGGAAATACAGAGCCCACACCCAAACAAAACACGCATCACCCCATACCGATTCACTAATCGATCTGCCACAAACCGCATCGAAACCATTGCACACAAATATCCAAAATATCCCAGACTCTGATACGCTTGGGATACCCCCAACACGTCACGCATATACACCCCACTCCAATCATAGATTGTTCCTTCACACGCCATACACCCAAGAGATGCAACGCCAAGCCAACATAACAATGATGTGATCTTCCATGACCCAAACAATACATGCTTCCCTGTTCCGTTGTGAAGACTCCTTCGCTCAATCCCATATAACGCTCCGCCCGAAAAGGTTAACAAAAACCATATCCCTAACCCAATGATTATAAAGTGCGTAAGAACTGAGAACCCCAAATGTGTCAAAATCATTCCAACAACCACAGCGACCAATCCTGCTAATGACCACATTCCATGGAAAAGAGCCATGATACTCCGCCTATAGTACCCTTCCAATATCACCCCCTGCGTATTTGCCGCTGTGTTTGAAAGGTTGGCCATTACCCCAGCAAAAAACAGTCCGACAGCTAAACCTGAGATTGACTGAACACACCCCAGAATCGTCAAAATTGCTGAATAAGAAAATCCTGCAAAAATCAACATCCGGCGACTACCTAACCGTTCAACCAACCAACCGTTTGGAGCCATTGCAAGTAACTGACCAACTGGAAGCGCCAGTAACAGCGTTCCCAATTGTGCCTCATCCAATCCAAGCCTGATTTTGATGTCAGGAATTCGTGTACACCAAGTTGCAAAAACCAACCCCTGAACAAAGAACGAACAACACACCGCCACTCGTGCACGAATCAAACGAGACACATTAGGTAAAAACCAAGCAGAAAGCAAAAATGAACGGCACATCGTACATTCTCCTTTGCAGAAATTGAACAATCAGTTTAGCAAAAGTCCCCAAAACGATCGAAAGCGTAGGCTCATTTCATTCCATTGTATGATTTACTAACTTTTCTTTTCTCCCCAAAATATATTCAGGGCTCTTCCACCCATACATAATGTATAATAACTCTCCTGAGCCAAGCCAAAAACAACGTAAAATCACTCAAGATCAAAATAACACCTGAACAAATCGATATGATATTTTGCAAGAGACTTAAGAAAAAGCGAAAGCGTTTTGCAACAAGGTACGGGAAAATGGCGTTGTGGATAGATTAGAAATTGAGGATAGAATTGTAAAAACTTCCAAGTTTCTAGGTTAGTATGAGTACACACAGTAATCAAGTGTTTTTGTACTTTGTCTTTGTTTAGGAGTATGGTTATAAGTACATGCTGAGATAACGTTACAAAACATAAAACACTAACACATTTTAAATGCGGCGTAGTGCAGCGTGTCAGAAATATTGGCGTGAGGTAATTATAACCCGAGGATGTACACACCTCTGCGGCCTGCACATTGCCCAGACGAAACGTTTTTGTGGAGTCCAAAACCGAATAGCTGCTCTGGCTCGCCTACCCCTGTCGGCCCAGTCTATCCCTGCCCGCCGGCAGTCAGGTGGTAGACGCGCCTTTTCGATTTTCTTTTTTGCAGGAGAAGCTGAAATCGCAGAAGCTGCGCTTCAGCCCCCGCGTTAGGCGCCTACAAATGACTCCTCTACCCACACACTATTACTCCACACTCTTATAAAAAACCAACAGTGAGACGGAGGAGCATAATCCACTTCCGTACCATTACACTCTATAAACCTCGCCTTTACACCCTTAATAACCCATGCCCTTCAGACAGGCCGACACCGCGTACAGACCTAACCCATCACCACCCTACCAGTCAAAAACAAGGCATCACATTCGCAACACTGCAAACATATCCAGCTTAGCCATCACCAGAGTAACACTACGCACACTTTCTACCACGGAGGCTATCCCTTGACAAAAAACTTGACTCTACACGCCCCAGTTTTGTCTCAGAAATCTCACCGCTATCGCAATCCATTGCACCATATAACAAGACCCCTGTGTCGGATTCACTCCCCCAAAACCAGTTGCACGTTAGATAAACAAATTGATTAGGCAGTAAGTGGACAAACTTCATATGTAGTTTGTCCTTTCAATGATACGCTTTGATCAACATTATTGATTGAAGTTTGGGCAAAGGTAATAATCACGAAGTAAAACCTTGTTGAAGTCGATGCCATTGCGGAAGAAGCGACGGCGGATGGAATTGGCATTTTCCACTCCACCTTTTTCCAAGGCGGAGTAGACGTTGGTGTAGTAAACGATAGGCTTAAAACCATGAGAGTTTGTACTGATCGAAGGACTCGCAGTCGTTGTCGGTAATGAAGGCCTTAATAACTTTAAGCTCGCCTTTGTTCATCAGACAGCGAAGTTGTCGATGGATGTTAAATTAAGTAATCGAATGAGGTTTACAGGCAATGTAGCAGTACGTCATACATTCGATTAGGATTAAGCTGCCACCTTTACAGCCCCGTTGAAAACAAGTGTGTCCATTTTCCCAAGTTTATAATTCTTAGTGATTCAATTGCTTTGTAGAGGCATCATCGACAAGGCTGCAGCCATTGACTCCTCCCCACGTACGGTTCTCGGCGTTGCCTCCGTTAACGGCGTTTGTTATACGGGACCTTAGCTTAGCGGCATCCGTTCCAAGTACACGACGATGGATAAACTTGTAAAAGGCACGAAGAGAGAACATCGTCTACCACGATGACGGAGATTCTAAAGGATGCTCTCTGGAGCGACAGTCCCGTTCGGATTCATTTCATTCCTGAACGGTTCTGCAATCTTATTATGGATCATCTTCTGATAACGGGGTTCTTTTTGTTCAAGGGTGAGACGATATCGGGTTTGCGCACGTTGTGCGGAGTATGTTGTATGATGAGTTTCTTCGTTGTGCCGATAGTGCAATAATAGCGACCTGCACCACCCAGAGCTCTCACGTAATGTTGTGGCATCCAAGCCAAATTCTTTTACCATAACGTTCACCATTTTTGGATGCTTAAGCAGACCATTAGCATTCAATCCTCGTCCGCTGGCTTACAATTTTAGATGAGTCTGTCCTGAGAGATAATGGATGTGTTGTTAAGTGCGCACGTTGCTAACCTTTCTCTTTATGGTTTGTGCGCTTTTATTACAGGCGGCAGTAACCTTTTCGTATACGCCCTTGCCCCCCGGGGATAAGAGGACGGGCCTGCACTCTTCCCCTCGTATTCCCTTCTTGCATCTTTCATCTTCTCAAGCCTTTTCTTGCCCTTTTTCTTGTTCATTTAATTTTACAACAGCCACCCTCTCAGCGATATATAACCACACAACCATTTATCTGTTATAATCGTTACATCAATTGTCGCTTTATGAGAGGATGCTAAAGATATGTACGTTTGGATTATTTTGTGTGCCGCTCTGTTCGGAGTATCACATGCCGTTGCTAAAACGTGGTTTGTTAGTCCAATTCATGGTGATGATGCGCAGAATGGAAGTGTCTCTGCGCCATGGAAGAGTTTCGAGCCGGTCAATAAACTCATACTGCAGCCCGGTGATGTCATCCGAATAACGGAACCTGGAATGCTGAAAGGTTCGCTTGCTCCACAAGGTTGCGGTTCGTCAGAAGCTCCAATTCGAGTTATATTTGCCCCTGGGGATTACGAGTGGGAACACAACTCCTTGTTACAGCAGAAACTGGCCATCTCCAACACGCAGGATGCGCCCTTTGAGCCCAAAGCCATCGCCATTGCGCTCATGAATGTTCGCCATCTCCAAATAGAGGGTTCAGGCGCCACACTTTATGCGCGCGGGAAACAGGTTCATCTCTATCTTAACCATGCAGAAGATATTGTGATAGCCGGGTTGGGATTTGATTACCGACGCCCCACGGTTTCGGAATATACAGCACTCCAAGTGGGAGGAACAGAAGCTCTTATACAAATCCACCCAGATTCTCGTTATCGAATTGAGGGGAACCGAATTGTGTGGGTTTATGACGATGGGGAAACCAACCGTACAGGAGAATATCTACAGCGTTATGACCCTATGACTGGGGATGTGCTTCGAATCGGCAATAACCCAGCAATCGATCGAAATGCCACAACCATTGAACGCATAGGAACTCACTTGCTGAAAATCACCTATAGCAAAAATCCGGGTTTCAAACCAGGCATCACCTATCAACACCGCCTGATTCGGCGAGACTGCGCAGGTGTATTCTGCGAGGAATCAGCTCGTATCACCTATCAGAACGTCCGTTTCCATTTCCTTCACGGCATGGGTGTCGTCTCCCAGTTCTCCCGAGATCTCACCTTCGACGGTGTAGACTTGGCACCGCGAAAAGAATCCGGAAGAACATGTTCTGCCTGGGCAGACATGCTTCACTTTTCCGGGTGTGCAGGTGCGTTGACCATCCGAAACACTCACTTCTCAGGCAGTAATGATGATGCCATTAATGTTCATGGCACACACCTCCGGTTGGAGAAGGCCTGTTCACCCACGCAAGTTATCGTTCGCTTTATGCATCACCAAACATGGGGTTTTAAGGCATTCCATGCCGGAGATGAGGTGGCTTTCATTTCTCGTGAAACGCTCTTGCCTTATGCCACTGCTACACTCACACAAGCAACCCTTTCAACCGATGGAAAGACCATGACACTTGATTTCGCAGAGCCGTTACCCGAACATGTCCGTTATGGTTCAGATGTATTGGAAAACATCACATGGACACCCTCTGTTACCATTTCAGACTGTGTAGTTGAAAACATTCCTACTCGTGGTTTTCTGCTCACAACCCGACGCCCTATTCTTGTAGAACGCGTCCAGTTCAATCGAACAGGGATGTCCGCCCTCCTCATTGCCGATGATGCCGGCAGCTGGTTCGAATCTGGGCAAGTAACTAATATGACGGTTCGTTCATGTGTATTCTCCGACTGTGCGGAGCCGGTCATCAATGTGCACCCAGAGAACCGGATTGTCCGTGAAAATATGCCCGTCCATACACATCTAACCTTTACAGATAACGATTTCTATCTGCGCAACGGCCAGGCGTTCGCCTTTAAAAGCTGTGCCCATATAACTCTCCTCAGAAATCTTCTCCGAGGTGCGAAACGATTGGATGACGTACTCCGCACGCGTGCATGCTCAGACCTTCGCATCGAAGATAATTGCCTCCGTTGAATCATACGAACCGTTACAGGTATGCCACTAGACGTGTGCCACACCGTAAATGAAAAATGCGCCTGCCAGAAAAGAATTCTGCAGGCGCATTTTTATTAAGCAAACCCGAATTATTCCCAATGTCCCGGCACCCAGACACGATCCGTTTCCAGACCTTCCGGTGTGCGGGTTACACGCCAATAACCCTCTACCCATGTCTTAGCTCCCGACTGCGTAGGCGAGGATGTTGAACGATAAGCAGGAAGAATTGCGGTTGCAGATTCGGCCACCTCAGGCTGGGCAGTAATCGGCTGAACCACCACTGGCTGCTGAATAACAGCTGGCTGCTGAATAACCACCGTTTGCGTTTCCCGGATCACCGGTGGCGGCGGCGCAAAGAGCGGAAGCGAAACACCAATGGCACCATGGCGCCCAACACGTGTACCAAACCCAATTGCTCCACCCCACGGCGTCAGATTAAGGCCAAAGCCCCATTTTGGCTCATGCCGAGGCTCTGCCCGCCATTGCGGACGACCCGGCACGCGTGGAGGAGGAAACGAACCGCCGACAGGCTGCGGTGGACGGGCATACAACAACGCCGACAATCCGATGAACCCAACCAAGAGTATCACTTTGTTTTTCATGTCAACTCCTTCCTTTTGCTGACAATAAAAATAACACATCTAAAACGCTCGTGCATCACGCATACAAACCTCTCGGTTGGTATGCATACAAAACTGCACAAACGTCCTTGTTCTTCTGCTCACATACTAGGAGGAGGCGGCGGACGTTCTCCAGAAGACGAAGCGGCTTCTGGACGAAACATCCCCCCGGAAGAATTGCCCCCAGGCCGATTTGATGATGATTGTGATGGACGCCCTTTCCCTGGTTTGAAGACGCCTCCGGAAGAATCATTAATCGAACGATTTGAACGGCGACGGCGCCCACCAACAGACGTTGATGTTCCCGTTCGCGCCTCAGAATTCGCAGCACCGGCAAGAGAAGGATTTTGCGACAACGCACCCATCGGAAGTTCAATGATCCGTTGTGATGCAATCGGTTCTCCATCTTTTTCTGGAGACCTCATCCAGAACGTAATTTCAAGTACGGTTGGCAACGTATTCGTTTTTGTCCATTCATCAACCCAATTTAGCTCGCCATCTACGGTCTTCGTTGTATTCGGATCAAGCATACGACAATTAAGCCCGATAACCTCCGGAGAAAGGCTCAGCTCCGCCGTATCCACTTCTGGGTCAAATTCTTCGAGCTGCAAATCCTGTCGCCAGGCACGTACCGTGAAACCTCCTGGAAAAGCTCCATCAGGTTCCGTCACTGAAATCCGAACCCGATGTGGAACTTGCGCAAACTCAGCATCTTCACCAACTAGAGCTGCTCCAATCTTTGTCCACTCGATGATGTCTCGTGCCGACTGATCTTCGCCGTCATTTACGAAGACCAGTCCATACTTCTCACCAGAGCCTGGATAATAGGCTGATCGAAGTGCAGCGGAAAGCTGTTCCATCAGATAATCCGCATGCCCAGCAGCATCAATCGTTGACCGCCCCGTTTCCCACGCTCGCACCACCGCATTAAAGGATGTAAACAACATGACCGTTAACAACCCCAATAACGAAAGTGCAATTAATACTTCAACCAGTGTAAATCCTGATTTTTTCAACAGCCGTTTTCTTACGGTTCGCATTATTTATTCGCCCACGATTATTCAGTCCGTCTTACGAACATACTGCACAATCTCTTCCCGGTTAGTACCATTCCCCCATGTTACACTTGTACGAACAACGTAGAGTCCATCATCCTCAACGCCCTCTTCCGGGTCTTGTTTTTCATCCACCGTACGCTCATAAATATATCCCTCCTTCAAGGATGGATCCGGATCGACCGGAATATCCTCCTCTATTGACGTGATATCCACCATTGGATATACCAACTCGCCCAGAGAAAACACATAAGCGACTTCCTGCCGTTCCCGTGAAATCGTCACCATCCTGGCACTGACAATAATTGAGCGATAAAGCACAGAGAGTGCCCCCGCCAAAATAATCACGGCAAGCATCATTTCAATCAAAGTAAATCCAGCGTGCTTCCGCCCATAGCCACCTACCAGGCGTACGCTTCGATCACCCCTCTGCACAACATGGTGCCATTTGTTCATACCGCACAACATTTCTTTGCAGTCTGTAACGCTTCTGCAACAGTAATAGAAAATTGAGATGTAAGCACTTGTGAAAAACGTTGCTCCAGGCTGGACAAAGCTCCCAAGTGCCCGAACGCCTCTGCCCGCCGGATCACGGCCTCCCCCGATGTATCGTCCAAACAAGCATTAATCACATCGGCAATCGTCAGCCGCGTTGCACATTGACATAATACGTAGCCAGCAGGAACCGTGCTGCCATTCTCAGAAACCGGTAACAAAATATGATTCCGCTCCAAAATCACAGCTACACGTTCCACATCACGTTCCGGCACAGCGAACGTATCTGAAAACTCTGCCACAGACAATGCACACGCCTGTTCTTCCACACACCGCGCAGCCCATAACACCAATGCGAGCGCCAACACAATCAAATCCCGCTCTGATGGATGCGTAAATGCGGACTCCCGCAGCAGTTCCGTATAATGTTGATGCACGTAACAAAGTTCCGCGCCGAGCAGGATAATCTGCCAACTTGAATAAATCCAGAACAGTAAAATCGGCAAAGCAATAAGCGACCCATATAAGCGACTGTTACTCGCGATTCCAATTTGAAGCACCATGCAAAACTTAAAAAACACCGCAAGAATAATCGTCGTCAGAAACGCACCAATGAAACAACTCAAAATCCGAACACGCGTATTCGGCAAAAAACCAAACAAAAATGCAAACAACAAGGAACCTACACACAACGGCACCAGCCGATTGAATATGCCTAAATTCTCAATCATCCCATGCAAACCCCATAAATCCGGAACCATTCTGGCAACACGATCGAGCACCGGCAATGACGTTGCAGCCAAAACAAGTAATGGGGCAATAATGATCACACTTAAATAGTCGGTGAACTTTCGCCAGATCGGCCTAGCTTTTTCAATTCCCCATATTGCATTAAAACTATTTTCAATCTTTCCAAGAACGCCAATCACCATAAAGATCAAGGCCACAGCACCTACCGTTCCAATTTTTGCAAAGTTAATGGAATCGATCTGCTCAAAGATGGTTTCACACACATTTCGCAAGGCATTCGCTGCCTGTGTTACTTGAATAGAATTAACTGATTCAGACGGGGCACTCACCGCCTGCTTATCTAGCTCTTCTGGTGCTGACACTCGGCCATTATCCCCACCAGTCTGCTCCATCTTTCCAACAAAACTCTCAATGTTCTCCATTAACCTTTCCCGCGCCAATTCTCCGGCGCCAAAAGCCTTCAAAGACGTCAACCCAAGCGTTAACACAGGAACTACCGCCAACATCGTAATATACGTTAACGCCGAAGCATGCAGGCGTGAACCATCACGCAAATAACAACGAACCGTTAGGGAGATAAACCGAACAAGAAAAAGGCCTGCGCGAACGAACCAAGGGCTGGACGCTGTATCCATCCGCCACAAGGTCTCCATAAAAAATTGACGTACCGTTTCAATCATCCTAACACGCTCTCATGAATTCAAGACGTCCGGGGCATACTTTCGAATCACACCCCGGCAATATGCCGCCACCTCTTCCGCCGAAGATAATCCATCCCGCTGCATTGCATCCAACAACCGTTGCATATCAAAGTAAGCAATTCGGCAGATCAACTCCTTAATTCGCGGAATTAAGTTCGCCGACATACTCAATCGACGAATCCCCATCCCCACCAGCAACAACGCCGCCAGCGGATCCGATGCCATCTCACCACACACACACACAGGTAAGTCATGCCGACGCGCGGCCTTTACAACTCGTCCAATCAACTCAAGCACGACCGGATGCAGCGGCTGGTACAAGTGCGCTACGGCCTCATTCCCACGATCAACAGCAAATGTATACTGAACCAGGTCATTTGTCCCTATCGAAAAAAAGTCGCATTCCCGAGCAAACTGTTCCGCCTGCAATGCTGCCGCGGGAATTTCAATCATAACACCCTCCGGAACGTTCCTTTGGAAGAGAATTCCTGCCTCCTGCAATTCTTGTTTACACGCCTGAACAATAGCCTTACACGCACGCAATTCTTCTAGGGTTGTAATCATGGGATACATCAACGAACATGATCCCATTAATGCTGCACGAAGAATAGCCCGAACCTGTCGATGAAACACCGCTCGATTATTCAGCAAATAACGAACCGAACGATTCCCAAGAAACGGATTTGCCTCATTCCCACGATCTCGTCCAACAAGCTTATCTCCCCCTATATCCAAAACTCGAAGCGTCACCGGCTTTCCGCCGCACGAACGAATCACCTCCGAATACGCAGCAACCTGCTCTTCTTCCGTAGGTTCACGTCCAAGCCCGATCCACAAGTATTCCGTTCGATATAAACCGATCCCCTGCGCACCATATTCCCCTATTCCCTCAAACCCAACACTGTGATCGGTATTAGCCAGCAAGGTAACCCGAATGCCATCTGGCGTAACGGCAGGTCGATCCGCAAGAGAACGACGATGTTCTTGTGCGGCACGCTGTGAAGCCGTATCTGCCAACAATGCAGCCTTCAACTCGTCTGTCGGAAGATGCCATAGCAACCCATGGAACCCATCCAGTGCAACTTCATCCCCCACCAGGATAGCATCCAAGCTTTGCCCAATACCCACCACCGCAGGAACCCCAAGCGCCCGCGCCAATATCGTTACATGCGCAGTTAAAGACCCCTGCTCTGTAGCCAACCCCCGGATATACCGCCGTGGAAGAGACACCGCATCCGATGGAGATATATTGTCTGCCACAATTACCGATGGCCTATCTATTGGCGGAATCGCCCGTTGCCCATCCTCCCCCAACAAATTGCCAATAACACGATTTCGAACATCATACAAATCAGCCATACGCTCGCGCATATACGCCTCGTCCATCTGGCGCATCATGGCAATCATACCTGCGAACACATCGTGTACTGCCCACTCCGCATTCACATGTTCATTTCGAATCTCCTTCACGACCTTGTCGATAAAGAAGGTGTCCATCAACAGCATCAAGTGTGAATCAAAAATCCCCGCCTCGGTAGATGATGCATGACTCTCCGTTGTTTTGGCTAACTCTGCCAACTGTCGGCGTGCCCGATCCAGCGCCGTATAAAACCGTGCTATCTCCGCATTCGCCTGCTCCGGGGCAACCGCGTATTTAGGCGCATCACGATTCTTCTTTGCCACAAACCGAACAACTGGCGCGAAAACCAACCCTCCCGAAGCAGCGAGTCCCCGGTATAACGTTGGATGACGCTCAGTTTGTTCCACTCCGAACCTCCTGACCACCTATAAGTTTCAACCGATGCAACCGCTTCCTGTTCACATCGGCAATCTTTCCGTTCGACTACTCATCCGGCAAATCAAACTTGCGCTCAACCAAAGCCTCAAGTTCATCTACCACCTTTTGAGCCTCCTCCCCGGTTGCATGGATGGTCAGGGTTGTGCCATTAACAGCCTCCAGCGTCATCAGCGCCATGATGCTTTTCCCTGGAACCACTACACCATCTTTCTCAACCGTCACATCCGCACGATAACGCGCAGCCGTCTTAGCAAAAAGACCTGCGGGGCGGACATGCATTCCATACTTGTTCTTTAACGTAACACGAACCGTCGCTTCACTCATGCTTTTGCTCCCATAGTAATAAAATGTGTCATCATCTGAGCATCGAGCAATCCCGCAGGATCTGCCCCTGACTGCCTCAACTTGTATGTGGCCGCCGCCGTCTCAACCACATTCACAAAGTCACGCCCCGCCGCAACCGGAATCGTCATCCATTGAACAGATTTCCCCAAAATCTCACAGGTCTTCACCTCCGAGCCAATCCGATCAATATCCTCTTCCGTATCACACCGGCGCAGCGAAAGAATAAAATCCAGTCTGCACGACTCCTTTACCGCGGCAATTCCGAAAAGCTGCTCCATCGGCAACAACCCTAACCCGCGGATCTCCATAAACCCGCGAAAACGCTCCTTTGCCTTTCCATATAAATCACCATGTGCATCCAGCGACACCAATGTCACATCATCGGCAATCAACGCATGTCCATGCCGCATCAACCCCAACGCAGTCTCGCTCTTTCCAATCCCAGGAGGCCCAGCCAGCAAGACCCCAACACCCGCCACATCCACCAATGTTCCCACAACTGAAGCCCGTGGAGCTGTCAATTCATGCAGATAAAGCCCACCCCGGCGAAACACCTCCAACGATGAAAGTTGTGTCGCCAACACCGGAATCCCCAAACGATCCGATAGCGCCAACAACGCGCCCCCAATCGGAATTTCCCCAGCCCGACAAAGTAAAACAAACGGAATATCCCGAGAAAGCAACGCCTCCCAACGCGCCAAACGCTCCGCCTCATCCAGTGTCTTCAGATACGCCGCCTCTGCTCGACCTAAAACCTGAGGGCGCCGCCAGGCAAAGTGTTCATAAAAACCAGTCAACGCCAACCCCGGACGAGAAAGCACGGGTTCCAGGATCGCCCGCGACAAACCGGAGCGTCCAGCCAGCAACTCTAACCCAAGCCGCTCAAATGCCGCCTGAAAAAACGCCCCAACCGTGGGTTGTGGCACGGGAATTGGGTTAATGATTAGCGAACCGTTTACATTCATCACAACATGGGTTTTCGGCACACATCACGTGCCGAAAACCCGATATTATACGTTATTTAGAGGCTTCGGCAGCCTGCGCCGCCTTACGGGCGGGCTCGATATAAGCCTTAGCGCGCTTCTTACGAATCTGCGTTTCCACCTTGGCCGCTGCCATATCTACCGCGGCTCGCATGGACGTATCGGTACTGGCCGAACCAACAAACTTTTCATCCTTGCGCTGCGCAATCACTTCCGCTGCACAAAGTTTGTTTTGAAAATCCATTACCACTCGAACCGATTCCACCATAGGAAACGCCTCGCCTATCTTTTCCGCGCGCTGTTTGGCATACTCGCGAAAGCCTTCAGAAATATCCTTATGACGTGCATTGATTTCTACTGTCATGTCGTACCTACCTTTCTTGTGGGTGGTTGTCTTCCCGAAGAACCCGCCTACATGCGGAAGTTTTCTCCGAGATAAGAATGTCTCGCCTGCGGATTCTCGATCAATTCCTGGCTCGTGCCCTCGCACAATATCCGCCCTTCAAACACAATATACGCCCGATCCACAATATGCAGCGTTTCACGCACATTATGATCCGTAATAATCACACCCAACCCCTGCGCCTTTAGTCCGCGGACAATTTGCTGAATATCATCCACTGCCAACGGATCCACACCGGCAAACGGCTCATCCAACATTAAAATGGCCGGTCTACGCACCAATGCCCGTGCGATTTCAAGCTTCCGCCGTTCACCTCCAGAAAGCGTATATGCGGGCTGTTTCGCCACCTTCGTCAACCCCAGTGAAGAGAGCAGCTCGTCCAAACGCGCCATTCGCTCCACACGCGTCAGGTGAAGCGTCTCCAATATAGCCAGCACATTTTCCTCTACACTTAACTTACGAAAGATACTCGCCTCCTGCGCCAAATACCCCAAGCCTATCCGCGCCCGTTTGTAAACCGGCAACCGTGTAATCTCTTGCCCACGAAATTTGACCACCCCGCCATCCGGGCGAACCAACCCCACGAGCATATAAAACGTTGTTGTTTTTCCGGCGCCATTTGGCCCCAGTAACCCCACACATTCCCCACACCGCGCACAGAGTGAGACCCCATCAACCACCGTCCGCGTACCATATACCTTACGCAGCCCGATAGCCTCCAAATCCGGTTCTGACAGACCTGCCGCACTCATTTCATCATGTCCTTCAAACCATCCGTTGCACCAGCTGGGAAGCTTAACGTCGGGCGCGGATAAACCTCCATCCGCTGATCATTCGTCCAAATCGTAATCTTATCCCCCGCCACCTGGCTTACCTTACCGTCCGATGAAATATTTTTGAGCACCGCTTGTCCCACCATCACCAACCGACCATCCACTTTCGTGTACACAGCCTTTTCACAGGAAGCCCGACGATTTTCATTCGAAACAGCCACATGCCCCATCACGACCAGCTGGCTAAGACTGTTCGTGCCGTCAAAAAAAACAAATAACCGATCTGCCGTCAGGCGAAACCGCGCATCATCCACCACCACATCATCCGACATAATGGCAACCGCTTCTTTGTAGTTATACTCCATCCGCCGTGCTGTAATTCTGGTATCTCGAAGCGCCATCTGTTGGGGCACAGGCTGAGCTGCCCCCTCCAGCGCTGCACGTGCCGCCGCCATACCGTCATCATCGACCGCAGCCGACGCGTACCATGGCAACAGCATGCCCATCAAACCGAACAATATCTTCCGCATTATCTCGTCCCTTCTTCAAAAAAGACCACGTCCGGCAAAATTCGCCTCACGCATACGCTGCGTTACAATCTTCGCCCGCCGCAACACCTGCACATACCGCGCATCCAAATCCACCAATGCCCCTATCCCTGAAAAATGATCTGTCCCGAAAGTCCCAGCGACCCGTCCTTTCGCCACCGCCAATAAAGACTTTCGATCAACCATCACTTCTGCTGCCTCCAAAACCGCTTCCGGCGAACCATCTTCATGAAACTGCTCTACCCGCACCCCCCGACCACGCACCTGTTGCATATCAGAAGAAATCCAAGCCTCCTTCGCAAATACCACCGTCTGCGCCCGCCCATCTGGCCAGCTGCGCACCGGCAGGCGAAGATTTTTCGCCGGCGCACCGAGCTCCGCCGGGGAAGCTTTGATTCGGGTGATCAGCTCTCGATACCGCGCAGGAGCCCCAGGCTCGGCGTATGCCGCCAACCGTTCAGCCGTTAAACGAGACTCCGCTTCACCATCTATTGGCAACGCTTCCGCCACAGCAAGCCTCAAAAAGCTCACCCCCGCAACCGCAACCATGGCCGCCACACGCTTCATTTTTCCTTTACAATCGCGTCAATCCGAAGCAGCCGTGTCAGCAAATCTTCCAATGCACTGAAGGCAATGGCATTAGCCGCATCCGAAAGCGCTTCCGGAGGATTGAAATGCGTTTCCATAAACAGCCCGTCCACCCCCGTGGCCACCGCCGCACGCGCCAGAGCTGGCGCCCAACGGCCATCCCCTCCAGAACCCGAACCGAGCCCCCCGGGGCGCTGTACGCTGTGCGTGGCATCAAAGACCACCGGATAACCAAGCTCCCGCATGACCAAAAGAGAGCGCATATCCGCCACCAAGTTATGATAACCAAAACTGGCTCCTCGCTCCGTGAGCACAATTCGCGTGTTCCCCTCCGATTCCACCTTGCGCACAACATTCACCATGTCTTCCGGAGCCAAAAACTGCCCCTTTTTAATATTCACCACGCGCCCGGTCTTGGCTGCTTCCACCACAAGATCTGTCTGCCTGCACAGAAATGCCGGAATCTGCAGCACCTCGCACACCTCTGCCACTGGAGCACATTGCCACGGTTCATGAACATCCGTCACAACCGGCACACCAAAGCGCGCCTTCACCTCTGCCAGAGTTTCCAGCCCCTTCTCCAGACCAGGGCCGCGATAGGCAGACAAACTCGTGCGATTAGCCTTGTCAAATGATGCCTTGAATATATAGGGAATACCAAGCCGAGCCGTAAGTTTCACCAACGCTTCAGCCAACTCCAAGCACGCGTCATGGCTCTCGATCACACATGGCCCGGCCATCAACGTCAGCCCGCCGGCTCCAAAAAGCACGCGATCTGTAACCTTGACAATTCTGCAATCCGCCATAACGCTTCAACTCCTTACCGATTTGATTTTATTTTAGCAAAGCACAGAAGGAAATACCACCCTAATCCTACCTCCGTCAGCGACAAATCCATTAAACGCCGCAAGAAGCAACAAGGTTCCCCTCCCTAACCCCCGAGTTCACGCAACGCAATCGACACACATCTTCTGGCAAATACGCTGAAAACGTTAACCTCTACAAGATATCCCATCTTCCAGCCCAACGCCTACTCGTCATCGCTAGGCTCTATTACCCCACTCCTTACCAGACATAAACAATCGCTTAAACAACAGCCTGAACAATCGTTACGAACCAACCTGAACGTTCACAAGTTCACATGCATCCTTTGACCGCTTATGTTATAATATGCGTTCTTTAATCGAGGGCTCTTTCTCCAATACTCACTGGAGGGGCTCTCCTTCCGCCCTGTAGCTCAGAGGACAGAGCAGCGGTTTCCTAAACCGCGTGTCGCAGGTTCGATTCCTGTCAGGGCGACCACTCACAACATGTTGATTTGTTTCCCAATACTTGCCAAGACATGCGCTGAAGACCTATCACTGGGTTGTTTCCCCTTCTTCCTTCTTCGCAATTCTCAAGTTCTAACCCTACACCAAACTTACAGCGGTTGTCGAGATTTTCAAGCGTCTATTGCAGCCTCAAACTCAACCAGACTTCTATACAAGGTTTTGTTTGTTTCATTTCTACGCCCAAATGACTTTTGCCATAAAAAGTCATTTGGTAGAGCGAAAAATACCTAATTACAGCATAACGCTAACAATCAACACCCTCCTATTTACTCTCATTTACAAAGAATAACTTAGGCTCCTCTTACTCATATATCTCACGTCTGTACAGCACATGCTTATCCCCTCATCGGCCCACAACTGCCGCATCCACCGGCACGTTTCTTGTGTGATCAGGAGACGGCTCACGCGTGTTATTATGAGCCGATAATCACAAAAGCCTCCTTAATGAACCGAACTTCCTACACTTCCAATCACTAATCACGCGCCAAGAATCCAAGGCTTTTGTAAAGTAAAAAGAACCTGCGATCCGCAGGTTCTTTTTACTTTTCCCGAAATTTCTCCGGATACAGGCTTAGAACGCGTAGTGTGCAAACGCTCGATTGGCCTGAGCCATTTTGTGAGTATCATCGCGCTTTTTGAGGACGTTGCCAGTATTGTTATAGGCATCAATCAACTCAAGTGCCACAGCACGCGGCATCGGAACGCCACGACGGGCAGAAGCATACTGCGCCATCCAACGGAGCGCCAACGCGAGCTGACGGCCAGGGCGAATTTCAACCGGAACAGGATAGGTGGCGCCACCAATACGGCGGGACTTCACTTCCACTTTCGGCTTCATATTGTTGATAGCGGCATCCATCACTTCGAGCGGATCCTTGCCTGTTTCCTTGGCAAGTTCATCAATCGCTCCATAGACGATACGCTCAGCAGTCGTCTTCTTACCAGACTTCATGAGCGTACGGACAACCTTGGCAACCAATTCGCTATTGAAGCGAGGATCGGTCATATGCACGCGCTTAATCGCTTGACGGCGTCTCATGATTCAATCCCTCCTTATTTCTTCTTAGCGTTGGCTGCCGCATCTTTCTTGACGCCGTACTTAGAACGCGAACGACCGCGCCCATTGACGCCAAGGCTGTCGAGGCAACCGCGGATGATGTGATACCGCACGCCGGGGAGGTCCTTCACGCGTCCGCCTCGAATGAGCACTACAGAGTGCTCCTGCAAGTTGTGCCCTTCGCCGGGGATATAAGCCGTTACTTCATACCCGGAAGTCAGGCGCACACGGGCGACCTTACGCAATGCGGAGTTTGGCTTCTTCGGCGTCTGCGTTTTCACAACGGTGCAGACACCACGACGCTGGGGGCAAGCAACGAGCGCAGGCGATTTGCTTTTCTTGCGCTGCGGGGTGCGACCCTTACGCACCAGCTGATTGATTGTAGGCATATGAATCGTATCCTTACTGTTCGGATATTCAATTTTACACCCGCACCTGCGGGTTCGAAGCGGTCGGAACTGTGGGACGGGGCTCTCGTCCTCTGCGTCAGAGCCTAGCTACCGGCTCTGGGTTCCGCACCAAAAATCCCGCATATGGTATCACAAATACACCCTATGCGGCAAGAAAAAAGATTTCTGCGAGAATCACCTTTCCGGGGAAGACTCCGTGGCAGCATCCAACGTATCCGCCCCGGAGGTGTCTCCTATTCTTAGGCTTTTGCCACACGGCCAGCTTTCAAGCAGGCGGCGCAAACCTTCATATGGCACGTTTCACCGTTCGGCTTACGAACATGCACATTCATCAGGTTAGGCTCGAAACGGCGCTTGGAGATGCCAGTGGTGTGCAGACCGATACCGCCCTTGACCTTTTTCAAGCCGTGGCGAACCACGCGGCTGCCAACGATGGGCTTCTTACCGCAGACTTCACAGATTCGGGACATGATGTATTCTCCTTGGTGTTAGAGTGTGATGATAGGATTCTTCAGGGACGGAGAAACGTTGCGCGGCGAAAGCGTTCAGCGCTGACCTCCGAGTGATCTAGCGGCTCCACTTGAGCGGGAGCATCTTCATTTGCTACCACGCTTCCCGGAGGAAGAGGCCGCAAAGCTTCACGCAGAGCTCGTCGAACGCCATCTAGCCCGGGTTTCCCTTCCGCTGTCAGCGAAAGATAGAGCGGCTTGAAACCAAGCGCAGACTCCAACTCGGCCACATGTTTCTGTGCGGCAGGGTCATCCATCTTGTTGGCAATGACCAACGCCGGGCGGGCAGCCAACTCAGGGTCATACTGCTCAATCTCTTCACGAAGGACGCGATAGGCTCTCTCCGGAGGGTTCTCCGTATCAGCCGCATCCAACACATAAACCAACATTCGTGAACGAGAGATGTGCCGTAGAAAGGTCAACCCGAGCCCCACACCATTCGATGCACCTTCAATGATGCCTGGGATATCTGCCACGCGCACCGTAGCATAGTCCTCAAACTGCACCGTTCCCACGATGGGATGAAGAGTGGTAAATGGGTAATTGGCGACCTTCGGTTTAGCAGCGCTCAACGCACTGAGAAGGGAAGATTTCCCTGCATTCGGGAACCCCACCAACCCAGCATCCGCAATGGTCTTAAGCTCGAAACGTGCACGAAAGGCTTCACCCTCAGCGCCGGGAATGAACTTCTCAGGCGCTTGATTCGTGGCGCTCTTGAAGTGAACATTACCCCACCCGCCGCGGCCGCCGCGAGCAATGACAAGTGTCTGTCCATGCTCCAGCACTTCACCCAGCCAAGCGCCGGTATCTTCATTGTAGATCTCCGTTCCGCACGGAACATCCACCACAAGATCCGCGCCGTTACGGCCGTGCATTTTCTGCCCGGTACCATTAACGCCGTTTTCAGCAAATAGACGCGGCTCATAAAAAACGCGAAGCAGGCTGTCGGCATGCGTACTGGCACGTACCACGACGTTCCCGCCGCGGCCGCCATCGCCACCGTCAGGCCCGCCTTCCGGAACGTGCGACTCACGACGGAAACTTCCGCTCCCATCGCCACCGCGTCCAGCGCGAACCTCGGCTACTGCCGAATCAACAAATACCCGTGTTTTCATTCACCGTCTCGAAGAAACCGTTTAGAACTTACTCAGCCGCCTGAGGAAGGGGCTTAATGGCAACAACCTTGCCATTCTTCTGAAACTCGACTACGCCATCAATGAGGGCAAAGAGCGTAAAGTCGCGCCCACAACCAACATTCGCTCCGGGGGCAAACTTCGTACCGCGCTGGCGGACAATGATGGAACCGGCGGTGACAACCTGCCCGGCATAGCGTTTGACGCCGAGACGCTTGGCATTGCTGTCGCGGCCGTTACCAGTGCTACCTGCCATAAGAGTGTTCCTTTCGGTTAAGCAATGGATTTAATCTTGAGAACCGTCAACTCCTGACGGTGACCGACGCGGCGCTCATAGCCTTTACGGCGGTTCTTGCGAAAATGAATGAGCTTGTCCCCGCGCTTGTGTCCGAGCACCGTAGCAATAACCTTGGCATCGGCAACGGTCGGCATTCCGATCTTGAGCTCAGAGCCCGTGTGCAAGGCGCGCACACAAGTCAACTCGATCTCGGCTCCTGGCTCGCCCGTCATGCGATTGACTTCGATAACGGAGCCAACGGTCACGCGGTTCTGGACGCCGCCGGCCTCAACGACTGCATATGCTTCCATGAAGTGTCCTTTGGTTAGGTTAAAATGGGTATTCTCAGCCCCTATGGCAAAGAAAGTGGGGCGTAGTGTAGCGTAACTGGTAGAGAAAAGTCAACTATTTTTTACAACCGACACTCTACAATATATCATTATTCATTTAATATCAAAGAGAAACACTCTGCAAAAGAGTACTTGAAAACAATATAACCTATTCTTCTTGCGTTACGATCTAAAAACACACAGAATGAACACACCTGTATAACTCCGACTGCAACGTCCGCCGTTTCTCACAAGCATGAATCAAACCCATGCAAACGCTACTATCTGTACATTGTCTGTTACTTCAGAAATCCCTGAAGAGGACTTTGTTATTTTGTACTGTCTCGTACAGCCCTCATAGAGGAGTCACCCCGCGTTCGCTTCTGCGCCGAGACGGGTCGAGCACGAAGTCGGGGTAGATCAACAAGTTGCGTTATGCGTAGCAATTACCGCAGGAAACATTATTGAAGCGTTTTATCCATTGCATCGAGAAATCGAACTCTGTGTATAAAAATGAGATCATGTATCCGCCCCTGTATTCTTCCATATCTGCACGTGGATATTTACATAAAAATCCGTTACCCCCTCGAAAAACGCATCCATCAAAGTCAGAGACAGAACAGAAAGGGAAAGCACTCCCCTTCCTGCTCTAGCCATTTTTCTATCTGTCATTAAGCTTCTGCCACAAAGTCCATACACATGCGTGTCTGCGTGAATGGCCGAACACATGTTTCGGCAATCGTCACGTGGGCAGGATGAACGGCATATTTTCTGAGCGCCGTTTCGTCCTCAAACGCAGCGTCCAGCATCACATCCGTATTGGAGCTGCCAAGCGGCTCCGTCTGAACAGTGATTGCAAGAAGTCCAGGGATTTTCCCCCTCAACCCTTCAAGTCCTTCCTTGATCCCGGCCTTAATGGCTCCCACATCCGGCAATCCATCTTTCAATTTCCAAAGAATCACGTGTTTAACCATAAGAACCTCGTAATGTCAGACGAAGAAGAAAAGAGGCAACGAATCAAACAGTACGCCCGAGTTGATAAGCCTGCTCCACATAGGGAGTCTTAACCACGTCTCCACGTTCATAAACACCAGGGGCGACGAGCGTGCCGCGGAGCGTTGAACCATCATAGCAATCCAGAAAACCCTGCATCGCCTGGATCGTACCGGCTGCGTTGGCCGCTTCATCATCGGCCATGGTCATAAGGAAGTAGTAGGCTTTGTTTGTCAGGGTTGGAAAAATCGCGACCGTCCGATCGAAAACAGTTTTCAACTGGGCACTTACAGAGTAGAAATAAACCGGAGAGGCAAACACGATTACATCCGCCGCCTTCATGGCTTCAAGCAGCTCAGCTGCATCATCCTGCTGAATACAATGATTCAGCTTTCGGCATGCATAACATCCCTGGCAATAGCCGATTTTCTTTTCTGCAATACGGACTTTTCGAACGGCATGCCCAGCCGCAAAGGCACCTTTGGCGAAGGCATCGCACAAGACGTCTGAATTACCCCCTTTTCGCGGGGAGGACGAAAGAATTAACACATTGGCCATAATGACTTTTCTCTTACAGTTTAGTTACTACCCAGCTATAGACAGACATTGTAAGGCATTCCCTTTAAGGGTCGTAAGGGGCGTTTAAGCTGTCCTCATCCTCTTCGCCCAACCCAAGGGAATCAAGAATTTGCTCAGCTGGCGTTTGGGCAGCCTTTGACTGATTACAAGCGAAACAGGCTGGCACTACATTCCCCTTGGTGGAGGTTCCGCCGCGAGCCACGGGAATCACATGATCCATCGTCAGAGCCTCCGGCGGAAAATGCCCATGGCAATAGTAACACTCACCTTTTGCCAGGCAATCTTTCCACCATTGAGTGGCACGCAGCTTACGGGCACGTTCGCGTTCTCTGCGAACATGTCCCTCATCCACCGGCTGATACCACATACTCATCGCTCCGGCACCGTAGGAACAGGAATTCGGCGAAAACGCCGGTGCAGCCACAAGTACTGATCCGGAGCCATGCGAATGACCCGTTCAAGTCTCGCGATAAACTCTGCAGTAAGAGTCTCCTGTGTCGCACCCGGCTGCAACAGGATGGGATCACCGATTGCCACCAGTTTGTAACGAAGCAAGCCAGTACGCAGAAATCCTCCCACCAACACCGGCGCTCCGGTATGCAGGTGCAACCGCGCAGGCGATGTGTATACCGGAACAATATGTCCGAAAAATGGCACCATCACCCCACCGGAACTGAATTGATCGAAGAGAATTGTCAGTGCCCCGCACGTATCCTTCCACTGGCGGAGTGCCGAGCCACGAAAACCATGTTTCTTAGGAATAATTGTAGCGCCGCCACGGAAGTTATGGCGCTCCAAAAACCGCTGAATATAAGGGTTGTCCATCAGCCGAGCTACGGCAAACATGGGCCGTACACTGGTAATTGCAGTAATCCCCGCCTCCCACGCCCCCAAATGCCCGGTAGCCAAGATAATCGGTTCCTTTGCGGAAAAAAGCATTTCCTGCGCCGCAGGCGTCATTTCTATCTCCACATAGTCCCGCCAATTATCATGCGTTACCACATCCGAAGCACGCAGAGCCTCACAAATATGCCCCACGAAATGCCCCATAGAGTCTCGAGCGATCCGATAGGCTTCCGCGCGTGTCTTAGCCAAACCGGCAACGACCACATTATCAATCGCCACGCGCATTCGGCGCTCCCAACGAAAGAGAGCGAATACACTCGTTCCAAGCCGCCAACCAAAACGATAAGCCAGACGGAGAGGCATCAGCCGATAGAGCCACCACAGCCCGACGACCAACAGGTACTCCACGTAGTAAACCCAACGTGAACGCAAGCAGAGCGTAACAAATCTGGATGCCATGCACGTCCTCACACATTCATCAGGGATGCAAATGCAGCATCCACCCGGGCTTGCGCCGCCGCGGCCTGAGCTCGAAACGCTTCTGCCCTCCCACGAAGTGCCGCGAAGTCGATGCCGTTCGTTCCACCCAAATGCGTTTTCTTGGCAATGACTTCATCTGGATCCATCCCCCGCAAATCTTCCAGATGATCGCGTACCTGGTGGTAGGCATCGCGGAAAGGCATTCCCCCCGCCACCAGTTCAAGTGCACGATCCGTCGCGAAAACACCCGGCTCTGCAAAAGCCGCACGGCAGGCCTCCGGGTTAACTTTCAAATTCTCTGCCATCAATTTCATGATCCGGAGCGACGTCCGCGTCACGCGGAGCCCTTCCATATAGAGCTCCTTCGTATCCTGCAAATCCCGGTTATAACCTCCGGGCATCGCTTTAAGAATCACATTGGCCGCTGTGGACTGCCCCAAAAGAAGCGCCGCCTTGCCACGAATCAACTCCAATACATCAGGATTATATTTCTGAGGCATGATTGACGACCCGGTACAAAGGTCTCTCGGCAACGTAAAGTAACGAAATTCCGGCATGGAGAAAAGAATTAAATCCTCTGCCAGGCGCGAAAGGGAAAGCATGATCTGCGCACAGGCGGCAAGCAACACAGCCTCATCTTTACCGCGTGCACAGGAAGCGTAAAAAACATTATGGTGCGGGCGGTCAAAAGCCAATAAATCGGATGTCAGCTGACGATCGATCGGCAAGGGCACTCCATACCCGGCAGCTGACCCCAGCGGGCACAGATTATTTACCTTCGCCGCAGCTTCCAGCAAATACCCGTCATCCAGCAACATCTCCGCATAAGCACTTGCCCACATACCCACACTGCTAGGCATCGCCGGCTGAAGATGTGTCCGCCCCACCAGAGGAATCTTGCGATACGTTTCGCCGAAGGCAAGCAGCGCCTCCGCCAAATCTGCCACTTCTTCAGAAAGTGCGTTCAGCTCGTTTCGTACATGGAGCCGGATATCTACAGCCACCTGATCGTTACGACTCCGGCAGGTATGTACTTTTTTACCCAGGTCTCCCAGCCGCTCAGTCAATCGCCGTTCCACTGCCAGGTGAACGTCCTGATCCGCAGCAGTGATCGTAAACACACCGCGGCGCACCTCGTCAATAATATCCCGCAAAGCACGAATAACTGCCACACGCTGCGTTTCGGTAAAAAGCACCGGACGGAAGTCCATGTGAGACAACATCGTCACATGCGCCGCCGTACCCAGACAATCTACCTCCGCCAATGCCAGATCAAGTACTGGGTCTTTTCCTTCCGTAAAAGCCAGGACGTCCGGATTGATTTTCCCAACGGTTGTTGCCGTATCCGCAGTCTTCATCTGATTCCTCACCGTCTGCCAGTTTTTCTCTGTGCGGGCACGGGCACAGGCTGTGCCTCGGCTTCAAGCACCCCAACACGGCGCAAGTGCGCCGCCAAAATTTCCTGGGCAGCCTTTGCCTCTGTCCATAATTTGGCGTAGGCCGCCTCGTTACCCGTGACATAAGCCGCATAGGCACGCAAGTATAATTCCGTCAAATCCCGAAACGGTTTTGGTCGGCCAATCGCCGACCGGCTAAGCCAGTCTGTGCACGCACGCGCCGCTGCCACATCCTGAGGGGGCATCAAATGCGCGGCCCAACGCTCAAATTGAGCCTGCGTAAGCAGCCCGGGTGCACGCACCACGAGTCCCTGTGCACGCACCCATGCCTCCCATGCCGCAGAATCTGCTCCGTTCAGAATCGTCTCCTGCCGCCACGGAGCAACCGTTAATGCCCGCAACTGCCTGACCGACTCCGGCGTAGTTCCAGCTGCGGGTCCCGTTCGATTCAAGAAAATCACCCACTGCGCAAAAAATGCCGCCACTTCACGCGAAGGGGTTCCACCACTAAAAAAAGTCTCAACTTTTGGCAACCGCCCGGCGGCCACCAACTCTAACACGCGCTCACAAGCCTCCGCCTGCCAGACGTCTCCGCGCGCGGCATCCACTACGCCCTGTACAAACCACGGCGGCCACGTCAAGGCCTTATACGAACCTTTAAGCCCTCGCGCACACTCCCGCAACAGCGCCTCTACAATCGCTGTTCGCAACGCCTCCAAATCCACAGTCTCCGGGTTCGGCACCACCACCACCAGTTGAGAGAACCCGTCTGCCGTTGTTATCTGCTGTTGCCGCAACGTGGTAACCCGATTTGTTTCCGAACCCAGCAGAATGGAAAGCGGCGACTCAGCCGACCCCAACGGTGTAAAGGTCTCCCCCAGATGCCGCCGCACCGTGTCTGCAAATCGCAGCACCGGCCAGCGCAGATCCGCCCGCGCCGCATCCCGACACGCCACATACAACACTCCATCCCCGGACTGTACTGGCGGCGGCGGGATTGCCCCACGCCCCTGCCACACAAGAAAAACACCCCCGAGACCAACCATCCAGGCCAAGTTCACCCGCCGCACAAGCTCCCCTGTACGCCCTATACACTTCCAAAGTGGAGCTACCCCTCCCATAAACTTATACCTGCGCCTCCGGCGGAACATACCGCCGACAGATCACCCCGGCATCCGCCAACAGTTTCTGCGTTTGCGCGTCAAACGCATACACCCCGTCATACACCACCTCACGAATCCCGGCATTGATAATCATCTTTGCACAGGTCAGGCACGGCGTCAGCGTCACGTAAATCGTAGCACCCTCCAGACGAATGCCATAAAAAGCGGCCTGACAAATAGCGTTTTGTTCAGCATGAACACATAGGCACTCTTCCAACGAGGCTCCACTGGCCGCATGCCCCGAACATCGCGGACATCCGCCCTCAAAACAATTCCGGATTCCTCGGGGCGTTCCGTTATATCCCGTTGAAATAATCCGGCGATCCGCCACAATCACAGCGGCGACCTTCCGGCGCGAACAGTTCGCCCGCGTAGCCACCACGCGCGCAATCGACATGAAGTAGGTATCCCAATCCGGGCGCGGATCCTGATGAGCCTCAACCATTGCTTATTTCCTCTTACTTCCTGCTACTATACCAAATCTCTACTCACTTGTACTCAACGTCCCCATTACCGTTGATTCAAACAGCTACATGACTATCACCCCACCTTACCTGTCAGGCGTCATTCTACCTGCTAAAGATGATCGCCTCAAACCCTCATCATACGCAGCCAGTCAAGCATCTTTCAGTCATCCTCCGCCTTGGGCTTCTCATTGGGCTTCTCATCTGTTGATTTCCCCGCCGCCACTCCGGGGCGAATCGGGATAACCATGCACGATTCCCCCCACTGAACCTGGAACACCTCCCCGTCTATTTTGTCAAGCAACAGGAAATTCCATTGATTCTGCGTGGGATATAATTTATATCGCCCCGGAACGTGCGGTTTCCCTGTAAGCGCAGGAATATCTATTTCACTCAAAACGTATTCAAGCCGTGGTTGCTCGGGCTTAATTGAAAATTGGACATGTTGAAGTTTACCGGTCTCCGTATCCAGCTTTAAGAACGTCCATATATTTTTTGTGGGGTATAACTCATATCGGTCAAGTGCCGCACCCAATCCTTTTGAACAGAGCATAAAACAACCTAGGGCACAAATAATCGAAAGCACTCTCATGAAGGTTCTCCTCTTTAAAAGACAACCATTTTACGAGCCACGCATTGAACAAACAAGCGTACAGATGTTATAACCGAATACACGTCATCATATCAAACCGATACTAAAATATGTCAGCATCCTCGATAAATGCAACGGGGAGTGGGGTAAAGGCAATGTCATGCACAGCATCACCAGTCGCCTTGTTAGTCGGACATCTAACTCCTGCCCCTGCTTCCATGCTGTGCCCCCGCATCCAATGCACTGAACACCTCGCAAATCCGCCCCGGATTCGTGATAAAGTCGGGGCGGGTTGAATGTGAAGTCGCCCCGGGGTGAAACTATATTAATCCCTAGACCCCGTACTTGATTTTCTGTCAGATGCTGCCTTCATTCCCGAACACGTTGCAGCCATGTACCTGCACGAGAACAAAGGCATGTGTTATACTGAACGGCTATGGATAGAAAGTTAAAGAAAAAAGATGGCTGGATTTACGGACGGCGCCCCGTATTGGAGGCTCTGCGCGCCGGACGGCGAGAAATTCATGAGGTGATTGTTCCCTCGGGACCAGCTACAGATGAAGTCGAGGAGATGATTACCCTGGCGCGCCAGCGGCGATATCCATTGCGCTCGGCTCAGCGGGGTGAATGCGATCGGCTATTGGGACAGGTAAACCACCAGTGTTGCGCCCTTCGGGCGGGGGGATATCCCTATGTGAGCCCGGAAGAGATTTACGCAGCGGCGGAAGAGGATCCAGAAGCGATTGTGCTGCTGCTGGATCATCTGGAGGATCCGCAGAACGTGGGCTCCCTGTTACGGACAGCGGAAGCGTGCGGTGTAGCGGGGGTGATCCTACCGGAGGATCGTGGCGTGTTAATAACGCCAACGGTGGTGCGGGCTTCAGTTGGAGCATCGGAACATCTGCGGATTGCGCATGTGGTCAATTTAACCCAAGCGATGAAAGAATTGAAAGAACGGAACGTTTGGCTGACAGGGTTGGATATCACAGAAGATGCCCAACCTTATACGAAGATTGATTTCCGCGGACGATGCGGCATTGTAGTAGGCAGCGAAGGAAACGGCTTGGGTAGTCTCGTGAGAAAAACCTGCGACTTCATTGGGTATATTCCCATGGCGGGGCAGGTAGACTCGTTGAATGCCGGCGTGGCCGGGGCTCTGGCTCTCTATGAAGCCGTGCGGCAAAAACAAGCCGGGAAATAGCGAAGGAGCTTTGTTATGCGGTTGCGTCAGCTTCACTTGCTTGTGGTGAACGGAATTACGTTCATTCGGGTGCCTTTTATTCTGGCATTTCTCGTTCTGGCTCTGTATCACGGGTGGGGCGTACAGCGGCATCTGCTAAAGGAAGCACCCAGCCCGAGTTTAATTGGGGCTTGGATCGCCGTGGCATGCCTGACTTGTTCTGCGTTGACAGACCTCTTTGATGGTGCGCTGGCACGGCGATGGAAGGTAGTTACCAAGTTCGGGGCGATGTGCGACCCGCTAATGGACAAAGTATTCTACCTCATCGTTTTTCCAACATTGCTATGGCTGCTGCCCATTGGAAAACCGGAAGAGCGCTGGCACGCTCTGTTCATGGTTATCCTAACGATTCTTTACTTACTCCGTGATCAGTGGGTAACCTTTCTGCGCTCGGTCGGCTCACTCTACGGCGCTAACTGTGCTGCCACATTCCTGGGCAAGTTGCGCACAGCGATGACCTTCCCTTTATGCGGCGTCATTTACCTCTATATCATGGTTTATACCTATCCGAAGGACACCATGACGCTGTTCCGCTGGGTAGTGTACACAGGCGAGGCTGTGGCCATTCTGCTCAACTTCTGGTCACTCTATGTTTACACCCGGAATTATCTGCCCTATATCAAGCGGAGTATTTCGGAAAAGTAAATAACAAAGGGCAGCGATTTTCATTTGTGAACAAGGAGACGTTGATGAAGTCATACAAAATTGCGGTCGTTCCCGGCGATGGTACGGGACCCGAAGTGATTGCCGAAGGGCTCAAGGTGCTGAATGCCGCCGAGCGGAAGTTTGGGTTCAAGCTGGACACCACATCCTATGACGTGGGAGCAGGGCGCTATCTGGCCACGGGGGAGATTCTGCCAGACTCCGTATTGGAGGAGTTTCGGAATCATAATGCGATGTTCTTGGGGGCGATTGGCGACCCGCGCGTAACACCGGGAATTTTGGAAAAGGGAATTCTCCTGCGCATGCGCTTTGAACTGGATCAGTATATCAATCTGCGCCCCATCCGCCTCTATCCTGGGGTGGATACCCCACTCAAGAACAAAGGCCCAAAAGATATCGATTACTGTGTCGTACGCGAAAATTCCGGCGGGCTTTACACAGGCATGGGGGGTATCTCACGGGCGAACTCTACAGACGCTGTGGCCACACAGGTAATGACCTATACGTATGAGCAGGTGGAACGGTGCTGCCGTTTTGCTTTTGAATATGCCCGTAAATACGGTAAAAAGGCACGAGGCGTGGGCGAAAAGAACACACTGGCCATGGTCGGGAAATCCAACGTACTCACCTATATGTACCAGTTGTGGAACCGTGTTTTCGCTGAAGTAGGTGCGGAATATCCGGATGTGGAGCGGCAATATTTTCATGTAGATGCCACGACGCTCTACATGGTAGCCAGCCCGGAAATGTTTGACGTGATTGTTACGGAGAACATGTTTGGCGACATCATCACCGACTTGGCAGCAATCACACAAGGCGGGCTCGGTGTGAGCTCCGGCGGAAACATTAACCCCCATGGCGTCTCGATGTTTGAGCCAATCGGTGGTACAGCTCCCATGTGGACAGGAAAACATGCGATTAATCCCATCGCTGCTATTGGTGCTGGCGCTATGATGCTGGAACATTTAGGTGAAGCTGAGGCTGCTCAGGCTATTACCCGTGCTATCGCCTCGGTTACACCAAAAATGAAAAGCCAGTTAGCTAACGAGATGGGATTCACCACTGAACAAGTGGGCGACATGATTGCCTCAGCAGTCTAAACAACAGAACATACCCGGTCATTGGTCGCACGCCTTCAAAATTGAAGATACCGCCAACAGAACCAGGGGCGAGAAAGGACGGGCGTCATGGAGCTGAATACCCTGTTGACCGCAGAACGTAAGCGCATTGAAGCGGCATTGGACGCAGCTTTACTTTCGACTTCTGAAACGTCGGATGGTGCGTGGGGTATGACCGCATTTCAAGCGGCTCTTCGGCACGCGGTCAAGGGGGGTGGGAAGCGCATCCGCCCCATTTTGACTCTGCTCTGCGCCCGTACCTGCGGAGCCTCACCCCAACAGGAAGCTGATGCACTCAAAGCAGCTGTGGCGATCGAATTACTACACAATTACACACTTGCCCATGACGATTTGCCATGCATGGACAACGATACAGAACGCCGTGGCGCACCGAGTGTTTGGGTAAAGTTTGGAGAAGGTGATGCGGTGTTGGCAGGAGATTTCCTGCAGGCGCTTGCCTTCAGTCAGCTGGCAGAATGCCATCAGGCTGCGCGGTTACTCCCTGTGTTCGCCAAAGCTGCACGACAGGTAATTGGCGGGCAGGTGGCTGACATTACAGCCGCACAAAAGCCTGCAGGATCCTGGTCGCCAACGTTACTGGATTATGTATTCCGCAATAAAACAGCGGCGTTGATTGAAACAGCCTGCGGATTGGGTGCCATTGCAGCAGAAGCCGCCCCAGAATGCTGCCAGGCGCTCATGGATTATGGTCAGGCCGTCGGGTTGGCTTTTCAGTATGTAGATGATCTGCTGGATGCTCGGCAGGCAGAACAGGGAAATGAGCTCAATGCCATCGCTGTGTTAGGCGGAAATCTGGAAGCCGTGCGCAAGGCTGCAGAGGCCTGTACGCATCGGGCGAAGCAAGCACTTGTTTGCATTCCAGGAGACACGTCTCCGCTCTCTGCTTTTGCGGATGCCCTGCTGGCGCGGCTAGTATAACGCAGAACGCAAAGCTCGCTGAAGAGCGCCGGAGGATTTTTGGCACACGCTATACTATAGATATAGTATAGAAACGGTTCAGCGTAAAAAAAGACTTGCGCAGAAGCGGGCAAGGTGTTATTGCTTAGTCCGGCTTTGGAAGAATGAGGCTGATATGGCACCACGTAAAAAACACGCGTTGATTATTGTTGAGTCTCCCTCGAAGGCGAAAAAAATCGCCACCTATGTTTCGCCCGATACAACGGTTATGGCCTCTATTGGGCATGTTCGCGATTTACCGCAGTTTACGCTCGGCGTGAATGTGGCCGATCATTTTGCCCCAAACTATGTCATTCCCTCCGACAAAAAGAAGGTCGTTGACGAATTGCGTAAGGCTGCGGCAAAGGCTTCGGTTGTCTACCTGGCAAGCGACCCTGACCGCGAGGGGGAGAGCATCGCTTGGCATCTTTATGAGGTACTGAAAGATCTTCCCGGAGAACGACAATTCTTCCGTGTTCGATACAACGAAGTGACGAAACGAGCCGTTCTTGATGCTTTGGCGAACCCGACCGTCATTGATCAAAATCTTGTCAATGCCCAACAGGCGCGGCGTATTGAGGATCGGCTTTCTGGATTCAAAATTTCCAAACTGATTGCCAACACCGTGCGGGGAGCCCGAAGTGCCGGACGCGTACAATCTGTGGCATTGCGGCTGATCGTTGACCGAGAACGGGCAATTCAAGCCTTTCACCCCACGCCATTCTGGCTATTGGGTGCTCGACTGGAAAAGGGGCACCATACCTTTGAGGCACGGCTCTCTCTCATCGATGGGGAGATTCCGCGGTTCACCGCGTACGGCAAAGAAATCCAAGGACTAGCCTCAGAAGCCGCAGCCACGGATTATCTGAACGATTTGGCCGGACACCAGCTGAAAGTCTATTCGCTGGAGAAAAAAATGCTTACCCGTCGGCCGCAGCCTCCATTCATCACATCCACACTGCAACAAGCAGCTGCGACACAGTTGGGTTATTCGCCCGATCAGACCATGCGATTGGCACAGGCGCTCTATGAAGAGGGTCTTATCACTTACATGCGAACGGACGGATTTACCGTGAGTGCAACCATTCGCGGCGCCGTAGAAGCTGAAATTACGCGTCTATTTGGAAAAGAATGTGTTCCTACGAGCCCGAACTATTACGGCAACAAAGTTAAAAACGCACAAGAAGCGCACGAACCTATCCGCCCAACAGATGTCTCACGCACACAATTGAACGGTATTGATCCAAAACAGGCTAAGCTTTACGATTTAATCTGGAAACGGTTTGTTGCAAGCCAGATGGCGGCGGCAAAAATTGAGCGAACAACTATTCTGTTTGAACCCACGCAGCCGCCAGCACTTAAGCACACCTACCGTTTTGCTGCTTCCGCCCAGCAGATCGTCTTCAAAGGATTCATGCACGTATGGTCAAGCAAGGATGTGCCGGAGGCAGACGAAGAGTTTAAAAAGCTCCCCTATCTTTCACAAGGGGATATAGTGGCCTGTCGAGAATGGTTGTGTGAAGGGAAAGAAACGCAGCCGCCAGCACGGTACAATGAAGCTTCGCTTGTGCGTGCTTTGGAAGAAAATGGTATCGGCCGGCCTTCAACGTATGCAGCAACCTTACGTACGCTGCTTGCCCGGGACTACGTGTCAAGCGGGAAAGGGCATGTACTGACGCCCACGGACATGGGAATGGCGGCCACGGATTATCTTCTTGGCGAGATGCCAGACTTCATCAACGTAGAGTTCACCGCACAAATGGAGGATGCGCTTGACAAAGTAGCGGAAGGCGCCCGGGATTGGGAACAAGAAGTCGCCGACTTCTATTCCAAATTGACCGAGTGGCTGGCAGCAGATCCCACACGTGTTGGGCCTGTTCTTGATCAACTAGCCAGCATCCACACGTGGAAGGCGCCAACTTTAACCAAGAGTGGAAAGATCTCTTGGGATGATCGCGCCTTCTTTGATGACATGCGCACACAGGTAACACAAGGCGTCGCACTTTCCAAAGCGCAATTGGCCACGTTGACCCGCATGGCCATTTCATATCGGGATCAATTACCTGAACTGGAGCAAGTGATTGGACCGTTACCGAAAGCCCCTGACAAAGCAAAAGTTGAAGCACTGTTCCAAGCGCTTGAAACTCGGGAACTAAATGAATGGGAGACGAAGTTTACTGCTTCCGTACGGGATCAATTCGCACGTAAAGGCGACTTATCTCCCAAACAGCTCCTTCTTTTGCAGCGAATTGCACTTCAGGAAAAGGATTCTACTCATCCGGAAAATGAAGCTGCTTCGGAGGATCTGCTCAGACATTGTGCTGCCATCGTTACGTGGAATGCGCCGGTCAAACGTGGCAAGCGTTTGTTTAATGACCAAGACTTTCTGAATAGTCTGCAGAAACAATTATCCGAAAAGCACTTCCTGTCAGAACGGCAATTTGAAGCACTTAAACGACTGGTGCGCACCTATCAGCAACAAATTCCGGATTACGTTGACCTGGCAGCAAAATATGGGATCAAGGCTGCCGCCGCACGTCGAACGAAGACCTCTCGAAACCCGCCAAATACGAATAACACCCAGGGGTAGGAAGACGCGATGTTGCCATTTCACTATGAACACCATGTTCGCGTTCGTTATGCAGAAACCGACCAGATGGGTGTCTGCTGGCACGGGAATTACTTGCTTTACCTGGAAGAAGCGCGAGGAGAGGCGCTACGTGCAACGGGATGCGGTTCTTATGCCGACATGGAGCGTTCCGGCGTCATGACGCCTATCGTGGCTCTCAATCTTCGTTATCATCGCCCGGCGCATTACGATGAAGATTTGGCCGTCCACGTCTACATCGAAGAACCCGTTCGTGCCTCCATTCGTTTTCGTTATGACGTCCGTAATCATGCTGGCGAGCAAATTTTAGAGGGAACCACCGATCTCGCTTTTATCTCTGCAATCACCCATCTACCCTGTCGCCCGCCTCTGGCTATGCGACAGTTTTTCAAGTGAGGGCTCCGTGAACACGCTTATTCCCATTTATGAAACCATTTGTAACCGGATTGCTGCAGCCGCCCGACGAAGTGGCCGAGACCCCGAAGCCGTCCGTTTGGTTGCTGTAACCAAAACGCATGGACCTGAAACGGTTCGAGATGCGGTAGATGCCGGCATGGACTGTTTTGGAGAGAATAAAGTACAGGAAGCTGCATGGAAAATCCCCCTTGCGCCTGCATGTGCGCATTGGCATCTGATTGGCCATTTGCAAAGTAACAAAGCAAAGCAGGCTGTCCGTCTGTTTGAAACGATTCACTCTGTGGACAGTGCCAAATTATTCGACACCCTCGAAGCTGCCGCACGCCAGAGTGGAACTCGCCCGGAATTCTATTTGGAAGTAAACGTCTCAGGCGAACCATCGAAATATGGTTTAACGCCCACTGCGCTGCCCCAAGTAATTGAACACATTCTTATGTATTCCCAAGCGCTCACGTTGACAGGATTGATGACCATGGCACCATTCAATCCAGATCCGGAGAAAGCTCGACCTTTTTTTGCTGCTCTTCGACATCTGCGTGATGCGCAGATGTCCCGATTTGGCATCGATTTGCCTCATCTTTCTATGGGCATGACAGGAGACTTTGAGGTAGCCATTGAGGAAGGTGCTACCGATGTACGAATCGGCACGGCGCTTTTTGGATCCCGTCCGAAACTTTCCGCCCTGCGCCCACCCCAAGATGCAGACACGACCAGCGGAATCCTCTAAGATGCGTAACAAGTGGTTGACTCAACCAATCCAAACAACTGCGCTCTCCAGCACCGCCAAGCCGAAGGCGCCGTTGAAAGCGCGGTTCTGGCTTGGACGTAGTCTATGGTTTCTATTTTTTAGCACCGCATGTTGCACTCTTGGATATGTATTCTTTAATCAATTGTCTGTAGGATACCTCACGCTGTTATTTGCAGCCGCACTGTTCGCTGCCCTGCAAAGTGTACGTATCTTCTTTTTGGAAGGACTTCTTATCCCTTGTGATCATGAAAAATGTCCGCCTGCAGTAGGTTATACACTCGGGAATAAGGCTTCCCGCCGTTGCGCGATTCTTATCCATGGATTTGCAGACACGCCTGAGGCTTGGCGCAGGCAAGCTTTCTGGTTGGCACAACATGGATGGTTCGTTATTGTCCCACTCATCTCTCATGATGTTGGAGCCGACGCCTGGATTTCGGAAATTGTGCGTATTCTCCATCAGGCACGAAAACAACATACCGTTGTTACCTTGTGGGGGCATTCGCTCGGTGGAGCTATTGCCGCAGTTGCCGCAGAACAGGCCCCGCCCGATGCATTGTTTTTGTTGGCGCCTTTCTGCGCACCCTTTCTCGGTTCTCACATAGTCAATCTCCTTTTTTTCTTTTATCGTCTGCTCTTTTGGGGAGACATGATGCCAACCGGATTCCCCGCTAATCGGAGAGCAAAGGGCTCCCCATGCGGGCATTATCGTGTCCGACGAGTCATTCTGAAAAAAACCTTTGCCGCGATGCTGAAAATGCCAAAACGATTACGGCACCTCAATCTTTCGTGCCCAATTACCCTGCTCTTACCTTATCACGATACCGTGGTTGACACATCAGCAACACTTCGGTTGTTCCCCGCTGCGACTTGCCGTTGGGCAACCAATCCTACAGCCAGCCATGCACTCACCAATGCGGCAGACTGGCAATCCGATCTCTCCACCCTGATTCAAACGCTTCCCAATGAAATCCGCACTTCTCTTTGACATTGACGGCACCCTACTCTATGCAAAAGGGCTTGGCCGTCCAGCTTTCGCTGAAGCCTTTCAGGCTGCTTACGGAACGCCTGTAGATCTTTCAACCATTTCATTCGTAGGTGCTACCGACACGGCCGTCATTCGTTCTCTTGCTCAGACTGCTGGAATTCCCTCTACTCCCGCACGAGAAGAGCACTTCTTTATTGAATTAACCAAACGCCTGGAGCCACGTCTGAAACAAGGTCCCCTGATCGTTTACCCTGGTGTACGCTCACTCTTGAAAAAGCTTCAGTCTCAAGGATACCTGCTCGGAGTCGTAACCGGAAACATCCGTTCCATTGCATGGGCAAAACTGCTCCACGCAGAACTCGCTCCATACTTTTCTTTCGGTGCATATGCCACCGACCACGAAAATCGAGACATGATTGCAAAAATTGCCCAAACCCGTGCCCACACACTAGGAGCCTCAGCAAAACTCCTTATCGGAGACACGACAAAAGATGTTCAGGCTGCGCACGCCATCGGCGTTCGTTGCCTAGCGGTAACAACCGGGTGGGTAGATGCCGACACCCTGCGTATTGCCGGTGCGGACGATCTGGTTGACGGATTCAACGACCCGTCTCTTGCCCTAGCCAAAATTGAGCGTCTTTGCCATGTGTGATTTACCCATTCGCGTCCTTGCCTGGGAACTTACCCGTCGCTGTCCCATGGCTTGCAAACATTGCCGCGGAGCCTCCCGAGACGAATCCTACTGCCAGGAATTGACCACCCAAGAGTGTTTCCGTGTCATTGAATCACTGCATACCATTCAAGCGCATCCACTTATCATTTTTACTGGAGGCGAACCCATGTATCGCCCCGATTTGGAAGCCATCGTCTCCTATGCAGCGACCCGTGGCTTCCCGTGCGTTCTTGCTCCCTGCGGACGTTTTGCGACCAAAGAACGTCTCCTTTCTTTGAAAGTGGCAGGGATTCGCGCACTTTCCATCAGTATCGATGGCCCGGATGCCGCCTCACATGATACTTTCCGGGGCGTTCCTGGTGCATTCGACTTCGCCTGCCAAGCACTTCAGGCTGCACATTCCATTGAACTTCCATTTCAAATCAATCACTGTGTAACTCGAAACTCGCTGACTTCCCTAAGGCAAATGCGCAATTTTGCATTTCAACATGGTGCCACACGCATAGACTACTTCTTTCTGGTGCCCATTGGACGTGGAGAGGCCATCGCGCAGCAATGCCTAACGCAGGAGGAAACTGAAACGGCTCTTCAGACCATTCTCGATTTAGATGCCGAAGGTACACTTCCTGTCCACGTAACTTGTGAACCTTCCGTTTTGTCTATTGCAGAAAAAAGAAGACTTCCCCCACACAGTCGTTTCAATGGATGCATGGCCGGAGCAGGCTTTTGTTTTCTGTCTCACGTCGGGCAGCTACGCCCTTGCGGCTTCTTCCCAGAAAATGGCGGAGATTTACACCACTTTGATTTTGACCTCCCCAAAACCTATCTTTCAAGCCCGCTTTTTGCCCAATTACATGGTGGACGAGCCTGCCTTGCCAGAGCATTGGCACAAAGTACACCACGCTTCCACGTCTAATATTCACTCCGCCATTTTCAACAATGAAGCCACCTTTACACTCCGCCCCATCACCACTAAAGCCTCGCCGCTTCCGAATGGTTTGCGCCTACGATGGCACGCATTATTTTGGGTGGCAAACACAGCCCGGATATGCCAGCCTGCAAGAAACGATTGAGACTGTACTTGCCGGGATCGTTAAAACAAACGCTGTCGAGATTCATGCAAGCGGAAGAACCGACCATGGAGTTCATGCAAAAGGCCAAGTATTCCATTGCGACCTCATCACAAGAATGTCCACCCACAGCCTCAAAATGGCACTGAATGCCCATGGTCGACTTCCACAAGACATCCGAATTCTCTCCTGTCGCGAAGTCTCACCAGCATTCCACGCCAGGTTTTCTGCCATCCGAAAAGAATATCGTTATTACGTTTGGAACACACGTCTAATGCCCCCAACCAAACGTCTTTATCATGCACACATCGTCAAGCCGCTGAACCTTGAAGCCATGCAACATGCCGCCGCACATTTCATCGGCGAACATGACTTTGCCGCTTTCTCCGCCAATCCGAATCGTCCAATTGAAAGTACCGTGCGCACCATCTACAGCTTCCAAATCTCCAAATGCGGCTCACAACTCTGTTTCCGCGTCCAAGGAAATGGCTTTCTTTATAAGATGGTTCGAAGCCTTGTCGGGTTCCTCCTGCGCGTTGGTTCTGGGCAGGAAACCCCGGAACAGGTACTCACTCTGCTCACCCCTGGAACGCCTCGAACCGCACGTGTCCCTTCCGCCCCGGCATGTGGACTCTTCTTGTGGCACGTTTGGTATGCCGCACCACTGCAGAGAAAAAACAACCCATGACATCCCCTCCTCTCATTCACCCCATTTCATCAGCAGAGCCTGAACCCGAGGCGGAGGTCTTCACGCTAACCATTCCAGGCAGTGTAGACGCCCGACGGCTAGATCAGTGGCTTACCGCCCAGCTTCCCGAATTGACCCGCTCCCGTATTCAGGCGCTCATGCGCCAGGGATATCTTTCTTCCGCTTCAGGGCAGCCCATTCGGAAACTCTCCATGCCGCCAATACCAGGCATGACACTCATGCTCACATTGCCGCCAGCGGAAACAACTACGCTCAAGCCCGAAAATATCCCCCTCAATATCCTCTACGAAGATGATGCCATCATTGTCATCAACAAGCCGCCAGGTCTCGTTGTTCACCCCGCCTGCGGACATAACCACGGAACTCTTGTCCATGCACTCCTTTTCCATTGCCCAAATCTGCCGGGGATCGGAGGAGAAAAGCGCCCAGGGATTGTACATCGACTTGACATGGATACCTCTGGAATCCTTGTCGCGGCCAAAACCGAGCAGGCCTTACAGGCTCTGCAGCAAACCTTCGCAACACATACCCTGACGAAACACTACATCGCCATCGTGCACGGTTCCCCTCCCCTCGAGGGAACACTCGACAACCTCATCGGCCGCTCACCCTCCAACCGCCAAAAAATGGCTGTTCTGCGCACGGGTGGAAAACGAGCCATCACACATTGGCAAAAACTTGCCGAACTTCCCCAAGCACTCAGTGCCGTAAGTTGCCGTATCGAAACTGGAAGAACCCATCAAATTCGCGTCCACATGGCCTCCCTCGGAACCCCCATTGTGGGCGACACCATCTACGGGAAATCCACCCTGGATCATCGGTTAGCCATCCCGCCACGCCGGCAGCTTCTTCACGCGCGCACCCTCATTTTACCGCACCCCCTATCTGGGGAAATCATGCACTTTTGTGCACCTTTCCCTGAAGACTTCGCCCCCTACCTAACCGATACGCTTCTACGCCACATGGATGCTGTAGAAGCTCGCCTCCCCACCATCTTCCCCATATCTCCATTCATTTCCTCATGAACTTCGCTTTCATCTACCAAACGGCCTTGCTTTTTCTCATGCTTATGGATCCCTTCGGGAATCTACCGGTCTTTATGGCCACCCTGCGGAACGTTCCTCCACAGCGTCTCTCTCGCGTTATCTTTCGAGAACTCTGTTTCGCACTGGGTGCTATGCTTTTGGCTCTTCTAGTCGGCCAAGCTTTCTTTGGTTTGCTTCACATCCAGGCCGGGACACTCTCCATCGCCGGCGGTCTGATCCTTTTCCTGACCGGCATCAAAATGGTCTTCTCCTCTCTTTCGGAAGACACCCAAGCCCCAACCGATGAACCCTTCATCGTCCCTCTTGCCATTCCGCTCATCTGCGGCCCAGGCCTCATCGCCATTCTGTCAACGTTGCGGGGAAGCGTTGAACAAGCCACGCTCCCCAACTGCCTTTTGGCCATCCTCCTAGCTTGGAGCATTCAAACCGGAATTATGCTTTGTGGGCGTCCCCTCTCGAAAATCCTGGGTTCGCGCGGACTCAACGCCCTAGAATCCCTCATGGGGCTATTATTGACCTGCCTAGCCGTAGGCATGGTTATCCAGGGAATCAATAAAACTTACGGTCTGGGCGATTAACGCGTCTAAACCCGCACCGCACCCTACGCGCCCCCGAAACACATACGAAGAGCAGCACTGTTCTCTTTGCGCCTACACACTCATCGCGTCTGCGGCACCATACTCACATCCACCCCACGCAACGCTCGCAACCCTTCGCGTCGACACCGCGCTAAAATTGCCTGCAAGGCCTTGACCACGGTTGGATAGCGATCATACACATTGGTCGTCTCATGTGGGTCTTCCAGCATGTCATAAAGTTGAACCGGCGGCAATTGCTTGGATTGTAAACCCTTGGGCAACCGCTTTTGCCAGTCAAAGTTCCCATCCCACGGGCAATCGACAAACTTCCATCTTCCAAGTCGAATAGCCAGACTGCCGTTATTTGAGTGATGAACCATAAACGGATGAATCGGCGAGTGCGGTCGATTCTCCAAAATTGGCAACAGACTCAAACTGTCCTCCGCTGCCTGCTCTGGCAGATCCACCCCCAAGAGATCTGCAACCGTTGCCATCCAGTCCAAAATGGATACCGGTTCATCCGTAATTCTGCCGGCTTCGATCCCTTTCGGCCAGCTGACAAAAAAGGGTACACGATGCCCTCCTTCATGTATTTCCGCCTTATAACCGCGGAAGCCTCCGCTCGGCAAATGGCCCTTAGCCTCCATAGCCTCCACACCCAGTACCCGCCAGAAACCATTGTCCGAAGTAAAACAGATCAAGGTATCTTCCGCTTGTCCTGTTCGTTTCAGCGCATCCAGTACCTGCCCCACAAGCTCATCCAACTCAACACAATAATCCCCGTACGGGCCAATGTCCGTCCTCCCCCGATACGATGACAGAGGTACTAATGGCGCATGCGGAGCTGGAAGCGCCATATACAAAAAGAAGGGAACTGACTTTCCCTGATGCTGCTCAATATAGTCTACTGTCCTCCGCGCAACCTCCGGCAACGCCTTCTCAAATCGAAAACCTGGCGTTCCAAGCCCCTCAACCCCCTTCCAATTCTTTCGCGTTTCGACAGCCGGTGCAACAAACCGGTTCTGATCAATCCAAACAAAAGGTGACATATCCAACGAACCGGGCATCCCGTAAAACCGGTCAAATCCTGCCTCCAACGGCCCATTCCTAATCACACCGTCCCAGTTAATATTCGTTGGCTTCCAACGGTGGTTCGGCGGTTTCCCATCTGTTGTTGGCATATCCATGCCCAGATTCCATTTCCCGAAACATGCTGTTTCATACCCCTGCTGTTTCAACAGCATCGGCAGCGTCAATCGCTTCGGTTCCAAGATGGCGCGCGCAAAACCCAATACCACCCGCCCCTGTGAGGCGGCATTCCGAAACCCATGCCGCCCCGTCATCAGCCCATAACGCGTAGGCGTACAAGCCGCAGAACCCGCATGCGCATCCGTAAACGTAATCCCGCTCCGCGCTAACCGATCTAGGTGAATCGTTGGAATATGCGAAGCCGGGTTTAACACGCGGACATCTCCCCATCCCATGTCATCAGCAAGAATAAAGACAATATTCGGTCTTCGCGCTGTACGCCCATCCCCAGAAACTTCACTACGCCCAACTCGAGGCACCGCTAAACCCATCGAAAATAATCCCATCGACCGCAAAAAAGATCGCCGTGTCATCATCCAAATATCCTCTTTCACCTGCCTAGAGTACCCGATCCGGCACGCACCGTTATCATCGCACTCTCTGCAACCGCAGCCAATTCGACACTTCACCCTATCCTCAAAGCGTGTGCCGCGAAATCTCCACCGTCCCATCATCATGAATCAGACGGAGTTGAATCTGAACTTTGTCCGTTTTTCCCGGATGAATCTCCGCCATAGGGAACACAAAGTCAAACGATCCGTCCGTTGAAATCGGCACCACAAACGATTCTGCGTCATAATTGTCATTAACGCTCCCAAACTCATCCTTGTCATATGCCGCCACCATCCGACGAACCGAACACCCTTCCGGCAACCGCCCAAACACACGCACCGAGCCCTCCCATCGCCCAATCCGAGGCAGGAAATTCTGCGCCTTACTCAACGGGCGCGGAGTAAACACCCGACACGGCGGAGAGCTTTCCAAAAACGCACAATCCGCAGGCGTCAAAAATGTTGGCGAAAAACCCAACGTTCGGTTTCCCGCTCCCATCAAGGCCGTTCCAAACTGGCTGGCCTGACTTTTCGTAGCATGCGTGTGCGGCAACCCTAACCCATGCCCAAGTTCATGCGCCATTCCGCCATACCAAGGCTTAAAACGCCGCCCCTCCGGCGTTTTCTGTCCACAATCTTTCCAATCAAACCCCTCATAATCCAAAGCGAAACAGAACTTCCCAAACCCATAAAATGGCACATCCGGCTTGCCCACCGTTGGAATAATGATCAACGTCCGATCCGAACGATCCGGGCGCGGATGCGCAGATAAAAACGCCTCCACTTCCGGTAACGCCGTCTTCCATCCTCCCTTGTAGGGATACCTCTCATGCTGCCCGCGAATCTCCTCCACTGCCACCAACCCGGACTGAGTATCCAATGGCATCCGTAACCGTGCAGGCGATCCATTTCGTTCCAGCTCACGATTGTAAAAGTTGCGCATTTCCAGAAGGATACGCCCCAACCGTGCCCGATATCCAGGAAGCGGATTCATTCCCTTCGGCACCAGATAAACCACATTCAACGTCTGCTCCACCTTCATCAGCGCAGATTCTCCCGCAGCCAAAGTGGGTGATAATCCCATCAAGCCCAATAAAATCCATCCGCACATCACAGACCGCAACCGAACATATCTCTGCCTCATGCTGATGCACCTCCTCTTCTGAAATTCCGTACGCGCGCACAAAACGCCCCTGAATACACACGCCCCCAACACTCGGATGCGTCCGATTCTCGAGCTTCTGTTACTCAGTGTACACCATTCCTAACCAGAGTGCTCAATCCGAAGACACCGTTTTCAACCCTGCGTTCCCCCGTAGACAAAAAACTCAACCCACAACCTGTTCCAACCCAAGTTGTGCAAACGTCCGCTGAAGTGCCGCCAAACTGTCCGCTTCCGGTGCCGCCACACAGATTTTTCCCGGATAAATCTGATACCCAGCACGAAGTTCCGCCGGAGTCAAATTCGGCATAAATACGTTCGCACCCGAAGACAATCCCGCTATACGCCCCCTCACGGGATCAAGCGTTGACAAAGCCGTTGTCGATGGGATATTAGCCTCCGGCAAAAGCAACCTGGCTAAAGCATAACACCGGCATGTAAAGTCAACCGAAACCGGAACTTCCGACTGCATGGCGTCCACCCCCAAAGGCGTATCCGGATGAACCAGATAAGGCCCCAACCCCACCATATCCAATGCCAAGTCGCGAAACATCAGCAAATCATCCGCCACGGACTCCAGCCGCTGCCCCGGAAGCCCCAGCATAATGCCACTTCCCACTTCATACCCCTGTGCCTTCATCCGCCGCAACTGCACCATTCGCGGATGTTCCCCTGACTCCGAGGCTCCCGGATGAATCCGAGCGAACAACGCCCGATCTGACGTTTCAAACCGCAGCAAATACCGATCCGCTCCAGCCGCACGCCAAGCCTCCGTATCCGCTTCCGAACGTTCCCCAAGCGAAAGCGTAACTCGCTGCCCGGTCTCACCCTTAATCCGACGAATCAGCTCGGCCACACGCTCCCGCGACCACAATGCCGCACATTCCCCCGCTTGAAGCACCACCGTACCAAAATGCAACCGCTCCGCAAGTCGCGCACACGCCAGAATCGTTTCATCGTCCATGGCATACCGCACTACCCGCGGATTACTTTTACGCATTCCGCAATAGAGACAATCACGCGAGCAAATACTGGAAAGCTCAATCAACCCCCGTAAAAACACACCACGCCCCTTCGTGCATACCCGTTTCGCTCGTGCCCGTTCAAATAATGCCTCAGCCTGTGGAGCCCTCAGCCATTCCAAAATCGCTTCCCGTGTCATGTCGGCCATTATATCAAAGTGCACAATCGTCAAACGATCCGAACAAAACACCCTATCTCATACCCCCGC
>ERZ808286.170-NODE-170-length-49634-cov-5.404647_pt1 | contig 49634 bp, 30 predicted proteins | sample MGYA00521276_ERZ808286 | MGnify/ENA primary metagenome ERZ808286 (study PRJEB31516, sample SAMN03275607) | gut metagenome | biome: mammalia-associated habitat; material: feces | host: Papio cynocephalus | place: Kenya | collected 2012-08-01 ... | reverse complement strand
AATTCTATAAAGACACTTTCAGTGAGGAATTTGCTCCTAATACAGAAGAAATTTCGGCAGCTGCCGCAAAAGAAGAAAAGCCTAAAAAAAGAGAAAAAGCCGCGCAAACCCATTAATCCAAAGACAAAAAAGATAATTGCAATTGTAGCAGTCTCTGTTTGTGCCGTCCTGTTGGCTGGCGGAATTTTCTTTGGCGTAAATCTGGCTCGCAAATCAAGTCTGGTCATGGTAAAAGTTCCGGGCAAGGATTATTCAATCAGCAGAACAGAAGTAACGCAAAAACTGTATGAATCAGTAATGGGTGAAAATCCAAGCTATTTCCGCCATGACAATGAAGACCTTGATGAAGATGAACTGGAAAATCTTAAAAGAAATACAAAAAACTATCCGGTTGAAAATGTTAGCTGGTATGATGCAATTTATTTCTGCAACAAACTGAGTGCGAAAAAAGGATTGCAGCCAGTCTATGCGGTGGACGGAGAAACTAATGTCCGTAAGTGGGATTACGAGCCGCATAAGGAAGATGAAATTTATGGCGAGATAACACAGAACATTTTTGCGGACGGTTACCGTTTGCCTACAGTTGAAGAGTGGCAGTATGCGGCAAAAGGAGACGAGGATTACGATTATTCAGGAAGCGATGATATTGATAAAGTTGCTTGGTATTATGATAATAGTAATGATGTGACACATCCGGTTGCACAGAAAAAGCCCAATGGTTATGGCTTGTGTGACATGAGCGGAAATGTTGAAGAATGGTGTTGGGATTTCTACGGCGACTACAAACGCTATAGCTGCGGTGGTAATTATTTCGATGATTACGACGATTGCGAGGTGGATTGTCGAGATTTTAACTATGCTGAGTTTAAGCATGATGATGTTGGTTTCCGCCTTGTCCGCTCAAATTACGGCAGTTTAGATATGGTAAAAATTCCAGGTAAAGATTATTCAATCGGCAAAACAGAAGTAACACAAAAACTGTATGAATCAATCATGGGCGAAAACCCAAGTGAATTCAAAGGAAAAAATAATCCTGTTGAAAATGTAAGTTTCTTTGATGCAATTTATTTCTGCAACAAGTTAAGCATGATGTGTGGTTTGGAATGTGCTTACGCTTTGGATTACGAAACGGATGTGAACGAATGGGCATATACGCCTAATAAAGGCAAGGACCCTTATTGTAATAGTATTCAGTTTTTCAAAGAAAATAACGGTTTTAGACTTCCAACTCCGGAAGAATGGAGCTATGCAGAAAAAGGAGGGCAGGATTTTAAATATGCAGGTAGTGATAATCTTGATGAAGTTGGTTGGTGTGGCAGCAACAGCAAAAATACAACACATCCTGTTGCAACTAAAAAAGCAAATGGTTATGGTCTGTACGATATGAGCGGTAATGTGGGTGAGTGGTGTGCAGATCATAATGGAATTTCTTTAGAAGGATTAGACTGGTCTAATGAGCAGCGTTCTGTAAGCAATATCGGTCAATATAATGTACTAGGCTTCCGCCTTGCCCTCAATGAAGAATAACTGAAAGCTGATAAAATCACGAACCGCCCTGTTTACGGATTTACGTGCGGCCCGTGATTTTGCGGACTTCTGATGACGATTTTCCCGGAATTCCTGTTTTTTCCGCAATGAATCTGAGAGCGGAGGCTGCATATTCATCAAGGTGCCAGGGGGCGTTTATCACAAGAATTCCGCTTCCGTAGAGGCGCGGCGGATTTTTTGTCCTGTCATAGTCTTCGAGGCTTGTTTCCGAGTGTGAGTCCGGTGAATTCACGCAAAGCCGCAGGTCAACCATTTCCGTATGCGGGGCAGACGCGAGGATTTCCGATGTCATCCGGTTCAACATTCCGGCTGTCCTGTCCTGTTTGCACGCAATCAGAGGATACCAGACCAGCATTACGGCGGACGCCCATTTTTTGTGTACGGAAATTATTGTCTCCGCCGTGTCCGTATAGTCGGAAGCCTCCTCGTAGCTGGGGTCTATAATCAGGCCTCCGCGTTTTATCTGCGGCGGCGTGAGGGCACGGAGCATTTCGAATCCGTTGCGTTCATGGATGCTTACTTTTACCGCGCTTGGCTTTTCATGTTCCGCGGTTCTCATGTTTTTTCTTAAAATTCCGGATTCCGCAGGATGAAGCTCCGAGAGCACAAGCGAGGAGCCTGACGGCAGAAGCCTCCGCTCAAACTCCGGCGATCCGGGATAGCGGCCGCTGTCAAGGTAACCGCGCGCGAATTCCATGTACGGAGCCAGTTCCGGCGGAATGTCCCTGGCGGCTGCAAGCCTCATGATTCCGTTCCGCGCCTCGCCGGTTTTTATGCTGCGCCCGTCGTAAAGGTCGTAAATTCCTGTTCCCGCATGGCTGTCAAAAAAAGCGCATGGCTTGTCCTTTTTCGCAAGCGAATTCAGCACGGACAGCAGCACGTAATGTTTGAGTATGTCCGCGTGGTTTCCCGCATGGAATTCGTGCTGGTAGCTCAGCATTTTTCACCCTCCATAAGCCGTTCCGTCTCGGCGGTCCATGCCGCCGCGGACGCATCGCTTGGCATTCTCCAGTCTCCGCGCGGCGAAAGGTTCACCGTTCCCACCTTCGCGCCGTCGGGCATACATGAGCGTTTGAACTGCTGGCTGAAGAACCTTCTGTAGAACGTACGCATCCACCTGAGAATTTCGGGGCGCGTGTAGGGCAGATCCGTCTGGCCTGCGAGGAAAAGTATTTTTTCCGGCGAAAATCCGAATCTTAGCACATAATATAGAAAGAAATCGTGAAGTATGTACGGCCCTACTATGTCCTCCGTTACCTGAGAGATTCTGCCGTCCTCAGGAGGAAGCAGCTCCGGGCTTACGGGCGTGTCAAGAATGTCCCGGAGAATTCCGCCGAGCTTCTTTTCCTGAGCCTCGTCCGCGAACCATTCCACCAGATAGCGCACGAGAGTTTTTGGAACCGACGTGTTCACTCCGTACATTGACATCTGGTCTCCGTTGTAAGTGCACCAGCCGAGCGCGAGTTCGGAAAGGTCGCCTGTTCCGATTACAATTCCGCTGGTACTGTTGGCTATGTCCATCAGAACCTGAGTCCGCTCTCTTGCCTGCGAATTCTCGTATGTGACATCGTGAGCGTCCGGATTATGGCCGATGTCGCGGAAATGAAGCATGACGCTTTCCGAGATGTTTATTTCGCGCAGATTTGTACCGCATTCCGCCGCAAGCGCGCACGCGTTGGTGTAGGTCCTGTCAGTTGTGCCGAAGCAGGGCATTGTCACCGAATGTATGCAGGCTCTTGGAATTCCGCAGATGTCGAATGCTTTTGCCGTCACCAGCAGGGCCAGCGTGGAGTCGAGCCCGCCGGAAAGTCCGATTACCGCGGAGCGGCAGTTTATGTGGCGCAGCCGTTTTGCAAGTCCCTGAGCCTGAAGCGCTATCACCTCGCCGCAGCGTTCTGTACGCGCCTCCTTTCCGGAAGGCACGAACGGCGCGCTTTCAATCCGTCGCAGAAGCTTTTCTCCTTTCGGAGGAATTCCGTTTCCGCCTGAAAAACGGCCATTTATCACGGTGTAGCGCTCGGTTTTTCCGAAAACAGCCGCGGAATCGGAGAATGATGTAGTCCTCAGCCGTTCCTGTCTTATGCGCTCGATGTCGATGTCGGCGTATATGGTTTCTCCGGAAAAAAGCCCTGACTCCGCAAGCACCGTTCCGTTCTCGGCGATTATGTTGTGGGACGCAAAAACCATGTCCTGTGTGGATTCGCCGTTTCCCGCGTTCGCATACAGATAGGCGCATATTGTCCTTGCGCTGTGTGATGACACAAGATTCCGGCGGTATGCGGCTTTTCCGATTATCTCGTTGCTCGCCGAAAGATTCACAATCAGATCCGCTCCGGAAAGCGCATGGACGGATGAGGGCGGAACGGGAACCCAGAGATCCTCACAGATTTCGCAGGCTATGCGCGGAGAATTTTCTCCGTCCTCCGTGATTATTATGTCGGTTCCGAAAGGAACGTCACGGATTGTATTTCCGGCGGAAATTTTTCTTACCGGCGTTCCGGCCCTGAACGGCCTGAACTGCCTTTTCTCGTAGAATTCGCCGTAGTTGGGAAGATATGATTTGGGGATTATGGCGGTTATCTTTCCGTGGGAGAGCGCCGCCGCGCAGTTGTAGATTCCGTCCTCAAGCTCCAGCGGAAGCCCCGCGAAAATCAGGGAGTCAAGTCCTGCCGTCGCCTGCGCGATGAATTCAAGTCCCTTAAGGGCTTCGCGCCGCAGCCTTGTCTGCAGAAAAAGGTCTCCGCAGGTGTAGCCGGTTATCGAAAGTTCCGGAAAAACGATTATCTCCGCGCCGCGTGCAGCCGCCTCTTGCGCCGCCGCAGCTATATTGCGTGAATTTGCGGCGCAGTCGCCTGGAATTACGCCTGGGCTTGCGCAGGCCGCCCTTATGAATCCGTATCTCATGTGGCAGATACTATCACAAAATACGGAATTTTTACACAGGAACGGAGTCCGGCTGACCGGTTCCTGTGCCATGACGCGTGGTTTCCATCATCTTGACGCGGTGTTTTTGCCGCTCCTCGGAAGATCGCCTGTCACCGAGAAAATAACCCATTCGGCTATGTTTGTCGCATGGTCTCCGATTCTCTCGCAGTATTTTGCAATCATCAGATAGTCGGCGAAAATTTCTCCCTTGTCTGGATTCTGCGAAATCAGCGAGATTATGTTTTTCTTGGTCTTCGCGTAAAGTCCGTCAACAATGTCGTCCCGGACAATGACGGAATTCGCGGCGGAAAAATCATTGTCGGCATAAGCCTTTATGCTGCCGCGCACCATCCCGGAGATTTCGCGGAACATATCCTCTATGAATTCTATATCCATCGCCTCCGCGCCGGCCATCTGGATTATCAGCTCGGAAATATCCTGCGCATGGTCTCCGATTCTCTCCATGTCGGTCACCATTTTCAGCGCGGCGGTTATTATCCTGAGATCCGTGGCGACCGGCTGCTGCTGCAGAAGCAGCTTGAGGCTCAGGGATTCTATTTCCTTCTCCTTTCCGTCGACAAGATCATCATTTCTGATTATTTTCTCCGCGGCGTCAATGTCGTGTCCGGCAAGGGCCTTTCCTGCCGCCGTTATCGCATCGCAGACAAGATTTCCCATCTGCATGATTTCATCTGTAAGCTCGCCAAGTTCCTTTGTGTATTTTTCGCGCATATCAGCCGAACCTTCCTGTGATATAGTCTTCCGTCTTTTTGTTCTGCGGCCTGGAGAAAATTCTCTCGGTGTCGCCCGTCTCTATTATTTCTCCCAGAAGGAAGAAAACCGTCGTGTCTGAAATTCTGACCGCCTGCTGCATGTTGTGGGTCACAATCACAATCGTGTATTTCTGTTTCAGCTCCATCACGCAATCCTCGATTTTTGAGGTGGAAATCGGATCCAGCGCGGAGGTCGGCTCGTCCATCAGAATCACTTCCGGCTGAACCGCAAGGGTCCGCGCGATGCAGAGTCGCTGCTGCTGTCCTCCGGAAAGCGCGAGGGCGTTTTTCTTGAGGCTGTCCTTGAATTCGTCCCAGATCGCGGCGTTCCTGAGCGATGTCTCCACTATCTCGTCAAGCTCGGCCCTTTTCCGGATTCCGTGCGTGCGCGGGCCGTAGGCGATGTTGTCGTAAATGCTCATGGGGAACGGATTTGGTTTCTGGAAAACCATTCCGACTTTTCTCCGCAGCGCGTTCACGTCGGTGTCTTTGTAGATGTCCTTGCCGTCTATAAGCACCTGGCCGGTAATCCGGCAGTCCGTGACGAAATCGTTCATCCTGTTCAGCGTCTTGAGCAGCGTCGATTTTCCGCAGCCGGACGGCCCGATGAATGCGGTGATTCTGTTTTCCTGAATGTCAAGGGAAATGTTCTTGAGCGCGTGAAATTTTCCGTAGTACAGATCAAGGTCTTTTATGTTTATTTTATCCATTATTTTTGTCCCAAAGTCATTTTTTTTGCCAGAAACGACGAGATCATGTTTATTATCACTACCAGTATCAGAAGGACGACTGCGGAAGCGTAGGCCTGCGCTGTGTGAAGCCCTTCGGATGAAAGTATGTACATGTGTATCGCAAGCGTGCGTCCGGAACCCATCAGGCTTGAGGGAATCGCCGCCACCGTTCCGGCCGTGTAAATCAGAGCTGCGGTTTCTCCGACAATACGTCCCGTCGCAAGAATCACACCCGAAAGGATTCCGGGCATTGCCGTGGGAAGAATTATCCTGAATACGGTACGCAGTTTTCCGGCTCCAAGCCCGTAGCTTCCCTCCCGGTAAATTTCAGGAACCGCGATCAGAGCCTCCTCCGTTGTCCGCATTATCACCGGCAGAATCATTATCGCCACGGTGAATGCTCCGGACAGGATTGAGTATCCCCATCTTAGCGTTCCCGTGAACAGAAGCATTCCGAAAAGTCCGTAGACGATTGAGGGAATTCCTGTGAGCGTCTCGGTGGTGAGGCGTACAACCTTTACGAATCTGTTTCCCTTTCCGGCATATTCCTCAAGGTAGACTGCGGAGAAAACACCGAGGGGAACCGCCACAAGAAGGGCGATTCCCGTAAGCACGAGCGTGTTCACCAGAGCCGGAAACACGGACACATTTTCGGAATTGTAGCGAAGGGAAAAAAGGCTTCTGTTCATGTTGGGAATTCCGTTCACCAGAATGTACGTCAGCATAAAAAGCAGCGTGCATACCGTGACGGCCGCGCCCGCATAAACCGCAAGGCGCAGCAGAAGCGATTTTTTATGGTTTCTGTAGGAAGAAATTCTTTCCATTTTTAGCCTCCGTATTCTGCGGTCAGAATTTTCTGCCCATCCGGCCTTTTACGGCGGAAAAGAGCAGGTTTATTATCAGTATGAACACAAACAGCACGACGCCTGTTGCAATCAGGGCTTCCCTGTGCAGGTCCGCCGCATAGCCCATCTCTATCACGATGTTTGCCGTGAGCGTCCTGACTCCTTTCAGGAGTCCCGCAGGCATTCTGGCCTGGTTTCCGGCAACCATAATCACGGCCATCGTTTCTCCGATGGCACGTCCTATTCCGAGGATTACAGCTGCCAGAATGCCCGACCCGGCCGCCGGAATGACGGTCAGGAAAACTCCGCGTTCATGCGTGGCGCCCAACGCACGGGCGCCTTCGTAATATGACCGCGGAACCGCCCTGATTGCCGCCTCGGAAACGCTTATTATCGTCGGAAGAATCATTATTCCGAGCAGAACGGACGCCGCCAACATGCTGCTTCCGTTGCCTCCGAAAGTGTTTCTGATGAACGGAACAATCACCGTCAGACCGAAAAAGCCGTATACAACAGAAGGAATGCCGGCAAGGAGGTCAACCGCCGGCTTGAAAATTCTCCTCAATTTTTCAGGGCAGAATTCCGCCATGAAAACTGCTGTAAGAATTCCGACGGGCACGCCCACGATTATCGCGCCCGCCGTCACATATATGCTGCCCAGAATCATCGGGAAAATACCGTACTGGTCGTTTCCCGGTTTCCATCTGCGGCCCAGAAGGAATTCGGCGAATCCTATTTCCTTCATGGCCGGTATTCCGTTCATAAAAAGGAACACGCAGATAAGTGCCACTGCAAGTATCGAAAAGCAGGCCGCGCAGAAGAACACGGCCCTCATGATTTTTTCTCTCATGTTATTTTACGATGTTTCTCCAGGTTGTCGTCTCGCCTGTGAATATTTTCTCTACGTCCGCAGAAGTCAGGTTTTCGGCCGGATTCTCCAGGTTCACGATTACCGCGATTCCGTCCATCGCAATCACGGTATTTTTAAGGCCTTTGTTTATCTCCGATTCCTTCAGGTCACGTGACGCCATTCCTATGTCGCAAAGTCCGTCAGCCGCGGAAGTCATTCCTGTAGTGCTGTCGCTTGTCTGCATTTCGATTGTCACGTTCGGATTGACCTTTCTGTAGGCTTCTATCAATTTTTCCATGACAGGAGAGACCGATGATGAGCCTGCCACGACGATTTTTCCTTCCGGCTGAGCCGACACGAATTTTCCGGAGGAGACTTTTATGTATCCGTTCGCGCTTACAACCGCCTGGCCTTCGTCTCCCATAATCCAGCCGATAAAATCCTTTGCCGCGTCGGAAGCCTTGTCCGTGACCGCGATGTTGAACGGACGCGCGATTTTATATTTTCCTGCGGTTATGTTCTCCACAGTCGCCGCCGCGCCGTCAATTTTTACGGCCTTTACGGTGTCGTTCAGCGAGCCTAACGATATATAGCCGATCGCGTATTTGTCGCGTGAGACCGAGGTCATCATGACTGCTGTGCTGTTCGTTATGACCGCCTCGTCCGTAGTAAAGTCAACCTTCTTTCCGTCTGAATTCTTTTTTTCGATTCCGAAAAGTTCTATGAATGCGCCGCGAGTTCCGGAACCGTCCTCGCGAGAGAGCACCGAGATTGCAGACTTGCTTTTCCAGCTGTTCCTTTTTCCTGCCGCGTTCAGTCCGACGGCGCAGAGCATCATCGCCAGCGTGGTGAGTGTTTTTACTGATTTCTTCATGATTTTACCTCCAGTAAGGTTTTGTTCAGGGAACTTTTTCCCCGAAAGTCGCGGAGCGCCCGCAGACTTTCTGTACAGACAATAATACCGGAATGTAAATTCCGTCCCCATGGAAATGTAAATTTCCGGTTAATTCTGCGGCCGCGGTGTCTTCGCACTCCGTTTACCAATTCTCCGGTTTCCGTTATATTCTATCGCATGACTGAAATTGGAAAATTTGTCGCTGATGTCGGCAGAATGATGAAACATGCGCGCTCCGCAGGCGGAAATTCCGTGCGTTATGCGGATGTGTCGTCCGATCTCCGCAGGCTTTTCGTGCGCGCGTCAGGCTGTCCGGGCGGGCTTCCTGAATCCGTGTTCGGTTTCTGGGAGGGTGAATATGCGTCTGACGCTCCTGACGGAATTCTTTCTGATTCCGCACGGGAAAAGCTTGCCGCGCTGCTTGCGTTTATTGCCGGGAGCGACGAATACCGTGATGTCCTTGACGGAAACGACTGGAGCACGCTTGCCCGGCTTGTGAACTACGAGGCCGAGGAGCTTCCGCTTGACATGCTGAATTCGATGATGTCCGCGCTTGTGGAAAACGGAGCGTTCTGACATGGCTTCCGGCGGAATTTCTTCATATTACAAGGAATGTGTCCAGTGTCCGCGGGGCTGCCGTGCGGACAGAATTTCCGGACGCGCAGGATTCTGCGGAGAGGACATGACTCTGCGCGCGGCCTCGGCCGGACTACATTTCGGGGAGGAGCCTCCTGTCACCGTTTTCGGCGGAAGCGGAACGGTTTTTCTTACAGGATGCACGCTCAGATGCGCATTCTGCCAGAACTATCAGATTTCGCAGGACGGAATGGGTTCACCTCTTGATTCCGCGGAATTCACGCGGATCTGCCTTGCGCTTGAGGAGAAGGGCGCGGAGAACATAAATCTTGTTACAGGAAGCCATCATATTCCGGTGCTGGCGCAGTTCATCCGGGACGCGAAAAATTCCGGAGTCACCGTGCCGTTCTGCTGGAATTCCTCGGCCTACGAGACTGTCGAGATGCTTGAGCTTCTGCGCGGCTGCGTTGACATCTGGCTTCCGGATCTGAAGACGCTTGATCCAGGGCTTTCTGCTGAGCTTTTCGGAGCTTCGGACTATCCTTCCGTGGCGATGGCGGCGGTTCTGTGGATGGCGGAGAATTTTCCTGCAAAGACCGTAACCGTAACAAAAAACGGCGGAACTGCGGAGAAAATGCTTTCGGGCGTGATTGTGCGTCATCTTTTTCTTCCGGGAAAATTCTCCGGAACGGCTGACGTGCTTTCCTGGCTGAAGGAGAACGTTGACGGACGTGCGTACATATCGCTTATGTCGCAGTATACGCCGGTTCCGTTTGACGAAAGCGCGGAAATTCTTGAGCGCAGGAAAAAATCGCTTTCCGCAATCGAGAACAGGCCTGTTTCCCGGACCGAGGACGGAGACCTCCGCGACCTTATAGATGCGTTTGAATTTGAGACGCTTTTTTATCAGGATCTTTCGGACGATGACAGCTGGCTTCCGGATTTTCGCAGTCCGCATCCGTTTCCGAACAGGCTCGCCGTTCCCGTCTGGCACTGGAAGAAAGCCGGCGGAACAAGATTTTTAAAATAAATATTGTTTTGTTTCATTTGCGGCGGTTTTTTGTGCTATAATGATTGTCATCATGATGCCAAAATCTTCTGACAGAAATAAAATGAAGCGGCTTACCGGAGTTGCGGTTCCGCTTGGCGCGCTTTATACAAAGGAAAACGGACCGGTCGGTGAATTTCCGGATCTGAAGAAATTCGCCGAATTCTGCGCTGAGGCGGGAATCGGACTTATCCAGCTTCTTCCGGTTAACGACACGGGAACCCAGTCATCTCCGTACAGCGGACTTTCCGCATTCGCCCTCCATCCGATTTACATTTCACTGGATAAAATTCCGGGATTTTCCGAGCTTTATTCCTCAGACAGACGTTTTGCCGGAATTTACGACAGCTTCCGGGCCGAATTCACATATTCACCGAGATATGACTATCAGGGAATCCTTGAGGCGAAAAAAAGAATTCTGCGGGAGATTTTTGATTCCACGGAAACCGGAAAGACAGGGCAGCCTTCCGCCGGACTTTCCGCCTGGATAGATGAGAATCCCTGGGTAAGGAACTATGCCGTCTACAAGAATTTAAAATGGAACTATATGCAGGCTTCATGGAAGTCATGGCTTGAGAATGACAGGCGCAAGACTCCGGAGCAGATGGACGCGCTGTGGAGGCAGATGGCATTCAGAAAGGATCATCTTTTTTACGCCTGGGTTCAGATGACCGCGGCGGAGCAGTTCGCCGATGCCGTCGCATACACAAAATCGCTCGGAATAATGCTGAAGGGCGATATGCCGATTCTTATGAACGAGGATTCGTGCGATGCCTGGGCTTATCCCGAATTCTTCAACCAGGAGCTGCGCGCCGGTTCTCCTGCCGACGGCGGAAATCCCTCCGGCCAGAGCTGGGGCTTCCCGACATATAACTGGAAAAAACTGAAGGAATTCGGATATTCATGGTGGAAGGACAGGCTCCGCTGCGCCGGAAAATATTATGACGCATACCGCCTTGACCATATCCTCGGATTTTTCCGGATCTGGGCTATTCCAGAGAAAGACGTGAACGCCCTTACAGGTCATCCGGAGCCGTGCTCGGCGATAAAACGCACCGCGCTTTACGAGGCCGGTTTTGATGATGACAGAATCAGATGGCTGAGCCGTCCTCACATTCCGACAGGGCTTGTCGAGGATGTCACCTGGAATCATGATGCCGCCTGCGGAATTCTTTCTGTAGTGGCCGAAAGAATCGGCGGCGAGGAGCTGTGGCTTTTCAAGAATTCGGTGAAAGCTTCCGGCGACATACTTTCGGCTGATTTCGGCGGACTTTGCACGGAACAGGCGGAACGGCGCATAAAGGAGCTGCTTGTAAAAAAATGGGCTGACAGGACGCTTCTGGAGCTTTCGCGGACAAAATTTGTTCCTCTCTGGACTTACGGTCAGTCAACCTCCTGGAATTCGCTCAATCAGGCGGAAAAGGAGAAGCTTCTTGCGCTTTTTGGGCAGAATTCCGCCGCAGACAACCGGATATGGAAGAAGAACGCGTCGGAAATCCTTTCGGAGCTCACGTCTGCCGTGGATATGGTTCCCTGCGGTGAGGATTTGGGCGTGAACATAGAATGTGTTCCTCAGGTCATGAAAAAACACGGAATTCTGGGACTGCGTGTCTCAAGGTGGTGCCGGGACTGGGATGCGGAGAACCAGCCTTTTGTTCCGGCGGAAAAATATGAGCCGCTTTCCGTCACGACGACATCCGTACACGATTCCTCGACGATAAGACAGTGGTGGCAGGACGAGAAGGATTCCGTCAGGGAATTTGTGCGCTCGAAAGCTGAGCGTTTTGGGCTTGAGCCACTTATGCGTGACGGCGGAACTGAATCCGCAGCGGCCGGAAGAACCGCGTCGTCGGAATTCTCGCCCGGCACGGCCCGGATTATACTTGAGTCCGCTGCGGAGACCGCAAGCTGCTGGTTCATTCCTCCGCTGCAGGATCTGCTTTATCTGGACCGTTCCTGCTGGCTTGAGAAACCGGAGGACGAGCGGATCAATCTTCCTGGCACTGTGTCGGAATTCAACTGGACATACCGGATGCCGGTTACGGTGGACGAGCTTTTGTCCAAAAAGGAACTGATTGCCGGAATAAAATCTGTCGTGGAAAAACATAATGAAGCTTTTAGGGAGTGGAAATGAAAATGCGGACATCATACAACGAATTCCATATTTCAGCGGAGATAAGGCGCGAATGTGGTTTTGACAGCCGGCTTTACGCCTCAACGGGAAATGTAGTCCTTGCGGACATGAAGAGCGTCCGTTCGTTCGCGCTTCTGCTGAACGGATATTTTGACAGGATCGGAGACGGGAACAAGAAAATCAGCGCCGGCCAGCTGAACGCCATGGGGCTCATAGACGAGATTCTTCACCATGTCTGTATGCTTTACCGCCGCGACAGATACAGCGACTTTATGGAGGAACTTGTCGCGGAGCTTGAGAGCGCCCTGACAAAGGAAAAATTCGACAGGCTTCTGCTTGAATTCACGGAGAAATTTCCGCCGGTCGAGGTTTTCCAGAAAAAGTGCACTGCGGAGGAATATCTGTCCCGCGTTTCGGTCGAGGATTCTACGGGAAAAGAGCGGACGAACCGCGCTCAGACAGTGGAGGAGATCATAATGCTCCGTCTTGCGAACGAGAATCCCGCATTCCGTCCGTTCTCCGTCCTGTTCGATGATTCCGCCCTTGCAGAGAATCCGTCATACGGAAAGGCCTGGGCAGTGATAGAGGAATTCGCCTCGGAAAAACCTGTCTTCGGTCCGTTTGACCATGATCTGATTTCACTTCTGAAAGAGCCGATGATTTTTGCTCCTGATTCCCTTAAAGATCAGCTTGAGTATATTCAGAAACACTGGTCGTCGATGCTTGGCGAATGGATAAGGCGGCTTCTTGCCGGAATGGACACAATCAGCGAGGAGGAGAAGGCCGCCTGGCAGCCGCTCGGAGGAGGAGCGCCATGGGACGGGCCTGATATGCAGCCCTATTCATACGAGAATCTGATGAATGAATATGAGCGTTACAGTGCGGACAGCGACTGGATGCCGAAAGTCGTGCTGATGGCCAAGACGGTTCTTGTCTGGCTGGATCAGCTTACGAAAAAATACGGCTACCCGATAACCCGGCTTGACCAGATTCCGGATGCGGAGCTTGATGCTCTCCGTGACGAGGGATTTACGGGACTGTGGCTTATAGGACTGTGGGAACGCTCAAAGGCCTCCCGGAGAATCAAGCAACTGTGCGGAAATCCCGAGGCCGCCGCATCAGCGTATTCCCTTTATGACTACAACATCGCTCAGAATATCGGCGGATGGGATGCGCTTTCAAACCTGCGTGCGCGTCTGTGGCAGCGCGGAATCCGTCTTGCGTCGGATATGGTTCCGAACCATACCGGAATGGATTCCGACTGGGTTATAAACCGCCCCGATCTTTTTGTGCAGCGCCGGGACAATCCTTTCCCTCAGTACACATACAACGGCGAGAACCTCTCGCAGGACGGAAGAGTCGGAATTTATCTTGAGGACCATTATTATTCAAAAAGCGACTGCGCCGTGGTGTTCAAGCGTGTTGACAATCAGACCGGCGACACCCGCTATATCTATCATGGAAATGACGGAACCGGACTTCCCTGGAACGACACCGCCCAGATTGACTTTCTGAATCCGCAGGCGCGCGAGGCTGTAATCCAGGAGATTCTTCATGTGGCAAGGAATTTTCCGATAATCCGTTTTGACGCCGCAATGGTTCTTGCCAAAAAGCATATCCGCCGCCTGTGGTATCCGGAGCCGGGACATGGAGGCGACATCGCCACGCGGAGCGAGACCGGACTTTCGACGCAGCAGTTCAACGATGCTATTCCGAACGAATTCTGGCGCGAGGTTGTTGACCGTGTCGCGAAGGAAGTTCCCGACACGCTGCTTCTTGCCGAGGCGTTCTGGATGATGGAAGGATATTTTGTCCGCACGCTCGGAATGCACCGTGTGTATAATTCCGCGTTCATGAACATGCTGAAAAAAGAGGAGAACCAGAAATACCGGGAGACGGTGAAAAACACAATCACCTTTGATCCGCAGGTTCTCAAGCGCTACGTCAATTTCATGAACAATCCGGACGAGGAGACGGCGATCGCGCAGTTCGGTGACGGAGACAAATATTTCGGAGTCTGTACGCTGATGGTCACGATGCCCGGTCTTCCGATGTTCGGCCACGGCCAGATAGAAGGGTTTACCGAAAAATATGGAATGGAATACATGAAGGCCTACAAGGATGAAAAACCGAACGAGGGACTTCTTGCAAGGCATCGTCATGACATTTTTCCGCTGATGAAAAAGCGTTATCTTTTTGCCGGAGTCGAGAATTTCCTGTTCTACGATCTCTGGGAAAACGGTCACGTGAACGAGAATGTCTTCGCATATTCAAACGGCTGCGGTGACGAGAGGGCTGTCGTGTTCTACAACAACAAATATGAGCGCGCCTGCGGATGGATAAAGCAGTCAGATCCTTATGCTGTCAAGACCGGAAACGGCGACGAGGTCGTGATGGTGACGCGCTCAATCTCCGAGGGCCTGAATCTGACCGCCGAGGATGACAAATACACGGTTTTCCGCGAGCACAGAAGCGGACTGTGGTATATCAGAAAATCATCCGAAATATGCGGAAAGGGGCTTTTCGTCGCGCTCAACGGATTTGAATATCAGGTTCTGATGGATGTGCGTCAGGTTTCCGACACGATTGATCACCGCTACGGAATTCTCTGCGAGACCTTGAACGGAAAAGGCTGCGAGGATCTGGAGAGCGCATGGCTTGAGGTCGTATATAAAAAACTTTATGCGGACTTTGCCGTCTTTGCGGAGAATGCGCTTAAACCGCTCTGCGCGCTTTTCTTTGAGGAGGCGGAAAAAGATTCCGATTCTGCTGATGAGGATGAATTCACCGAGCCGACAGATGAGGCTGTTGCCCAGGTTCTTAAGGATGCGGAGGAGAGCGCCCTGAAATTCTACGCTTCGGCCTCCGATTATTATCTGTCCGTCCATGCGGTTCCGAAAATTCCGGAGGCGGCGGAGCTTTACAGAAGATTCTGTCTCCGTATCGGCCAGTTCGCGCGGATAATGGGAGCGGACGAGATTCCTGCCGCTGACAGGGCAAAGGCTCTGGCCAAGGCGAGGACGCCTGTCGAATTTGCCAAAATTCTTGTTCAGGACGACCGCGATATGCAGATCGCGCTGCTGTGCCGCGCCCTGATGTCGGATTTTGCGGTGAACGGATTTGCCGCCGAATGTGAGATTTTCAGGAAATTCAGCTGTCTGCTCGCCGAATACAAGGCGAGTTTCTCGGCCCGCGAGCTGCTCAGGAAAATTTTCATTCTCTCGTCGCTTTACGGACGTGTCGAGGACGGCGGAGATGTAAAAAAAATGTCGTTCAGGATTGTGCATGAGCTTGTGGAAGGACGGAATGCGGCCCTTCTGTCCGGAGCGAACTGTTTTGACAACGTCTGGTGGTTCAACAGGGAGACAAGCGACATGAGCCTTGCGCTTGCGAAAATGTCCGCCCTTCTTGAGGCGGATGAGGATTCTGTTCCTGAGGTGATGAAGCTGTTCAGGAAAATTGATTCGTCAAAGACGAAGGCGGCCTACAGGTGCGCGCTCTTTGTCGCCGAATTTTCCCCGAAAAAGCGCGGAAAGCGTGAGACTGATTCCGCAAGCCGGTCAGCGGAAAAATCCGTGGCGGTGAAAAAATCCTCCGCAGGCAAAAAGCGCACGGCCGGGGGCAAAAAAACGCCTGAAAAATCTGAGTGAGCCGGCTTCCTTGACAGGAGCCTGAGATTGAATAAAGACAGCCCCGAATAGTCCGGCAGCTTATGAATGGCGCCTGATTTCCGGGGCTGTTTTTGGTTTAAATTACCTGCGTGGGCTTGGTGTCCATACGCTCCGCGCTGCCGGAGGAATTCACGATATTATGAATGCGTTGGATTTTATCTGCGGTCCCTCCACGTTCCAGTCCGTGAAATTTACCGTCGTGACCTTGAGCAGCCGTGTGCTGAAAATGTATGCGGTGAACAGCGGCCGGCTGTAGTCACGCTTTATTCCGTATCCGCAGATTGTCGCATCGAATTTGAGGCCGCATCTGGCCGAGACGTTCGCGGCGAAGTCCAGCGTGAATTCAATTTTAACGCCATCGCTTTTTGCGAGCGCCATTCCGACAAAAAGGTTGGTCGGAAGGGAGAAATCCACCGGAATGCTCACGTATGTGCAGGCGTTGGAGCAGCCGATTCCGATATACGGCTCCAGCGAAAGCACAGGTATCACCGAGATGAGCGCGCCGACCGCCGCCGTGTCGGTGGCATCCTTCTGCGGATTTACGAATTTCGGACCGGCATAATAGGCCGTCTTCGCGATGAAATGGCCGTCCGCATACGGATCCGCGTCAATTCCGGATGGAACCGATATTTTCCAGAAAAGGCGTTTCCATTTTATGCTCATGTTCATTCCTATCTTGAAGTCGAATCCGAAAATCATTGTTCCGCCGATGAATATGTCGTCAAGCTGAAGCTGCAGCGCGGCCTGAAAGAGCAGGTCGAATTTTCCTTTGAGCCCCAATGTGAGCGGAACCGGACCGATAGCGAAGCTGGTGGACGGATTGAACAGCTCTATCGCATCTTTTGTGGGCTTGTACATTTCTCCGGCTTTGCCCGCGATGTTGCCGGTGAGCTGCGCAAGCTCCTTTTTTATCTGCGCCTCGTCTTTTTCCGTGTCCTTTTTTTTCGCCGCGGTTCCGTCCGGTTTGAGGAGTTCCGGCTCGTCGTTCTGGAAAAGCGATATTGTCTTGACGGTATACGTGAAATTCCTGTCAACCTCGCTGTTCAGATAAATCAGAGCGGTCGCGCCGGTCTCGATGTTGGACCAGCTTATGTTGAAATGTCCTGCCACCCCGAACTTCATCTTGACGTTTAGGCCTTTCTTCTGTCCTCCGAGAAGATTCTTTATCTGCTCGTTTTTTATGTAGTTCTTGATGAAGTACATTATGTTTATGCTGTACAGGCTGCTGAACTGGGTGTCTATCTCGTTCTTTTTGGCGAGATACGCCTGATACTCGGAGGTTTTTTCTCCGGTGACAGTGCGCGCCGTGCCTGCGTCCGGTGTCCGTTCCGGAGCGCCGTCCAGATCCAGCTCGCCGAGATATACGGATGCAAGCGGAAGTATGAATGCGATTGAATTCGTATATGAGTCGAACGGAGGGCATTTGTCCGGCAGAAAAATGCTCATAAAATATCTGTTGTATATCTTGATTTCATTGGAATCAAGGGAATTGACGCGGGCCAGGCTTTCCTGTATGTCGGAGTAGTCTCCTCCGCCGGCGCCGTTCTCTTTCACGAATTCCGCGGCGAACGTATAGGATGAGAGAAGTCCGTTCAGGATTCCGGTACATTCGCCCGTGCTGAGCGAATTCCATCCGGAAGGAAGCAGGTTTTGCGGAAGGGCGGAGAGGAGCTTTTTCACGTCGTATCTGCCGGAGAATTCACCTTCCCTGAATCCGTCAAAATTCTGAAGCCCCTCGTCCTCTATGTCGTCAAGCTCCATGTCGTTCAGTGTCCTTGCCGATGTTCCTCCGGAAAGTCCGATGTATCTCTGGTAGGAGCTGTTCTCCGTATCAAGGACATAATCACCGTAAGCTATGTTTTTTACGGCCGCGCGGGTGTTCGTGCCGACGTCGTATTTGCTGACAATGTAGCGCCCGTCCGGATTTATGCCGATAAGTCCGCCCGGATATACGCTCCTTTCGTACTGCTGGGGAATCACCGCGAACATGGTTGTGTTAAGAGCCGTCCTGTCGCTCAGGAATGTCAGCCACATCGCTCCGCCCATTCCCTCGCGCTCGGCGGTCGGCGTGGTGTACATTATGTCCATAAGTCCGTCGCCGTTCAGATCCGCCTGTTCTCCTGCGTTCAGAAAAAATCCTCCGCGCTGGAATGCGTCAGCCGACTGTCCGCTGAATTCAAAATAAGAGAGGGTTATGTTTTCGCGGGTGATTCCTGTCACTTTTATGTAGCCGAAAGTCTCGTCGCCGGGATTGTTCCTGTACACGGCGCTTTCTTCCGGTCCGCTGCGTGTCACCGTTCCGAATCTGACCGCGATGACCGATCCTTTTGCCAGCTGGCTTGAATTTATGTCTGACGGATTGTACAGGACGGAGCCTCCCATATATCCGAACCGCTCGAACACCGGCCTGCTAATCATTTTTGATATGTCGTTTCTGCTCTGCGCCTCGCCGGTGTAGTACGGCATCGCGCAGCCTGTTATTGCCGCCGCAAGGATTCCTGCCGCCATGCGGCTGATTTTCTGTCTGATATTCATATTCACCTTCCGTGTTTTTTCTGCCGGAATTCCCTGACCGCCCTCACGAGCGCCGGTTTGTCCTTGAACTGGACGGAAATCTCCCCGTTCTCAAAATCCACCGTAAGCTCCAGGTCATCCATGTAATAGCATTGCGACGATGACCAGTAGATTCTTTCTGACAGCGGTGTTCCGCCGGCCGCCGCAATTGACTGCGAGACCTGCGGCAGCGCGAGAAAAAGGGAATTCAGCTCGGCCGCCGTGGGAAGATACCATCCGTCCCCGTACCTCTTGGCCGCCGCGAACGCCGGAAATTCCTTTTCCAAATCTCCGTCCGCCGACGGTGACACGTGCTTCATGTTGTCGCAGCCGTCAAAGTCCCCCATGAAATTGCTGTTTATGAAGAATTTTCTGTCCGCATCGTAGATTCTTCCATAAAATGAAAGCCTGTTCTCTGTGGCGGCCGTGTTCTCTCCGGGAGAGCCTTCCGCGGAGAACGGGACTGGCTCCGGACTCTGGTCAAGGGCGACGCCGAGAATCCTTGCGGAATTCTCCTCCGTCGCGCCTGTTATGCTGAATATGACCGCCACGGGCTTCGCCTTTCCCTGATAATTCCGGAATTCATCCGCCGAGAGGTGTTTTCCGTTGGTCAGCACGATGTCTCCGACGCTGAATCCGGCGGCGGTGTCTCCTCCGGAGCACGAGACGGCCGCCAGAAGTGATGACAGAATCATGACGATTGCATATATCGTGTTTTTTCTCATTTTTCCTCCAAGAGTTTTGGCGGTCTATGATGATAATGACATTGCATTTTTAAGACAATATGGGGACGGAGACGAATTTTTGCAAGCCAGGCAGATATATGTTATAATACTGCCCGATGAATATCAGGAATTTTGAATCGGGGATTGAACTTGAGAATGACGGACAGCTTTCCGTTTTTTTTGTCGGGGCGGGCAGCGCGTTCTCCAAAAACGGTTTTCAGACCAATTTCATTCTTGTAAAGGGCGGAACCCACATTCTTGTTGACTGCGGAACTATGTGCACCTATGCGCTTGAGAAAGTGTACGGAACGGATGCCCTTAGCATAGAGAATCTGATACTTACACATCCCCATGCGGATCATATCGGGGGCGTGGAGGAGCTTGCCTTGCTCGGCCGGTATGTCAGGAAGCGTCCGCTCAATCTGATAATTTCCGATGAATTCAAAAACATATTATGGAAGAATTCGCTTTCCGGCGGCTGCGGGCTGAGCGAGGAGGGACCGATGTCTTTCGGAAGCTATTTTAATCAGATAAAACCCGCCGTTGTCCGCCGCCGTCCTTTCCTGATTATGGAGACCGGATTCGGAGGAATGGACATAACGCTTTTCAGGACTAAGCACGTGACTCCTCATGCCGGGCTTTTCCGCGGCTCGCTCTATTCTACGGGACTTGTTGTTGACGGAAGAATTCTTTTTACCGGAGACACCCAGTTCAACAGGCCCCAGCTTGAATGGCTTGTCTCGCATTATAAAATCGAGGCTATTTTTCATGACTGCGATGTCCGCGGTCAGGCCGAGAGCGTCCACGCCTCGTATTCCCAGCTGAAGACGCTTCCGGACGGAATCCGGAAAATGATGTTCCTGTGCCATTACAACAGCGCGGCCTCGGAATGTGATGCCCGCGGCGACGGTTTTGCCGGATTTGCGGAGGCCGGAAAGTACTACGATTTCTGAATGGTGGATTCCGCTGCAGGCAAAAAAAGAGACGGAAATTATCCGCCTCTTTTTTTGTCCCGGATGCGATTCGAACGCACTACCTTCCGCTTAGGAGGCGGATGCTCTATCCAGATGAGCTACTGGGACATATCCAGCCGTGCTGAATGAAAAGCAGTCTATCATATTTTACGGATTAGAACAAGCCCGAAATTTTTCCGTCGTCGTCAACATCTATTTTTTCCGCTGCCGGAATTTTCGGAAGTCCGGGCATGGTCATTATGTCTCCTGCCAACGCGACGACGAATCCTGCTCCGGCATAGAGCTGCACGTCGCGGATCGGAAATGTATAGCCGTCCGGCGCGCCGGCAAGCTTCGGGTCATGCGATATTGAATTCTGCGTCTTCGCGATGCAGACAGGCAGATTTCCGTAGCCCTCATCTTCATAAGTCCTGAGCTTTTTCTGTGCGGCCGGCTCAAACTCAACGGAACCGGCGCGGTAAATTTCCTTCGCGATTTTTCTGATTTTGTCCTCAAGCGGAAGCTCAAGCGGATAAAGCTGATGGAAATTCCTGTCTTCTGATTCAGCAGCCGCGACGACGGCTCTCGCAAGGTTTTCCGTGCCCTTTCCGCCCTTTTCCCAGCCTTCCGAAAGGACTGCTTTAACTCCGCAGCCGGCGCAGAGTTTTTCGAGGAGGTTCAGCTCGTCCTCCGTATCCGTAACGAACCTGTTTACAGCGACGACCGCCGGAATTCCGAATTTCGCGATGTTTTCGATATGCGTCCTGAGGTTTGCGAATCCCTTTTCGAGGGCGGCCGTATCGGGATTCGAAAGCTCAGTCTTCGGAATTCCGCCGTGCATTTTCAGCGCGCGCACCGTGGCGACAATTACGGCCGCATCCGGCCTGAGTCCGGCGGCGCGGCATTTTATGTCGAAGAATTTTTCCGCTCCGAGATCCGCCGCAAATCCGGCCTCGGTGACGACGTATTCACCGGCGGCCAGCGCGCAGAGCGTGGCGTTTATGCTGTTGCATCCGTGCGCAATGTTCGCGAACGGTCCTCCGTGGACGAAAACAGGATTTTTCTCAAGGGTCTGCACAAGATTCGGTCTGAGCGCGTCCTTCAGAAGAGCGGCGACGGCTCCCGTGCAGTTGAGCTGTCCGAATGTCACCGGCTGTTTGCTGTAGTTTCTTGCGATTACGATTCTTCCGATTCTTTCCTTCAGTTCCGTGATGGATTTTGACAGGCAGACAACCGCCATTATCTCGGATGCGACAGCAATAGTAAAATGATCCTCACGCGGAATTCCGTTTGCCGTGCCTCCGAGTCCTACGACAATATTGCGCAGCGCGCGGTCATTAAGGTCGAGGCAGCGTTTCCAGGTGATTGTCCTTGGATCTATGCCGAGCGTGTTCCCCTGCTGGATGTGGTTGTCGATGAGCGCGGAAATCAGGTTGTTCGCCGCCGAAATCGCGTGTATGTCTCCGGTAAAATGAAGGTTGATGTCCTCCATCGGAACAATCTGCGCATATCCGCCTCCGCAGGCTCCTCCCTTGACGCCGAAGCACGGTCCCAGAGACGGTTCCCTGAGGGCTGCGACGGCTTTTTTTCCGATTGCGGCAAGTCCGTCCGTAAGTCCGATTGAGACGGTCGATTTTCCCTCGCCTGCTGGAGTCGGTGTCACCGCAGTGACCAGAATGAGTTTTCCGGGATTTTCGGCTGCCTTTTTCTGGAGAGCCTTCATGCATTCCATGGTGAGCTTGGCCTTGTACGGGCCGTAAAGCTCAAGCTGGGAGGCTTTGATTCCGATTTTTTCCGCAACGTCCGCGACCGGAATCATCCTGTTTTTCTGCGCTATCTCTATGTCAGTCATATATTTCCATCCTTGTCTGATGTTCCCCGAAAGAGACGATTTTACCTGAATTCCGGCCGGAATTCAATTGCCGTTGGCGCAGGCCGTCTGTCTCTGCCTGATTCCCGGATATTCAGACAGTACGTCCGTCCCACTGGCGCGAATTCTCCTTTTCGTGGCGTATCACGGCGTCAAAGTCGGCGGCCGGAGAACAGTTCCTCTCTATGTTCACGGCGGCCGAGTGAAGCCTTCTTATGCATTCCGATTTGTCCTTATATCCGAGCTTTGATTTTTCTATGCTGTCGTGAAGCACGCGGATTGACTCGTCATAAATTTTGAGCGGGACGGGAAAAGGATGTCCGTCCTTCCCGCCGTGCGCGAAAGAGAACCGCGCCGGATCCGTGAACCGTGACGGTGTTCCGTATATCACCTCGCTTACAAGCGTCAGCGACTGCAATGTGCGCGGCCCCAGTCCCTTTGTCAGCATCAGATTCTCGAAGCTGGTGTTCTGGCTTTCGTATGCGGTGGCGAGAACCGCTCCCAGACGGCCGAGATCCACGTCTTGAGCCGTGACCTCGTGATGTGACGGAAGCTTTATGTGCCGTGCCCCGCTGTCCGTAAAGGCAGTTCCGGACTCCAGCTCTGGAAACAGGCTTGCCTGAACCGGTTCCGGCCGCCATGCGGAATTCATGTCCGGAAGCGCTGATACACCTTGCTCCGCCGCGGATTTTATCTCGCGGAGAATTCTGTCAGGGCGCTCGCGCGACAGCTCAAGAATGGAGTCTCTTGTGCGGGCTGCCCGTCCGTCGGTAAGATTCAGAATCAGGCCTGAATTCTCGCCGACAACGCCTGTATGAGGTTCCTCCACAAATGAGCGCAGGCCGTCGGAGCACCAGTGGTATCTGCGCGCTGTCCGGGCGGAGACGTTCATCCCCTGCTGGATTACAGTCCATTTTCCGTTTTTCGTTACTACAAAGTTGTGCTGATAAAGCTGGAATCCGTCCTGAACCGCGTTGTTGTCGATTTTCGCGCACAGCCTGCTTGAGCGGACAAGGCTGTCTCCGTCAAGACCTTCCGCAAGCGAAATTTCGGACAGCTCTTCCGGTGTTTTTCTTGAGTATTTTCCCCGCCCTCCGCAGACATAAATTCCAAGCTCCTTTGCCCTTGGGTTCAGTCCGCGTTTGAGCGCGTACATCACGCTTGTCGTTATTCCGGATGAATGCCAGTCCATTCCCATGACGGCGCCGAACGACTGGAACCATAGCGGATCGCTTAGCCGGACAAGAACCTCGTCCGGTCCGAAGTTGTAGACGAGCGATTCCACAATCAGTGTTCCGAGCATCATCATCCTGTCCGCGAGCCAGCGCGGAACGGTTCCGGTGTGCAGCGGAAGGTCAGCGTGTCCAGAATTCCGTATCATGGAGGCATTATAACCCACGCGCCTCCGCGAATTCAATAAAATCAAAGTCCGGCGCGCTGTTTTTTCGGCTGCTTTACGGCTGAACGGTCTGAATCATGTTGAGAGAAAAAAGTATTTAAAAAAAACGGTGGTTTAAATTGAACAGTCACCTTATGGCGTGGCAGAAAAAAATCCCTGAATCAGTGAAGCCGGATGTTCCCGAATCAGAGCGACTGTTTTCCATAAATTTATGTATTTATATGGAAGAAAACGTCCATAAAGGCGATGCAGTATTATAAAAAAACATGATGCATATATCAATAGGAAAATTACCCCCCCCCGTGCATAAGATTTCAATTTAAACCACCGTATAAATTGAACGGAAAATTTAACGCTGAGAGGATATAAAATATGAAAAGACTTTTTCTGTCGGCAATTCTCGGAGTGGCCGCGGTTCTGATGACGGCGCAGGAGCTGCGGGAGGAGAAAAATCCGGAAGTGGGCAGTCTGACTGATTCGGAATTTGTCGGAACGGCGCAGACCGCAATGGCCAGTCCTGATTATATGGTTACCGCCGGTGATGTGTATATTCTGACGTACGCTGTGGGAAGCGCGCCTGTATCATATACAGTCGCAGTTGACAGCACATACAGAATAAAAATATCAAATCTGGCGGTACTTGATGCTACCGGAAAGTCCTATGTCACGCTGAAACGGCAGGTGGAGGATATTGTCTCAAAGAATTATCCCATGAGCGGAGCGCAGTTCGTGCTGCGCAGTCCGTCTTCGTTCAAAGTGAGGATAACCGGCGAGGTCAATCAGACTGCGGAGATGGATGTATGGGCGCTGACGAGAGTTTCGTCCGTAGTCGGAGACAACATGACAGGATACGGTTCTGTCAGAAAAATTACGGTCACATCCGCCTCCGGAAAAACGCGCGCCTGTGACCTGTTCAAGGCAAAAAGATTCGGCGACATGACTCAGGATCCGTATCTGCGGCCGGGAGATGTGGTGACGGTTGGGCGTGTGGAGCGCAGGGTGACCATACAGGGTTCCGTTAAACGACCTGGAGTATATGAGCTGCTTGAAGGCGAACAGCTGCGTTCACTGATAGACCTGTATGCCGACGGCGCCGACTATATGGCGGATCTGAGCCGGATCGAGGTCACGAGGTTTACCGGCGCATCCGATGTCTCCGGCGAGAAGCTGTACATCGGAACCTCAGAATACGGGAATGACTATGAGCTGAAATGCTATGATATTGTCAGGGTTTCTTCGTACAGCAATCTGAAGCCTGTGGTTTTTGTGGAAGGTGCGGTGTCTGTTGCCGACGGCGCGGAACTTGATGTGATGAACCGCTTCGCTGTCAGGTTCGAGCATGGAACGGATTATGCATACTTTGTCAGGGAGCATTCTGATTGGTTCAATGCGACAAGCGACACTGAACATGCATATATAATCCGCAAGGGACGGACGATGCCGCTGGCTCTGGACCGGATGCTGTATGATGCGTCATACCGTTCGGAAATCATGCTGGAGCCGGACGATGTGCTCAGAATACCTTTTAAGCAGTATTTTGTCAGCGTTGCCGGCGCGGTGAATAAGCCCGGCCGTTATCCTTATATTACCGACCGCACCTATGAGTATTATGTGGGGCTTGCTGGCGGATTCGTCTCCACTCAGAACGTAGGAAACGCGGTTAGGATAGTGGATATGGACGGAAACGAGCTTGGACGGGAAGACATGATAACGCCGGAGTGTATAATAACGGCAAAATCGAATTCATTCACATATTATTTCGGAATCTGGGCGCCCGTCATTACAACCGTCCTGTCCGCCGTATCTGCAACAATTTCAATTATGGCCATCACAAGATGAAGCACCAGTGCGCCAGTTTTGCGGAGCAAAAGCTGCGGAGCGGCCTAGATTACGCCAGCAAATGAAAATCTGATAAACAGGCCGCTGAGAAATGAAGCACCAGTGCGCCAGTTTTGCGGAGCTAAAACTGCGGAACGGCCTAGATTACGCTAGCAAATGAAAATCTGATAAAAAGGCCGTTATTGACAAAAAAAATCCAAGTTACTATTATGTCTGAAAACGGCAATGGTGTCGGAATCATGTTCTTCTGCGGAAGAATTCGGGTTTCGTCGCCATTGCCGTTTTTTTGTTAACAATTTTGCGTTGCAGATTTTACAGGAGAATGTAATAAAAACTTTGCCTGAGATAGCGTCAAAGTTTTTATTCACAAGTTTGCGTTGCAAACTTTCTTATCAACTGCCCATTCTCATTTCATTGCGAATGGGCATAAAAAGTCAAATCGGAAATTGAAATTTTCTCATTGACTTTTTATGGGAGGAATTATGTGTTCAATTATGGGGTATTTTGGCGACTGCGTTCCTGCATCTGAATTTTCGGAAGGTTTTCATAAGACAAAGTCAAGAGGACCGGATCAGAGCGAAATCATTGAATTCCACGGCGGCACGCTCGGATTTCACCGCCTTGCGATAATGGGGCTTCAGCCGGAAGGAATGCAGCCCTTTGAGTTCGGTGGAAATTACGTTGTCTGCAACGGCGAGATCTACGGCTTCCGCGCACTCAAGGAGGAGCTGACAAAGAAAGGCTATTCGTTCCGCAGCGAGTCCGACTGCGAGATTCTGCTCCCGCTGTACAAGGAATACGGACTTGATATGTTCCGCCGGCTTGACGCGGAATTTGCGCTTGTGATTTATGATTCGGCGAAAAAATCATTTGTTGCCGCGCGCGACCCGATCGGAATCCGTCCGCTTTATTACGGTTATGACGGCAGGGGACAGATTGCGTTTGCCAGCGAGCCGAAAAATCTCACCGGATTCATAAAGGAAATTCTCCCTTTCCCTCCGGGACATTATTATGCGGACGGAAAATTTGTCTGCTACCGCGACATGACTAAAGTGAATTCCGTTTGCCACGACGACCTGGAGACTGTCTGCCGCAACATCCACGACAAGCTTGTGAAGGGAATCGAGAAGAGGCTTGACGCGGACGCTCCTCTGGGCTTCCTGCTTTCCGGCGGTCTTGACTCGTCACTTGTCTGTGCGGTCAGCGCGAAAATTCTCGGAAAACCGATTGAGACTTTCGCTGTCGGAATGAAGACCGACGCAATCGACCTGAAATACGCCAAGGAGGTCGCCGAATTCATACATTCAAACCATCACGAGATTATAATCACAAAGGAGGACGTGCTTTCTTCCCTTGAGGATGTGATTTACGCGCTTGGAACCTTTGACATAACCACAATCCGCGCCAGCATGGGAATGTACCTGATTTGCCGGGCGATTCATGAGCAGACGGACATCCGCGTCCTTCTTACAGGCGAGATAAGCGACGAGCTTTTCGGCTACAAATACACGGATTTTGCGCCTTCCGCGGATGAATTCCAGAAGGAGTCCGAAAAACGCATCCGTGAGCTTCATGAGTATGATGTCCTGCGCGCGGACCGCTGCATTTCGGTGAATTCGCTTGAGGCGCGCGTCCCGTTCGGGGATCTTGATTTTGTGGAATATGTGATGTCGGTAGATCCTGAGATGAAGATGAACAGGTACGGCAAGGGCAAGTATCTTCTCCGCCATGCATTCGAGAAGGCCGGGGACGGAAGCGCGTATCTTCCGCATGACATTCTGATGAGGGAGAAGGCCGCATTCAGCGATGCCGTGGGACATTCGCTTGTGGACGACCTTAAGAAATACGCCGAGAGCCGCTACACCGATGCGGAATTCGAGGAGAAACGGCAGAAATATACCCATGCGCGTCCGTTCACAAAGGAATCTCTGCTTTACCGCGAGATTTTCGAGAAATATTATCCGGGGCAGGCGCAGATGATAACTGATTTCTGGATGCCGAACAAAAACTGGAAGGGCTGCGACGTGAACGATCCGTCCGCACGTGTTCTGAGCAACTACGGCGACAGCGGAAAATAAAACCGCATTGACCTTTTTCAAGGAGGATTCGCAGTCTATGGGGGACAAAATGAGCAGAACTTTGTATGATCCGTCATTTGAGCATGACGCTTGCGGAATCGGAGCAGTTGTAAACATTGACGGTACGGCAACTCACAAAATCGTGGACAACGCGCTGTGCATAGTTGAAAAGCTGGAACACCGCGCAGGCAAAGATGCCACTGGAGAAACTGGTGACGGAGTTGGAATTCTTGTTCAGATTTCACATCAGTTTTTTAAGCAGGCTGCAAAGGAAATCGGAATAGAACTTAAAGAAGCGCGCGACTACGGAGTTGGAATGTTCTTCTTTCCGCAGGACAAATATATCCGCTCGCAGGCGATGAAAATGCTTGAAGTCCTTGCAAAAAAGGAAAATCTCAAATTCCTTGGCTGGAGAAAAGTTCCTGTAAATCCTGATGTTCTTGGTCAGCGCGCAAAAGACTGTATGCCTTGCATAATGCAGTGCTTTATCGAGCGTCCGGAAAATATCAGCCGCGGACTTGACTTTGACCGCAAGCTTTACATTCTGCGCCGCCAGTTTGAGCATTCACATTTGAACACATACATTGCTTCGCTTTCAAGCCGCACAATCGTCTACAAGGGAATGTTCCTTGTTCAGCAGCTGAGAACTTTCTACAAAGACCTTCAGTCCGAAGACTACACTTCATCCCTTGCGCTTGTCCACTCAAGATTCAGCACAAACACGCAGCCAAGCTGGCAGAGGGCGCATCCGAACAGATTCATTGCGCATAACGGAGAAATCAACACAATCCGCGGAAACGTTGACAGAATGCTTGCAAGAGAGGAAACTCTTGACTCTCCTGTTTTCAGGGATGAGGAGCTCCGGGAAATTCTTCCGGCTGTAGATGCGACAGGCTCTGACTCGGCAATGCTCGACAACACTTTGGAATTCCTTGTGATGAACGGAATGCCACTTCCACTTGCGGTGATGGTCTGCATTCCAGAGCCTTGGAAAAACGATGAGACGATGAGCCAGCAGAAACGCGACTTCTACCATTACTGGGCAACAATGATGGAGCCATGGGACGGACCTGCGGCGATTCTTTTCAGCGACGGAGATTTTGTCGGAGCGACCCTTGACAGAAACGGACTCCGCCCGAGCCGCTACTATATTACAAAAGACAATATGCTTATTCTTTCTTCGGAAGTCGGAGTTCTTGATATTCCGGAAGAAAACATCGTAAAAAAATCACGTCTTCAGCCCGGAAAAATTCTTCTTGTTGACACAGTCCAGAAGCGTCTTATTTCCGACGAGGAAGCGAAAAAGCAGTACATAAATCTTTATCCTTACGGCGAATGGCTCAACCTGAATCTTCTGAAGCTGAAGGATCTTGTGATTCCGAACAAAAAAATTCCAGTCTACACACAGGAAGAGCGCGACATAATGTACCGTGCGTTCGGCTGGAACTACGAAGACGTGAACGAGATGATTCTTCCGATGGCGCAGAACGGAGTTGAACCAACCGGAGCCATGGGAATAGACACGCCGCTTGCAGTCATGAGCGACAAGCATCCGCCGCTTTACAATTACTTCAAGCAGCTGTTCGCGCAGGTTACGAATCCGCCGATTGATTCCCTGCGTGAAAAAATTGTTACCGACACGACAGTCTATGTCGGAACAGACGGAAATCTTCTTGAACCTAAAAGCGCGAACTGCACAGTACTTGAGATAAACAATCCGATTCTGACCGGTGTCGATATGCTCAAGCTCAAGAACCTGAACCGCCCCGGATTAAAAACTGCGGTTGTTTCCCTTTTGTATTATAAGAACACTTCGCTTAAAGAAGCCTTGGACAATATTTTTGTCGCAATCGAGCGTGAATATCACAACGGAAGCAACATAATCATTTTGAGCGACCGCGGAGTTGACGAAAACCACGTCGCCGTTCCAAGCCTTCTTGCCGTAAGCGGAGTTGAGCAGTACTTGATCCGCACAAAAAAGAGAACCGCAATTTCAATCATCCTTGAGTCAGCGGAAGTCAGAAATGTCCATCAGGCAGCGATGTGCCTGGGCTACGGAGCGCGCGCGGTGAATCCTTATCTTGCCCACGAATGCATTGCCGAGCTCATTGACCAGAAGCTTTTGGACAAGGATTACCACACCGCAATCGAAGACTACAACAAGGGAATCATAAACGGAATTGTAAAAATCGCCGCAAAGATGGGAATCTCAACAATTCAGTCTTATCAGTCCGCGCAGATTTTCGAGGCAATCGGAATCAGCAAAGATGTAATCGATGAATACTTTACAAACACAGTCAGCCGCGTTGGCGGAATCGGTCTGAAAGAAATTGACGAGGATGTGAACTTCCATCACAACAAGGCATTTGATCCGCTCGGTCTTGCCGTGAACACTCATCTTGATTCTGTTGGAAACCACAAACTGCGCCGCGGACCGACTTGCGAGGATCATCTTTACTCTCCTGAAACAATTATCGCCTTGCAGGAAGCTACCCGCACAGGAAGCTACGAAAGATTCAAGGAATACACAGCCTTGGTTGACGACAATGCGCATCCTCACACTTTGCGCGCAATGCTCAAATTCAGTTTTCCTGAAGGAAAAGAAATCAGCATAGACGAAGTTGAGCCGGTTTCCGAAATTGTAAAGCGGTTCAAGACTGGAGCTATGAGCTACGGTTCAATTTCCGAGGAAGCGCACCGCTGCATGGCTTTGGCGATGAACCACCTGCACGGAAAATCAAATTCCGGCGAGGGCGGAGAAAAGCCTGAGCGTCTTGGAACTGAGGCGAATTCCGCAATCAAGCAGGTTGCGTCAGGACGATTTGGCGTTACGGAAGAATATTTGCTGAGCGCAAAGGAAATTCAGATTAAAATGGCGCAGGGAGCAAAGCCAGGAGAAGGCGGACATCTTCCTGGAAAAAAAGTCTATCCTTGGATTGCGCAGACCCGTTACGCGACTCCGGGTGTCTCCTTGATTTCGCCGCCGCCGCACCACGATATTTATTCAATTGAAGATTTGGCGCAGCTGATTTACGACTTGAAGAACGCGAACCGTGCCGCACGCATTTCCGTCAAACTTGTCTCTGAGGCGGGAGTCGGAACGATTGCCGCCGGTGTCGCAAAGGCTGGCGCCCAGGTGATTCTGATTTCCGGACACGACGGCGGAACAGGCGCGGCTCCAATTTCTTCAATTCATCATGCAGGACTTCCGTGGGAACTTGGGCTTGCGGAAACCCACCAGACGTTGATTCAGAACGGACTTCGTTCTCGCGTTGTGATTGAGACCGACGGAAAACTTATGAGCGGCCGCGACGTTGCGATCGCCTGTCTTTTGGGCGCGGAGGAATTCGGTTTTGCCACAGCTCCTCTTATCACAATGGGCTGCGCGATGATGCGCGTTTGCAACCTTGACACTTGTCCGTTCGGCGTTGCGACACAGAACAGCGAGCTTAGAAAACGCTTCACAGGAAAACCTGAATATGTTGAGAATTTCATGAAGTTCATTGCACAGGAGCTGCGCGAAATCATGGCGAAATTCGGCTTCCGCAGCATTGACGAGATGTGCGGACACACGGAGCTTCTTGCCCTCAAGGAAAAAAGCGCGTTCCCTAGGGCGAACCTTGTGGACATGAGCAGAATCATCGGCTGGAAAACTCCGGAAGACGCAAAGACACATTTTGAGCCGGCGGATGTTTTCGACTTCCAGCTTGAAAAGACCGTAGACGAGTCAAAGCTCCTGAAGGCATTTGAAAAGTCAAAGAAAGCGAAGAAAGGCGTTTTTGAGCTTTCAGTTTCTTCAACGGACAGAACCGTGGGAACAATCCTCGGCTCGGAAATCCAGAAGAATTTCGGCTCATCGCTTGAAGAGGACAGCTACGTTGTTAACTGCACGGGCGGCGGCGGACAGTCATTCGGCGCGTTCATTCCGAAAGGCCTTACGCTGAACCTTACAGGAGACGCAAACGACTACCTCGGAAAAGGCTTGAGCGGCGGAAAAATCGTAGTCCATCCTTCAGCAAAGGCAGCTTACAAAGCCGAAGAAAACATCATCATCGGAAACGTGGCCTTGTACGGAGCAACAAGCGGAAGCGCGTTCATAAACGGAATTGCAGGCGAGAGGTTCTGCGTAAGAAATTCCGGGGCGGTTGCGGTTGTAGAAGGCTGCGGCGACCACGGACTTGAATACATGACAGGCGGAACTGCTGTAATTTTGGGCGGAACAGGAAAAAATCTCTGCGCGGGAATGAGTGGCGGAACCGCTTATGTTCTGGACATGAACCATGATTTGTATCTGCGTCTGAACAAGCAGCTTGTCTCAATGACAGAAGTTTCGGACAGCCACGACATTGAAATCATAAAGGACTTGATTCAGCGTCATGCAAAGGAGACTGGATCAGAGCTTGCAAAGAAAATTCTTAAGGACTTTGATAATTACATCAGGCACTTCAAAAAAATTGTTCCTAATGATTATCAGAAGATGATGACGGAAATCGCAAAGGGCGAAGAGCGCGGTTTGAATCACGATGAAGCAGTCCTTGAAGCTTTTAAAAAGCTCACTGCATAAGAAAAAGTCAGGGGTACACTATGGGTAAAAACGACGGATTTATGATATACAAGCGCGTTGAGGATTCCTGGATTGAGCCTTCTTCACGCATAAAAAATTTCAAGGAATTCCACAATCATCTTAACGACAAGGAACGGCGTGAGCAGGCGGCAAGATGCATGAACTGCGGAGTTCCGATGTGCCAGAGCGCAATCAAGCTTGCCGGAATGGTGACGGGATGTCCGCTCCACAATTTTATTCCTGAATGGAACGATGCGCTTTACAAAGGCCAGTACGACATGGCGGCTTGGAGGCTTCTAAAAACCTCAAGCTTCCCGGAATTCACAGGAAGAGTCTGCCCCGCATTGTGCGAGAAAGCCTGCAACTGCGGAAACGGCGGCGACATAAAGGAAGCTGTAACAATTCACGACAACGAGCTTTACATAATCGAGAAGGCGTTCGAGTCAGGCTACATGAAGCCTCAGATTCCGAAAGTCAGAAGCGACAAAAAAATCGCGGTAATCGGCTCAGGCCCTGCAGGACTTGCCGTCGCAGATTTGTTGAACCGGCGCGGACACAATGTAACCGTCTACGAGCGCGACGACAGAATCGGCGGACTTCTGATGTACGGTATTCCGAACATGAAGCTGGACAAAAAAATCGTGGAACGCAGAATCAATCTTATGAAAGCGGAAGGAGTTACATTCATAACGAACGCCGATGTCGGACGCAATGTGGATGCCAAACAGCTTCTTTCTGAATACGATGCGGTCGCCTTGTGCTGCGGAGCAAAAAAAGCGCGTCCACTGTCCGCACAAGGAAGCGACGCGCAGGGAATAATGTTCGCCGTGGACTGGCTCAAGAGCGTTACAAAAAGCCTTTTGGACTCAGATTTTTCAGACAAGAATTTCTTTGACCCTAAAGGAAAGCACGTGGTAATTCTTGGTGGCGGAGACACAGGAAACGACTGCACAGGCTCAAGCATAAGACTCGGGGCAGCAAGCGTAACCCAACTTGAAATGATGCCTTGTCCTCCGACAGAACGTCAGCCGAACAATCCGTGGCCGCAGTGGCCAAAAGTCCTCAAGACAGACTACGGCGCACAGGAGTCAATTGAAAAGTTCGGGCATGATCCGCGCGTTTACAAAACAACAATCAAGGAAGTTTATCAGAAAGACGGAAAAGTCTGCGGAATAAAAACAGTTCAAGTTGAATTCAAGAATGTAGACGGAAAACGCACTCTCTGCGAAATCGAAGGAAGCGAAAAAGAACTTCCAGCCGACTTGATTTTGATTGCCGCGGGATTTCTTGGCTGCGAAGATTACACCGCAAACGCATTCGGCGCGCCGCTTTCCGCAAGAAACACAGTCGCAACTTCCGGCGCAAGCTCATACTTCACGGGAATAGACAAAGTCTTTACAGCAGGCGATATGCACAGAGGCCAGTCGCTAGTTGTCTGGGCGATTGCAGAAGGAAGAGAATGCGCAAGGGAGATTGATGAATACCTGATGGGATATTCAAATCTGTAGGGCGGATTTTCGGTCAGGTGGCGGCGATTCTGTTTCTTGACTAAAATTCCGCGCTTTATTAGTATATGGCTGTTTTCATGAGAATTCATGGAAACAGTTTTTTTGTCCATTGGGTTAGTATGAACTAACCTGATTCATGCGCGCTTTATCAGTTTCCGATGTCCTGTTTGGGACTGCGGTTTCAGAATTCAGGGGGAAAAATGGGAGCCACTGCTGTCATCTGTCTTGTTCTTGTTGTTGTCGTGATTTTCGCCATAAAAGGAACGGTTCACCGCATAAGGCACGGTTCGTCCTGCTGCGGTGAGCGCGATGTTCCGGAAAAAAACGTCAGGGTCGCCGACAGAAACAAGTCGCACTATCCTTTTGTCTATACGGCGGACATCGGCGGAATGACCTGTCAGAACTGCGCCCGTCATCTGGCGAATGCGCTGAATTCCGCGGACGGAATTTGGGCGGATGTCAGTCTTGCGGACAAAAAGGCGCGGATAAGGTCAAAGAGGATTCTCTCCGCAGCTGAGGTTTCCGGAGCAGTCGAGGGCGCGGGCTACAGGATGCTTTCGTTTGTCGAGAGCCGCTGACAAGGTTTTTTGCCGCCGTGACGGTCTGCGTCTCCATTGTAAAAAAAATGGTGAATTCGCTATAATATGCGGAATTCCGTGGCGTCTGCCATCGGTTTTATATGCTTTTATTGGAGGATTTTATGACAGAAGGTGGAAAGAAATTTCTGTTGGGAGTTGTCGTGGGAGTCGCCGCGGCCGCCATCGTAAAGACAGGCACATTCCGCAAAGGCTGCGCCAAACTTGTGGCCGGCGGACTTCAGCTCAAGGATGATGCCGCGGAGTATTTTGAGACAATCAAGGAAGATGCCGAGGACGTCAAGGCGGAAAGGGACGCTCGGGCCAAGGCGTAGGATTCGATGAACTTTTCAGTAAAGCATTCTCTGCCGGGCCGGATCCGGATAAGCTACAACAAGCACGAGGTAACTGCAAAGCAGGCGGCTCTGGCTCAGAGTCTGCTTGCTGAACAGGACGGGATGACGGATGTTTCCGTAAACTACACGACGGGAACATTCCTTGTCTACTACGACACATCAAAATTTACAGAAAAAATGGTGGAGTCATATTTTATGGCTCTGTCGGACAAATATCTTGATGACCAGGAGCTTCTTGATGCGGTTCCTGAACCTGAACCTCAGGAAAATCTCCTTTACACGCTTGCCGTAATGACGGCATCGCATTATCTCAAGCAGCTTCTTCCGGCTCCAGTGAGAATTCTGCTGCGTGTGTACAATCTTGCTCCAAGAATTCTAAAGGGGCTCGGTTCCGTGGCGAGGGGAAATCCTTTCCGCTCGGAGGTTCTTGATGCGGCCGCAATAACGATGGCCGTAGCAACCGGAGACGCGCGTACAGCGGCGAATATAAATTTCCTGCTGGATATAGGCGATACAATAGAAGAATTCACGAAGAAAAAATCATACAGCGATCTTGCCGGAAGGCTCATCTCGGAAAATGATTCCGTCCAGCTTGTTGACGGCAACATCGAGCGGAAAATCCCGCTTTATATGCTCAAGGTGGACGACACGGCCGTTGTCCGCACCGGAGGACTTGTTCCTGCCGACGGAACGGTAGTCCGCGGCGAGGGTCTTGTGAATCAGGCTACAATCACCGGCGAGCCGCTTGCCGTGGAGAAACGCGGCGGCGATACGGTCTATGCCGGAACTGTCGTTCAGGAAGGCGAGATTTATATACGCGTAAGGGCTGTGGGAAGCCAGACAAAGGTTCAGAACATTCTTGATATGATAGATTCCTCCCAGCAGCTGAAGGTCTCGTCCCAGATACGTTCGGAACGTCTTGCCGATCAGCTTGTAAGGTACAATTTCCTTCTTTCGGCCGCGGTTTTCCTGTTTACCGGAAGCCTTACAAAAGTTATGGCTACTCTGATGGTGGATTATTCCTGCGCGATGAAGCTTGCCGCCCCGATTGCGGTTCTGAGCGCCATGAAGGAGGCCGCCGGTTATGGAATCGCCGTAAAAGGCGGAAAATTCCTTGAGGACGCGTTCCGTGCCGATACCGTTGTGCTTGACAAAACCGGAACTCTCACCGAGGCGGCGCCGAAACTTTCCGGGATAACGGTGTTCGGCGGACATACCGAGAATGAGATTCTTGCGCTGGCGGCCTGTCTTGAGGAGCATTTTGCGCATCCTGTGGCATCGGCTCTTGTTCAGGCTGCGCGCGAGCGCGGACTTCAGCATCCGGAGGAGCACGCGAAAGTCGAGTATGTAGTCGCGCATGGAATTGTCACCACGCTGAAAGGCAGAAGGCTGCTGATCGGAAGCCGTCATTTTGTGTTTGACGATGAGAAGGTCGCGCGTCCCGCGGAGCTTGACGGAATAATGAAAAACGCGCTTGAACGCGGGGAGTCGCTGCTTTATCTTGCGGAGGATGACAGACTGATCGGAATTTTCGCCGTTACGGATCCTGTAAGACCGGATGCCGCCGCCATAATCCGCAGCCTGCATAAAAGCGGAATCGTAAACTGCACGATGATAACCGGTGACGATGAGGGCGCGGCAAAAACTGCGGCCGCCGCAACCGGTGTGGACCATTATATCTCGCATGCGCTTCCGGAAGATAAAGTCGCGTATATAACGGAACAGAAGGCCGCCGGTCACAAGGTGATAATGATAGGCGACGGAATAAATGACGCTCCGGCGCTTGCCGCCGCTGATACGGGAATCGCCATGGGTGACTGCGCCGCGATAACCGGCGAGACGGCGGACATCGTGCTTTCGGCGGAAGACGGGCTTGAGGGGCTTTACCGTACAAGACTGATGGGCCGCCGCCTTATGGAAAAGATAGACATGAACAACAGGCGCATAGTGGCGGTGAACACTGCTCTTATGGCGCTTGGACTTTTCGGTCTGATAACTCCGTCGGCAGCGGCGCTTCTGCATAACGCCTCCACGGTGGCATTCAGTGTCCGCGCGGCGCAGCCGCTTCTTGTGCGGAAGGAGAGCTGATGCAGATTTCGTATTTTCCGGGGAGGCTGCGTGTCAGGGATCCCATTTTCAGGAATGACGAGATCCGCAGCGCGGCGGAGTCGGTCGTAAGGATAATATGCAGCCGTGCGGAAATCACATATACCGAAAAGACTTCTGGAATTCTTGCCGTCTATCCTCCGGAATCAGTGGACATCGAACGTCTTAAGGAATTTGTTCCGTACCTGCTGAAAATCGAGCCGAAGGTACGCTTCTATACGCCCAAGAAAAAACAGGCGGTTCTTGCCGGAATAGAGGAGATCCGGCGCAAGGCTGAGGAGATGTTTACGGAAAAGGAATGAGCATGGCTTTTTATTGCCTGTATTGATTCGTTTTTTACTTGAAAATATCCTGCCAATGCCTTAGACTGATACGAAATGCATAAGGTCAAATATCCTGTTGGTCTTAAACTAATCGTCATCATTACACTTCTGATTATAGTCTCTTTGGGTACGACCACCGCCGTTGTCACTTACAATGTGAGCGGCGATGTGCGCGTCACTGCCGAGGAGAACAATTATACGATGAATTCCCGTTCCGCCTCCGCCGCGGAGTCAGAGCTGTCTACAATAAGGGCGAACGTCTTTCTTCTTCTTGACATGCTGAATTCGGCCGGAGGCCAGGCCGCGCTTATAAGACAGACGGCCGCTTTCTTCTTTGAGCGCAACCAGAATATGGCCGCGGTTGTCCTTCATGACTGCGACACTGATTCTGATATGCATTTTTTCCTGAACAACCGCTTTTTCGTGTCGAACGAGCTTGACACTTCGGCCGTGCGGAAATTCATGGAGATGAATTCGGACTATATCGGCAAGGCATCCGGAGGAGAATCGTTCATCCTGAACGCCGCTCCTGTCTTCGGCCAGGCGGTTCTGGGAATGATTTATCCCTGGAAGGACAGCGGACGGAATCAGGTTGCGGTCATGCTTTTTTCTGCCGAGCAGCTGTCAAACACTTTCGGCTCCGGCTCGGTGAACGAGTCGTTCATGATAAACCATGACGGCGATGTTCTTGTCCACAATGACTTCAATTTTGTCCTTGCCGGCGTGAATCTTTCGTCTATGCCTCTGGTGGATATTATGCGCCGGAACAATGACAATTCGCGGCAGGTGATGTACCGCGGTTCCGACGGTGTCGATTATTTCGGGGCGTACAGCAAGCTTTCTGTCTGTGATTCGAGCGTTTTCACCGTTGTTCCGGCTCCTGTCGTGTTTGAGCCGGTCTATGCGACGCTCCGCAGAAACATCTACATAGCGGCGGCCGTCCTTTTCCTTTCGGTCATTCTTGTGTGGTTCTTCTCAAAGACAATCAGCCGTCCTGTCACCGAGCTTACGGCGGCCTCCGATGAGATTCTGAAAGGAAATTATCTTGTCAAGCTGAAGATCCGGACACATGATGAAATCGGTCTCCTTACGAGCCGCTTTATGGACATGGGAAAGGGACTTGACGAGCGCGAGAAGCTTAAGGACACGTTCGGACGGTTCATCAACAAGGATATTGCCGAGAAAGCCATGCGCGGAGAGCTTGCGCTCGGAGGAGAGACAAAGAATGTGACGATTTTCTTCTCCGACATACGCTCATTCACCGCGATTTCAGAAAAGCTTGAGCCGTTCGAGGTCGTCGAATTCCTGAATGATTATATGACGCGGATGGTTGAATGTATAAATGCGACTTCCGGCGTTGTTGATAAATTCATCGGAGACGCGATTATGGGTGTTTGGGGCGCACCGGTTTCGGCAGGTTCGCCGCAGCAGGATGCCCTGAACTGTGTCCGCGCCGCGCTCATGATGAGATATTCCCTCCATAAATTCAATGAGGGCCGGGGCGGAGACAAGAAGCCGCTTATCAGAATCGGCTGCGGTATAAATACAGGTCCGGTTGTCGCCGGCCAGATAGGCTCGGACAAGAGGATGGAATATACGGTCATCGGAGACGCCGTTAATTTTGCGTCCAGAACCGAGGCTCTCAACAAGCCGCTTCATACGGATATTCTTATTACGGAAAATACATACCAGCTGGTAAAGGATTTTATCGTGGCGGAGGAAATGCCTTCCGTCACCGTAAAGGGAAAATCCAAGCCGGTGAAGATGTTCGCCGTTGTAAATATGCCCGGAGCAAAGGATATTCCCGGTGCTGGAGCGGACGGTCCAAAAACGATGGCGGAAGTGAGAGAGTTCCTCGGTATAGAGGCTCCGGATCTGGCCGAGGTCAATGTAAATGAAGAAGAGAAAAAGTATAAAATCAAAGGCCAGTAGCGCGCTTTTTCTCCTGTTCTGTCTGTTCGGGGAAACGCTGAGTCTATGGCTCTACTGGAACGATTTGAATTCCAGTTTCTCACATTCCGATGCTCTCCAGATTGCGACTGTAACGTTCAAGCACCGCGTCGCGCAGCGGAAAATCATGGACAGGCTTGTATGGGACAGGCTTCAGCAGAACGGCCCTCTTTATAACGGAGATACAATCCGTACCGCTCCTGGCTCCGAGGCGGTAATCGTTTTTAATGACAATGTCGTGATTGAGCTTGAGGAGACTTCAATCGCGCAGATTTTTCTTACGGATACGGGCGGAACTTCCGTTGATTTTGCAGGCGGAGGAATTTTTGTCGATTCATCTGCTGCGGAAAACGCTGTCACGCTCAAAAGCGGAGGAGCCTCGGTAAAGCTTGATGCAGGCGGATCGATGTCCGCGGCTGCCGGAAGACAGGATTCCGGACTTTCGGTAAAAATGATAGAAGGATCCGGTGTGCTCTCCTCCGGCGGCGGAACAACTGCCGTTAACGGCGGAGAAAGCCTGTCCGTCATATCCGGCGGAAGCGTGGAGAAAAGTCTTGTCACCGTCACCGCGCCTAAGCCCGGAGAACGGATTCTGAATTTCTCAGATGGAGGAACAGTTCCCGTCACGTTCCGGTGGACTGAATCGGAATTTCCTGAGAATTCATCGCTTGTGCTGGAGACCGCGGAGGATAAGGATTTTTCTTCCATATTATCATCGCAGTCTTTTACGTCAGGAAATTCAGCGTCCTTGGAGATGGCGGACGGAACAACTTTCTGGCGGACCCGCATATCCTCCAGCGGAAAAACTGTTCCCGGCGGCGAAAACAGCGGGCGTATTTCTGTCCTTCCCGCGAAGAAACCGGAGCCGGTCGTTCCGGCTGAAAACGATACCTTCTTCTACCGGAAAAAAACGCCGGTCCTGCGTTTTGTCTGGAACGGTGATGAATATACCCAGTATTATATTTTCGAGGTTGCGGACAATCTTCTGATGTCATCTCCTGTCATTTCGGTAAGGACATCGAGAACCTCAAACATCGTAAGCACGCTGGATGAGGGCACCTGGTACTGGCGTGTGACTCCGGTCTATCCGTCCGTAGTGACCGGAACCGCCGCTCCGTCGGACGTCTTCTCATTCAACATAAAAAAACGGGGTGAGCTGAAGGCTCCGTCACTCAGAATGCCTTCGGCGAACGGTTTCGTGGATGTTTCGGCATCGGCGGAAAGCAGGAGAACCGTATTCTCCTGGGACAACAGTCCTGAGGCGGTGTCCTACACGTTCTGTCTTTCCGGCGGCACACCGGAGTCTGAGCCTATCGTCTCGGAGAAGATTTCGGAGAACTATTTTCCGCTTGATCTTAACAGAACCGCCCTTGACGAGGGACTTTACTGGTGGTGGGTCTATCAGACTGATTCTGAGGGAACCGACTCGCCCATATCCGAAAAGAGGCAGTTTGTCGGAATCGAGGGCGAGGTCATGTTCAGAACCGTGTTCCCTCCCGAAGGCTATTCTTTCGCGGAATCCTTTATGTACGACACCAAATTCACCTGGAAGAACAATGTTCCGGGCGGACTTGTCTTCCAGATTGCAAGAGACAGCGGATTCAGGAACGTTGTCTTCAGCGAGAGATACGATTCCTCAAAGACCGGACAGAGCGGAATGACGCTTGCTCCGGGAACATACTGGTGGAGGATTGTGTCGGGCATAAGCGGAGACGGAAGCGTCCGCCTCGAAAGCGAGCCGAAAAAATTCTCCGTTGTTCCGCCGCTTGATGCGCCGCGCGTGACTGTTCCGTCTGTGAATTCAAAAGTCGTGATACGCCCTGAGACTCCGGTCCGCTTTGAGTGGCTGCCTGTCGAAGGCGCGGACTATTATCAGGCTGTCATAACGCCGTCCGGAAACACCGGGAAGGAGATTTACAGGAACAACATGATTTCCGATTCCGGCTTTGAATTCGATTTCCTTGACGTCCCGAACGGATTCTACAGGCTTTCGGTTCAGGGTGCGGCCGTGGAAAATGAGATGTCCACAAGGCGGAGCGGCTTTATCTCGGACGTGATTTTCGAGGTAAGGCAGGTGCGTCCGGTCACACTTGTTTCTCCGGCCCGCGGAGCTGATTTTGACGGAATAACGGCTTTTACCGATCCCGCATCGCTTGAATGGAAGCTGCCCGAAATTCCTGCTGCGGAGGAGATTGTCGTGGCAAGAACTCTGAAGGCGGTTCCTGATGAATACGGCGGAATTTCCGGTGACGGCGGAAACATCGTTGTAAGGCAGAAGGTGACAGGTTCCGTTTTCCGGCTGCCGCGTCTGCGCGAGGGAACATATTACTGGAATGTCCTTGCGAAAACCACGGATGACATAGACATATCATCGCTGATGCGGCGGTATTTTACGGTTCAGGAAATGGAGAAGCTGGCGGCTGTCGGATTCATGAAGCCGGAGGACGGATTTGTTTTTGACATAAAATATCTTAAGAATTCGCTTGCGGCGGAATTCTCCTGGCCGCAGGTTCCCGATGCCGACAGCTATAATTTTGTGCTGGCACGTGTCCTTCCTGACGGCGGAAATGAAGTGATATTCGCGGATAATCTGCGGAAAAATTCATACAGAATCGACAGCCTCTCAGTCCTGGACGAGGGAGAATTCTTCTGGTCGGTGGAGCCGGTACAGCATTTTGGCGATAACGAGATTCTCCGTTATGGAGAGAAGACCTCGGCGGAATTCCGGATCGAGCTTCCGGAAATCGAGACCCAGGTTAAAAAATGGAGCGGAGAAAGATATGGCAACTGAGTTCAGGCGTTTGTCCATTTTCCTGTTTCTCGTTTTGCCTCTCTTTTTCCGCGCTGAGATTCATGCGCAGGATGCTGGGAGCGCCGCGGAGTCCCGGGAAATCCAGCAGATTGATGAGCTTGGCTATCAGGTTCAGACCGATGAGAACGGCGATGAGTACATCGCGCAGCGTTTTGAGTGGAACAGGGTTGAATTCATAGACAGATACGAGCTTGTGCTTGAGGAGAAGGCGGAGGACGGAGAATTTGTTCCGGTCAGCGGAAGCCCCTTCGTTACGAAGGATAACGTCATGGACATGAGTCTTCCCGCAGGAACATACAGATACTGCGTGTCGGTCTTCAATTTTTTCGGAAAGGCGGCTTTCACCACGGAGATGACGGAATTCACCCTTAAAAAGGCGGTCAAGCCGAAAATAGATTCCGTTCGTCCCGATGTGATTTATCTTGACGAGGAGAACGACGGAAAGTTTACGGTGTCGGGCCGAAATTTTCTTGAGGATTCGGTTTTTTCCCTTGATTTTCTGCTGATGAAGTACGGGCCGAAGGAAGTGTCCGCCGCGCAGAACGGCCGGAGCGCCCATCTTCTGTTTGATCCTGGAATTTTTGACACCGGAACGATGAATCTTACGGTCACAAATCCGGGAGGATTCGCGTCGCGCCATCCGGTTACAGTAAAATTCAAAAAGTGTTATGATCTGGATGTCGCCGTGGGCTATTCGCCTGCGCTGTCGCTTTATGACGAGACAATCGGAAAATATTTTTCCGGAAATGACGGGGGATTCGGATTTTTTCCGTTAGGCGCGGATGCGCTGGTGAATTTTCTTCCGGTAAAGAGGAGAATCGGATATTTCGGCGGCGGAATCAAGGTCAGCTTTTTCCGTCTTGCCTATAATATCCCTGAATATTCGGTAAGCTCCAACGTGTTAAACGGCTCGCTGATGTTCGTGTATCAGCGTCCTCTCTATAAAAGGAAGCTTATTCTGGAGCTTCACGGTGGCGCCGGAATCTTCGCATTCCAGAATATGTATTTTGAGTTTGTCAACGGAGTTCAGTCCGAGCCGCTGAATTCGCTTAACGTGTCGGTTTCTGCCGGAATGTCCGTGCAGTTTTACATAACAAAAAGGCTTTATGCCGAGGCCGGCTGCGACTTTGTCCACGTGTTCGGCTATAAGATGCCTTCCGGTCTGCTGCTTCCTGCCGCGAGAATCGGATGGCAGTTCTGAGTGTCTGTTTTGGAGAATTTATGAGGAATTTTGTAAAAAGACATGATTTTCTCGTTCTTCCGGCTGTCCCTTTTCTGTTTCTTCTTTTTTCATGTGAATTTTTTACGGTCGATGTGAAGGATTATCTTAAGGACAACACCGAGAACGCCGCGATAATGAAGTACGAAATCATTTCCGGAACCTGTCAGACGGATCCTTCGGGGAGAATCAATGTATCCTCCGAATCCGATGTCTCCGTCCGGCTTATGATGCGCAATCCTCAGCGGTTCGCTTTTCTTCCGTCCTCGAATATGTTCCTTGAGCTGCAGAATCTGGACGATGATTCGGTGATGAGCGAGTTCAGCGCGAAGCCTGACCGTTCGCTTGTTCTGCTTGAGCAGAGCGCGTCCGACTATTCTGACCTGATTCTTACTTATCCTTCCGGATTTCTTGTCTCGGTGGAGACAGGATTTGACATATCACCGCAGATAAGGCTGCGGCATCCTGTGTCGGCCGCCGATTTCGGTGCGTACGACGGTCTTAAAATAGTCTGCAACTCGCCTCCGCCTCCGATTTACGGTGCGGTAGTGTATGTTGACAGCAGCAGCCAGCCGAACAAATATGTGGTTCTTTTCAATATGCCGTCAAAAAGCCTGCTTTCTGGAATTCACCGCGACATATCCTCCATAAAAATAAACGGCGCCGAATATGATGTTACGGTGAATTCCGATGACGGAACATTTGCTTTTGGAGGCGACGCTTTCCGCATAGGCGACTATTCGTCGGATTCCTCCGGGTATTCAAAGCTTTCCGCCGAATTCAAGGTGAGCGGCCAGCCTGCGATTTTCGAGACCGGAGACATTCTCAGTGACGAGCTTAAGCAGTATTCGATTGCGCTGACAGACCGGAACGGACTTTCGACGGAAATAGTCACAAGCTCCAAGTCGGTCCGGCTTGATGATGTCGTCCTTACGGATCTGGACGGAAATGTGATAAATTCCGGAGACTCCGTCGGTCAGGACGAGGGCAGCTCCTACGCGACAATAACGTTTACTCCGGCTGTCACTGTCACGAATCCGGACACGGGAGCGGTCGAGGACACTTCCGATTCTGTCGTCGTGTATGAGGTTTATCAGGGAACGGACGACAGCGGAAAATCCCTTTACAGCGGAAGAAATTCCGGCGGACCGCTGAGCCTGAAAATTCCTGCGGGCGAGGTTTTTGTCCGTGTGTATTCACATAAGGACCTTTTTGCGGATTCCGTGCCTGTGGAATACGGACTGAGAATCCTGAAGTCAAGAATCTATGTCTCTCCCGACGGAAGCGACACCGACAACAACGGAAGCGAGAATTCTCCTTTTGCCACGGTAACAAAGGCGCTTGCGGAATTCTCCGACATAACGGCCGGAAATACAGTTTATCTTACCGGAAACATTTCCGATTCGCCTGAATTTACGGAAGCCGGAGCGGATGTCACGGTCAAAGGAGACGGAAATTCAATTTCCGGCGCAGCAGTCTCGGCTCCGGGCGGAAATATCACTTTTGACGGACTTAACGTCAAAGGAAATCTTACGGTGACCGGCGGAACTCTTTCCATGCAGGGCGGAAGCGTGTCCGGGGAGGTCGCGCTGAGCGGCGGAAAGCTCCTGCTTTCGGATGCCGCGGTCAGCGGCGCGGCGGAATATTCCGGCGGAGAATTCGTGCTGTGCGGAGGAACTGCGATAAGCGGCGGAATAAAAATCAGCGGAAGCGGTCTTTTGATAGCGGTGAAGAGCCTTACGTCCGAAAAAGTGGCGGAGATTTCCGGAGTCGACGGCTGGAGCAAAGGCACGGCTGTCCTTGTCTCTTATGACGGAGACGACGCGCCGATGAGCGGAACCGTGCGCCGCTTTACGCTTGATTCGGAAAAATGGATTCTGACAGAGGACTCTTCCGGAAGCAGAGGCGTTTTGAATTCCTCCGGCGGAAGCATCGCCGTCCGGAACCGCGAGGTGACGCTGAGCCTGGACACAAATAATATTTCTCCGGGCGGAAAAATCACGGTATCCGCAGCCGTCACGGACAGGGACACAGGTAAGGAGATTCAGGCGGAAAGCTCGGAATTCGAGGACTGGGAGCTGAGGATATACAACCACGGCACAGACACCGGAGCGGTCCAGTCGGGAAACACAGTGACCGTGCCCGGAGCGGATTCCGGTTGGCCGGCGGACACATATCACCTTTTCGTCAGCGTGAAGTACGGCGGAACCGTCTGGAGTTCCACATTTGAAATCACGGTCGGGGAATAGCCGTCCGGACGGAATTCCAGCGGCCTTAAAGGAGGCATGATAAAAATTGCATCCGTGTAATTTTTATCATTAAAAGTCTGCGGACCTTTTATGGGGGAGCTAATGAATGAGAATATTTTTTGCGCGGAATCAGGTTTCTGTACCGTGGCGGCGTACGGAGATGAAGGACGCGCCGGAAGACCGCATTCCGCTTCTTGGATGAAAGCGCTGCCGCTCGTGCTTCTTGCGGTGATTTTGGGCGGCTGCGGAAATATGTTCGGCGGCAAGGAGCACGGCGGAGCTTCCGCGGAGTATGCCATAAAAGGAACATTTCTCGCGGACGGAGCGGTGCCCGGAATATACTCGGCGGACTGCTCCGGCGCGGGCGCAGAACGTTCGGCGGTCGCCGTGTACCCGGAAGCCGGCGCGATGAGCTATGCGGTGAAGGCCGTGAGCGTCACGGAGCCGTCGTCAGTGTATACGGCCGAGGTCAGCGGAAATTCGTTCTCGGTGAAACTGACCGAAGGAGCATGGACGGTTACCGCGGAGGGATTTTCCAGCGGGAAGCTGGTTATGCGCGGAACAGCCTCCGCCTCTGTCAGCGCGGAACGGCCGGTCGCGGACGGAATCACGGTAGAGCTTTCTCCTGTCTCGGAGGGAAGCGGCTCGGTCAGCCTTGCCCTGAACGCCGGGGACACAAGCGGAATCGCCTCGGTGGACGCGGAGCTCACAGCGTCCGGCAAAACGGATCCGCTCTGTTCGGAGCGGCTGGAGTTCCAGAACGGCCATGCCGAATTCAGGAAAACGGATGTGCCGTCGGGCGCATACACTCTGCGGCTGAATTTCTATTCCTCTGAGGACGCCTCCGGGAACAAAATTCTTCTTTACGCCGCCGAGGAGAAGGTGAACGTCTTTGACAATCTTGTGACCGACACCTGGCAGGGAAGCTCGGCGTATTTTACGGACGACGGAAAATTTACCGTGACGAAGGAGCTCGTGGACCGATTCTCCATGACGACATTTTTTGTCCAGGGCGGGGACGGCACATACAGTCCCGTATCGGCGGCATCAGACTCCAACCGCGGAACATATTTCGCGCCGCTGGCGACTGTCCAGGCGGCGGTCGACAGAATCGGACAGCTCAATGACGGCGCTACGGAATATAAGATTTATGTTGACGGGACAGTGACGGACTCCTCGGACGGCTCATACACAGCTGGAAACAATTATTCCCTGATAAACATCGCTCCGGCATCCGCAATGAAGATCGCGCTTGCGGCCTGGAAGACCGGCGCGAGGATTGACGCGGGCAGGGATTCGTCCAAAACCGGACGCGTGCTGTATGCAGGCGGAACGGGGCTGAGCCTTACTCTTTCCGGACTTGAATTCACGGGTGGATATGCGTACATCTCCGGAGACGGCGGAAAGGGCGGCGGAATTTTTGTCGCCTCCGGAGCGGAGGTTCTGATTGACGGCTGTAAAATCACCGGAAACACATCAAAAAATTCCGGTGGAGGAATATATTCCAAAGGAAATCTTACGGTGACCGGCGGAACGGAAATCAGCGGAAACAGATCCGCGTCGAGCGGAGGCGGAATCTGTTTTGCGGATGGAACTCTTTCCGTCCGCGGCGAGGCGCAGTCCCATGTCGTGATTTCTGGAAACACGGCGGAATCAGACGGCGGCGGCGGAATTTCTGCCGCAGAAACAGGAATAAAACTTTCTTTTGTGGATTTTACCGGAAATTCCGCGGGAACAAAGGGCGGAGGGATGGCCGTAAACGGAGGAAAAGACATAGCAGAATTTCGTGACGTAAGTTTTACCGGAAATTCGGCGGAAGACGGCGGTGGCGCTCATTTTCAGAATTCCTGTTTTACCGGAGGCTTTGCCTCCACATCGGTTACGGTAAGGGAAAACAAGGCCGGCAGCGCAGGAGCCGGACTGTTCATCTCGTCAGGCGGGGATTATACAAGTCTGTCCTTCGACGGTATTGAAGTCTCCGGAAATACCGCCAAAAATCCCGGAGACCAGATCAAAGGAACCGGAATCTACATAGAAAAAGGAGAAAAAAACTGCACGCTTGCGCTTGACGGCGCCAGCGAAATAGACGGAATCTACACGGCCTGCAAAGAAGAAAGCGGTAAAAAAGTCTATCCGTCGCTTAAAATCGGTGCGGATTTTTCTGCCGTATTGCCAATCCGTGTCGTTCTTGACAAGAACCCGGCAGATGCCGACATCGCCGCTCCGACGGTAATTCTGCAGCCTTCCGACGGAACTCTGTCCTGGACTGACTGCTCCGGTTTTCTGATTGATAACACCGCTCCGGGCGGAACAAGATTGTGGTGCATAAAACCGTCGTCAGACGGAAAAAGCGGAATTCTCGCGCTGTCCGGAGCCGCCGTCACCGCCGGATATTCCCAGCCGGAATACACTCTAACGCTTTCGCCTGCATTATTCAGTTCGGCCAAAACAGACAACAAAATTTCGCTTGCCGTAACAGAATCCGACGGAAACGCCGTTACGCCGGACTCTGTTGAATTCGCGCTTTATCAGAACAAAAATAAAGTTGCGGTTTTGCAAGGCGGACTGCTTCCATCTTGGATTCCGGCAGGAAACTATACCGTAATTGCCGCTGCAAAAATCGGCGGGTATTCCTATGACGTTGAAAAAAATATAATAATTTCGGAAAATATTGCAATATCATTCTTGACATCCGCGCCTTCCGCCAGTGATTTTCCAAAAATAACTGCAAGTTCTTCTCAAGAACTTGTTACTCTGTGTAGCTGGGTAAATTCCGGAAGCGACTTTGAAGGAATTACGATTACGCTTGTAGATGACATTGATTTGACAGATTGCACAGACTGGCAGCCGATTGGATTTGTTTCAGAAAGTGAAAATAGACCATTTAAAGGAACTTTTGATGGACAAGGACATTCACTTTCTTTTGATATAGGCAATATAGATTCTTCAAATAGATTTAGGAAGATTGGTGTTTTTTATAAAAATGATGGAGTAATTGAAAATCTTGTAATTAGTCAATATCTTCAAGATGGGAAAACTCTTATAATTTATGGTAATTCATCTCAATATGCATATTCTAATGCTGGCGGTGGCATTTGTATTGAAAATTCTGGAATTGTAAGAAACTGCATTAACAAGTCATCAATAATTGCTTCTACTTTTAGTGATATAGGTGGAATCTGTATGTCTAATGCGGAAACTGGCATTATTGAAAATTGCCTTTTTAGCGGAAGTATAACAATGAATGCAAAATGTTCCAACGGTGGAGATAATCAAAAGTCAGCTGGAATTTGTCCAAGGAATAATGGAATTATAAAAAATTGTGTAAGCAATGGTTCTATTACAACTGAAGCAGAAACAGATCAAAATCTGCCAGATGCAATATTAAATAATATATCTGGTGCTATTTCCGTATATACAGAAGGTTTTATAGAAAATTGTTATTGGTTAAAAAATAATATAAAAAGTGGAAGTTCGAGTAAAAATAGAATTGCATATACAAAGAGTACTTATAAAAAACTAACTTGCATTCCAGACCCGTCAAGAATCACTGGCTGCGGCTACTTTGAAACAGACAGTCCGTCCGCTTCTGTTACTGCCGGCACAACATCAGAATGTAAAAGCGCGCAGACACTTGCGTACAGCGGAACTCTGATTCAAATGCTGAATGCCTATGTTTCCGCAAGTTCTGATTCTGGGCTTAAGAAATGGAAGGCAGATTCTTCCGGAAATTTAACTCTTGATTTTTAGAACCGGATTTTTAAGAGAGAGTGTAATAAAAACTTTGCCTGAGATAGCGTCAAAGTTTTTATTCACAAGTTTGCGTTGCAAACTTTCTTATCAACTGCCCATTCTCATTTCATTGCGAATGGGCATAAAAAGTCAAATCGAAAATTGAAATTTTCTCGTTGACTTTTTAAGAGAGGAAAACATGAACAGAAATGCAAATATGATATTTGGCGTTGTCGCGGCGGCGGCACTGATTCTTTCGGGCTGCATCAACAATGTTGACACGGAGACCGGCGGAAATTCAACTGTGCCTGACGGAAAGTGCTCGCTGACAGTTGATTCCGGTCTTTCTGCGCGCGCCGCATTTCCCTCCTCGTTGGCCGGTGACATGGTATATGCCGCGGAAATCTCGTATTCGTCTTCCGGCGCGGAAAAGTGGCTCGGAGCCGACTCCGTGGAGAATTCTCCTGCCGTCCTGAAGAATTCCCCATCCGCTTCCGGCGAAATCCGTTTTGTATTCTGCGTTCCGGAGGAATCCGCGGAATACACAATCACCGTGTTTGCCTGTCCGTCCGGAACTTCCGTCGCTTCCGCCGCTGATGTTGAAAATGCGGCTGCGGCTTCTGGACGTGCCGAATTCAGTCTTGAAGCCGGACAAAAGGCGCTGGAGACTCCGGTAAAAGTCTCTCTTTCGCCGACCTCGAATGTGTCTGGAACAGGCTCTGTGAATCTTCCTCTTTCTTTTGATTCTGCGCTTGGAATTGTGGCTGCCAAGGTCAATGTCACAAAAGACGGTGTTTCCGATTCCAGTGGAAACAACTACGGATTTG
>ERZ808286.169-NODE-169-length-50005-cov-4.760300_pt1 | contig 50005 bp, 51 predicted proteins | sample MGYA00521276_ERZ808286 | MGnify/ENA primary metagenome ERZ808286 (study PRJEB31516, sample SAMN03275607) | gut metagenome | biome: mammalia-associated habitat; material: feces | host: Papio cynocephalus | place: Kenya | collected 2012-08-01 ... | reverse complement strand
ATTAAGAGAGCGAAGGGAAGTTTTCGCGACCGAATCGGAGGAAGAAATAAAAAACTATAAAGGGAAAAAACACCAACGGGGTTGCCTTTTTTATATTAAGAGAGCGAAGGGAAGTTTTCGCGACCGAATCGGAGGAAGAAATAAAAAACAACAAAGAATGACACCCCTGGGTGTCTTTTTCTTTTATCTATCTATTTATTTATTCATTGGTAGTTTTTGATTTAAAAACAAAAAGAGGCACCAAGTAATCTTAGTGCCTTTTGTGTCATATAAAAACAAATTAAATTCTTGGACTGAAGTTTTCAAAAATAATGTTGTCGCAGTGTTGTGCAACTTTCATATAGTCGCTTTGGTTTTGAACAGCCCAAACAAGAAGGGGGAGTTCATTAAATTTTTTTACATATTTATTTGGGACTTCTTCCCATTTATATGCAACAAATTGTGGGTCGCAAACATTCTTAATGAATTTTGGGCGGGTAAGAAGAAACCTTTTCATAAATCCCATTTTTTGGTCTTTTAAAGAATAGGACAAAATTCCGCGCGTAATCTCTGGCGCGTATTTTCTAAACCAGCGCATTGAATATGGGTTAAAACTCATAACAGCATATTCGCCGTCATATTTTTTAAGCAAATCATAAATGCGACTTTCTAAATTGCCGTTTAAGTTGTAATCTTTAATTTCAATAAGAATAGGTGTTGAGCCGTTGACGGCTTTAAGGACTTCTTCCAAGGTAGGGATTTGCTCGGTTGAATTTAGAAGAGTGATTTTTTTCAATTCGTCGACATTTTTGACGTTTTTGATATAGCCGTCTTGCCCAGTAAGGCGTTTTAAAGTTTCGTCGTGAAAAACGACTGGTGTGTTGTCTTCAAGTGCGTGAACATCAAGTTCAATCGCGTATCCATTATCGCGAGCGTTAAGGAACGCAGAAATGCTATTTTCTGGGTGTGTGTCGTCATGAAGCCCCCTATGAGCAACATATTTATTGACGAGCCAAGTTTTAAACAAATTCATATATTTTATCTCCTAAAAAAGAGTATACTTCTTAACAATTACAGTAATTATAACAAACTTTTTATTATTCTACAATCATTTTATGCACATTTTATCAAAAAAAGGACATTTTTTGTAACAAATTTGCGTTATTTTTACATTTTTTTACAAAATTTTCCAAATTTAGAAGTGATAGGTAAAATTGAGAGATTTGGTTTAAAATAATTTTACAAAAGTCAAAATCTAATTTATGTTTTGTACTTCAAACAATAAACTTCAAAGATTTACTTGCTAAAAATTGATAAAATAATTTATAATACTAGTTATGAATATGGACCTAAATAAAATTAGAAATTTTTGTATTATAGCACACATTGACCACGGCAAAAGCACACTTGCTGATAGGCTTATAGAAAAAACAGGAACACTATCGTCGCGCGAACTTACTGAGCAAGTTTTGGATAGTATGGACATTGAGCGTGAACGTGGAATTACAATCAAACTCACGCCTACACGAATGTTTTATGAATATGAAGGCGAAGAATATATGCTAAACCTTATTGACACCCCAGGACACGTCGACTTTACTTACGAAGTCTCTCGTTCTCTTAAAGCGTGCGAAGGGGCAATTTTGGTTGTTGACGCGACGCAGGGCGTTCAAGCGCAAACTTTGGCGAATGTTTATTTGGCTCTTGAAAACGACCTTACAATTATTCCTGTTATAAATAAGATTGACCTTCCAAGTGCAAGAGTGGAAGAAGTTAAAAAAGAAATTGAAGATATTATCGGGCTTTCGTGCAAAGACGCGCCTTTAATATCCGCCAAGGAAGGCATAAATATTGATAAGGTGCTTGAAAGTATTATTATGAATATTCCTAGCCCGAAAGGCGATAAAAACAAGCCACTTAAAGCCTTGATTTTTGATAGTTATTACGACAATTTTAAGGGCGCTGTGTGCCTCGTTCGTGTGTTTGACGGCTCGATAAAAAAGGGTGATAAAATAAAAATGATGCGAACGGGCAAGTCGTATGAAGTAATGGAAGTAGGCATTTTTTGCCCAAGCACGAAGGAAACGAGTGAACTTACTTGCGGAATGGTCGGCTATGTCAGTGCGTCTATAAAGAATGTTTCAGAGACGAAAGTTGGCGATACGATAACCTATTTTGGCAACGAAACCGACTCCGCTCTTGAAGGATATAAAGATGTAAAGCCAATGGTTTTTTGCGGTATTTTTCCAGTCGACGGGGCAAGGTATAACGATTTAAAAGATGCTCTTGAGAAGTTAAAACTTAATGACGACTCCTTGTATTTTACACCCGAGACATCAAATGCGTTAGGTTTTGGGTTTAGATGCGGTTTCTTGGGACTTTTGCACCTTGAAATTATTACGGAAAGGCTGGAAAGAGAATTTTCTCTTGACATTATAACAACTGCACCAAGTGTTAGTTATAAAGTTTACAAAACGGATGGTAGTATGCTTGAAGTGTCAAATCCGTCTCTTCTTCCGCCAGTTACTGACATTGCACAAATTTGCGAACCTATTGCAAGCGTCAAAATTTACACTCCCCCAGAATATGTTGGAAATATTATGGAACTTTGCCAAGGAAAGCGCGGGGAATACCTTGATATGCAGTATCTCGACTCAAATAGAGTTATGTTAAGTTACGACATTCCGCTAAATGAAATTGTTTACGATTTTTTTGATGGGCTTAAGTCGCGTTCGCGCGGATATGCAAGTCTTGATTACGAAGTGAATAGGTTTGAAAAGAGTGACCTTGTAAAACTTGACATTTTATTAAATGGTGAGAAATGTGACGCTTTAAGCATAATTGTGCATAGAGACAACGCTTATTCGTGTGGGAAGAAGCTTACGGAAAAACTAAAGGAAGTTATCCCAAGGCAAATGTTTGAACTCCCAATTCAAGCGTGCATTGGAGGAAAGGTTATTGCAAGAGAAACCGTCAAAGCAATGCGAAAAGACGTTCTTGCAAAATGTTACGGCGGAGACATTTCGCGAAAGAGAAAGCTACTCGAAAAACAAAAGGAGGGCAAGAAAAGAATGCGTCAGGTAGGCTCGGTTGAAATACCTAGTGAAGCCTTTATGACCATTTTAAAACTTGACTAAAACTATGAATACATTAGCATTATATTTTCATATTCCATTTTGTCAAAACAAGAAGTGCGATTATTGCTCATTTGTGTCATATTGCAACAAAGATGACGAGAAAAAAACATACATTGACGCGCTTATGAAAGAAATTGCAATGCGTGGGGAAGAAATTGGCTCAAAATACAAAATTTCATCCATTTATTTTGGTGGCGGAACGCCAAGTATGCTAGACGAAGGCGTTTTCACGAATATAATGATTCAAATTAAAAAGTATTTTAGGTTACTAAATAACTGCGAAATTACAATCGAAGTTAATCCAGATAGCGTCACGGAAGACAAACTTAGAGAATATCTTTTGATTGGAATAAATAGACTTTCAATTGGCGTTCAAACTCTAAATGACGACCTTTTAAAAGTTATTGGCAGGCAACACACTGCAAAACAAGCAAAGGCAGTCGTTGATTTGGCAAAAAAGGTTGGATTTAAAAATATCAGCATTGATATGATGATTGGGCTCCCATATCAAACAATTGCGGACGCGAAAAGAATGGCGAAATTTGTCGTTAAATCAAAAGTTCAACACGTTTCTTGCTATTCCTTAATCGTCGAGGACGGCACTCCAATCGCGGAAAAATTGAAAGCGGGCGTTATTGACCTTCCAAGTGAGGACGATACTGTCGAGATGTACAATCTTTGCTTAGAAACTTTTGAAAAAGCGGGGCTTATGCGTTATGAAGTGTCAAATTTTGCTGTACCAGATTATGAGAGTAAGCACAATATGACTTATTGGGAAATGGGAGAATATCTTGCGTTTGGACTTGCGGGACACTCGTATATGAACGACACGCGCTTTGCAAATACAAGCGATTTTGCGAAATATGTCGAAAGTATAAATAATGACACTTTGCCTATCGTGTCTGTCGAAAAATTAAGCCTAAAAAAGCGAAAAGAAGAAGCGGTTATGTTGGGGCTTCGCACACGCGAAGGAATCGATATTGAAGCCTTTGACTACAAGTTTGGCGGTCATATTTTAAGAGACAAGCAAAAGGAAATTGATTTTCTTCATCTTCACGGCTTTATAACTATAAAAAATGGACATATTTGTGTAAGTCATAATGCCTATTATGTTTTAAACTCAATTATTTTAAAACTTGTATAAAAAGTAGTATTTAATTTTTTATTTAAAAACATCGTTTTATAGAATAATTTAAAAGATGATATCTTTTAGGCTCTAAAATGGTGTTTTTTTATATGATTTTTTAAAAGTGGTAATGCAAAATACTTACATTTACATTATAAATATTATATATATTATTTTTTTTTATAAATAACCTATATTATCGGAAGTTGAGTCGGAGAGTTTACTCTCCAGCGAGACTGATGGTTATTCAAATTGGAAGTGCAAAGCGATGCTTTGCGGGTGTGTTAGCACAAATTTTGAACTTGTTTCAAAATTTACTTCCTATAATTTATATTATGATAGAAAGTTAAAAATTTTTTTGTACATTTGCACAAATTTTTAAAATTGGGTATTGAAATGTGAAAAATTTTAATGTATAATCGTTATCGGAATTTAAAGGAGAAAAATATGGAAAAACAATTGGAATTCGCTTTTGATAAAACTTTTACAGAACTTGTAAATGAAATCAACAATTATCAAAATAAAATACAAGCGATAGATGGAAAAATTGAAGTTCTTGATGAACTTATGAAAGACGCTTCGGGCAGTCTTCTTGAAACATATGAAGAGCTCAAAGAAGAAGCTCTTATTGAAAAGGAAGAAGCGCAAAGAGTTATTGACGAAAATGTCATTGAAAAACAACAAATGATTTTGGAAAATGCTAAAGAACGCAAGAATATGACCGAAGTCGAGAGAGCAAAGAGAGCGTATCAAAGAGTTGCGTCAAAAATCGAAAAGAATAATGAAGACGCACTTGAATATCAATCTCAAATGAGTTTGTTCCAAGGCTTGAAAGCAAAAAAGAATAACGAAATCAGAGAAATGAGAGCAAAGGTCGAGAATATTAAAGATGTTGACCTTGTTAAACTAAACGAAAAACAAGAAAACCTTGAAAAAGTTGAAGGTAACTACGATGTTGAAACTTTGAAGAAAGACATCGAAGGCTATACAAAATGGCTTGGTGAAAACAAAGTTGCAATTAAACTTATTAACAAATATCTCAAAATGAAAGGCGTTAATAAAGAAATGGTCGAAGAACTCAAAAAGGATAAAGAGATTTTCACCAATGAAACCAAAGAAATTAAACAAGAAATCAAAGAAAGCAAGTCAATCAAAACAAAATTAACCCAAGAAAACAAAGTTGATGCTCAAATTAAGAGAGCAAACAAGAGATATACAAAGAAGTCTACTCTTCTAGAACAACTTAGAGACGAAGCAAGCGAATATCAAGCAAAAGAACTTTTCAACAAACAAATGTATCAAAATTTGCTTGCTGAAAACGAAAAACTTAGAGACCAAGCGTCTGAAATTAAAGCCTTTATTAGTAGCAAAGAACAAAAAGAAGAAGAAAGAGCTATCGAAGAAGAGGCAAAAAAGGTGGCTTTTGTTGAGGATAAGAACCTTGCAGAAGAATATCCAGAATTTGACTTTATGACATCTCAAAACTAATTTATCCTTTGAGTGTGTGACGAAGTTTGGGGCTTAATTAAAGGAAGAGAAACCGTATATAATAGGCTTTTTAATGAGTTTAATGATGCTCCAAAGCAAAGTCGCGAGACATACATAGTTATAAAGTATTTAATCAAAATATATTTACCACTTACTGGCGAAAACCTGGTAGGTGGTTTTTTTATTCAAGAAAAAAAGAGCATAAAATAAGAAAAATTTTTCAAGTCTATCGTCAAAAATGTTTGGTAAAATTTGGCATTTCATATATAATGGAAAAAATAAAAAGGAAAAAAAATGTTAGCAATTGTAAATTCTTTTGGTCTAATTGGGCTAAACGGTTATCTCGTAAAAGTGGAGATAGATGTAAACAAAGGACTCCCAGCCTACGAAATGGTTGGGCTTGCAGATGTCGCGATAAAAGAGTCAAAACAACGCGTTTTGTCGGCAATTAAAAATCAAGGATTTAATTATCCCATTACAAAAATCACGATAAATCTTGCACCAGCGGACACTAAAAAAGAAGGCTCATTGTACGACCTTCCAATATCAATAGGTATTTTGGTCGGTACTGAACAAATAAAGGCTGAAAAAGAGTTTTTAGACGGTTTTTCTTTTATAGGAGAACTTTCTCTTGACGGAACGCTTAGGCGTATAAAAGGGCTTCTTCCTATTTTAATCACCGCTAGAAGTCTAGGGATTAAAAAGGTTGTCATTCCAAAAGATAACGCAAGTGAAGCGGGTTTTATCGAAGGGCTTGAAGTTTATCCAGCGGAAAATCTAGAAGAAGTTGTCAAATTTTTAAATGGCGAAATTGAAATTAAGCCCGTCGAAGTTATGAGTTATGAGTACATAAAGTCGACAAGAAAAACGATAGGGGATTTTTCGCAAATTAAGGGGCAAGCGAGTGCAAAGCGTGCTCTTGAAATTTCCGCAGCGGGTGGTCATAATGTTTTACTTATAGGACCTCCAGGGAGTGGTAAAACAATGCTTGCGAAAGCCTTTCCAAGTATTCTTCCAGATATGACATTTGAAGAAGCGCTTGAAGTAACAAAAATTCATAGCATCGCGGGTACGCTTGATAGCAAGGTCGGAATTTTGACTGAGCGCCCATTTAGGTCGCCACACCACACTGCAACGGTCATAGCATTAACTGGTGGCGGAGCAAAGGCAAAACCTGGGGAAATAAGTCTTGCGCATAATGGTGTTCTTTTCCTTGATGAAATGCCCGAATACAATAGGCATACACTTGAAGCATTGCGTCAACCGCTTGAAGACGGCGTTATAACGGTCGCGAGAAACGCTCAAAGCGTCGAATATCCAGCGAACTTTATTTTGATTGTGAGTATGAACCCTTGTCCTTGTGGAAATTACGGCTCAAAAGACCACCCTTGCAAGTGTAGTCCAGCCCAAATTCATAAATATTTGTCAAAACTTTCGGGACCGCTTATGGATAGAATTGATATGCTTATTGAAGTCGATAGTGTGAGTTATGAAGATTTGAGTGGAACAATTGACGAAGAGCCTTCGAGTGAAATTAAAAAAAGAGTTGACAAGGCTCGCGACATCCAATCAAAGCGTTATGCGGGCAAGAAAATTTATAGCAATAGCAAAATGACAAATCCAATGATAAAAAAATATTGTCATCTTGACGACGAAAGTGTGAGGATGCTTGGGGAAGCGTTTGAAAATCTTAAACTCACCGCGCGTGCGTATAATAGAGTTTTGAAGGTTGCAAGAACAATTGCTGACCTTGAAGGAAGTGAAGAAATAAAACTTGACCACATTATAGAAGCTATAAATTATAGAAGTCTTGACGACAAATACTGGGCATAAAAAGGAGTAAAGATGCTAGAAAATAGAGACGCTGTCATATTTTTGGATAGTTTCAATTTTATGACATATAGTAGAAAGAAAAAGATTTTGGAACTTTTTAGTGACCCAAAAGACATCTTAGACCGCGCAAAATTAGTGGAAAATAAAGAAAAGTTGACAGCAATTTTAACTGCTGACTTATATAAAAAAATGTTTGATAATTTAAACGACAAATATATGTCGAAAGTTGTCGAAAACTTAAACAAACTTGGCATCAAAACTTTAACCATTTTTGATAAAGACTATCCAGAACTTCTAAAAAATATCGACACTCCACCATTTGTTTTGTATTATAAAGGTGATAAATCTATTTTAAACAATCTTTGTATCGGCGTTGTTGGAAGTAGGAAAATAACAAATTATGGTGTTATGGCGACGGAAAAGTTCGCGAGAGAACTTGTGAAATATGGCTTTACGATTGTAAGTGGGTTAGCCTACGGCGTCGATACCGTAGCGCACACAGAAACGCTTAAAAGTAATGGCAAAACTATCGCTGTTTTGGCTGGTGGGTTAGACAAAATTTACCCAACTGCAAACATTCAACTTGCAAATAAAATTATCGAAGCTGGCGGAGCGCTTATTAGCGAAATGCCACCTGGGACAAAACTTGAAGCGCATATGTTTCCAATAAGGAATAGAATAATTGCGGGCTTATCAAAAGCGGTTTTGATAACTGAAGCGCAAGAGTCTAGCGGGTCGCTCCACACTAAAAATTACGCGTTAGATTATGGTAGAGATGTTTTTGCTGTAATGGGCTCAATATTTTCTGACTCTTCTCGCGGGACAAATAGAATGATTATAAATGGTCACGCAAAGGGCGTTTGTCAAATAGAAGATATTGTTGAAGAATATCATCTTGTTCCTTTTATCCAAAAACAAGAAGCGCGAGACATTACATCTCCCGAACAAGTTGTTCTTGATTTTTTAAAGGACGGGGAAAAGTCCTTTCAAGAAATCGTTGACGGCACAGGGCTTAATGTCAGCACACTAAACACATTACTAACAAAATTGTCCATTCGAGGAATAATTAAAAAACTTGCAGGAAACACTTTTTACCTAAAATAGTTTTTGGTGACTAAAATACGCTAAAAAGTTTTTTTAAAAAAATATTTTAAATAATTTTATGAAAACAAATTGTTTAAATTCATTACTATAAAACACGCTGTTTTAGAGTGAAAAACTCAAATTTAGCGCAAAAAATTGGTCAAAATTTCAAGAAAAAAAGAAAAATTAACTTGTAATAACATTTGACTTTTTGTTAAATTTGCTATAAAACGACATCGTGGGTCTTAAATCTTGACCCGCCTTTTAATAGTAAAAAAGTGAGAATTGAATGAAATTAGTTATCATAGAAGGTCCTGGTAAGCGTGAGACCTTAAAAAAATATCTTGGTTCTGAATATGATGTTGTGGCGACGAAAGGCCACGTTCGTGATTTGCCTGCAAAGGCTCTTGGCGTGGATATTTCTAACAATTTTGAACCAAAATACGAAATTATGCCTGATAAAGAAGACATTATTAAAATGCTTAAACAAAAGGCAAGCAAGGCGGACGCCGTTCTTCTTGCGACCGACCCTGATAGAGAAGGAGAAGCAATTAGTTGGCATATCGAGCATATTTTAAACATTGGCGAAAATGAGCCTTGTAGAATTGAATTTAACGAAATTTCAAAGTCTGTTGTTCAAGAAGCGGTCAAAAACCCAAGAAAAATAAATATGGATTTGGTTCACGCTCAACAAGGCAGGCGAATTTTGGATAGACTTGTGGGCTATAAGGTTTCACCTATAATATGTAAAAAGATTAGACCTAATTTGTCGGCTGGGCGCGTGCAAAGTGTTGCACTCAAAATTATAGTCGATAGAGAAAAAGAAATCGAGAAGTTTAAGCCACAAGAGTTTTGGACAATTGTAGCGCTTCTTGAAAAATTAGGCGTCAAGTTTAAAGCAAGCCTTGCTACAAAGAGTGGAAAGAAATTTGTTCCATCAACGAAAGAAGAAAGCGACACAGTTTTACAAGACTTAAAACAAAATAATTTTAAAGTGGACGCAATAAAAAGGACGGTTACAAAATCCGCTCCACCTGCACCATTTATTACAAGTACTCTTCAACAAGACGCGCTCAACAAAATTGGGCTCAGCATTCCACAAACGACTCGTAGTGCGCAAGCGCTATATGAAGGTGTTGAACTTGGAAGCGAAGGCAAGACCGCTCTTATAACATATATAAGAACGGACTCTACGCGTGTTTCGCCAGAGGCACAAGCAAAGGCAAAAGACTACATTTTGTCACATTACGGCAAGGAGTATGCGCCAAATAGTTACAATATATATAAGTCAAAAAAGAATGCCCAAGACGCTCACGAAGCGATTAGACCAATTAGCTTAGATAGGACGCCAGAGTCGGTCAAGCAATATATGTCGAGCGAAAATTATAAATTGTATAAACTTATCTACGAGCGTTTTGTTGCTAGCCAAATGACCCCAGCGACCTTTGATTCGCAAGTGGTTAACCTTTCAAATGGTGTATATGGCTTTAAAGCAACAGGAAGAACGCCAATTTTTGACGGCTATACACGGGCGTATAAGGTTTATGAAGAAAAAAATGATGATGACGATTCAGTTGAGAGCAAGTTGCCTAAACTTGTGGAAAACGACATTCTTTCTTGTCATGACCTTAAAGGTGAGCAAAAATTTACGAAACCACCGACACGTTACACCGAAGCAAGTTTGATTAAAACAATGGAAGAAAAGGGAATTGGACGTCCTGCAACATATGCGCCAACAGTTATGACTTTGCTTAATAGAAAATATATGGAAAAGCAAGGAAAGGTGCTAAAACCAACCAAACTTGGTGTTGTCGTGACTGATTTTCTTGAAAAATATTTTAAAGATGTTATGAACATCTCTTTCACGGCGGAAATGGAAGATTCTCTTGACAAGATAGAAGAAGGGACTGAAAAGTGGCAAGATGTAATTAAAAAATTCTATGTTGGGTTTGAACAAGAACTCAAAAATGCCTATTTTGAGTCTAAAAAAGTTTCAATGCCAGTTGAACAAAGTGATGTTGTCTGTGAAAAGTGTGGGGCAAAAATGGTCATTAGGCAAGGCAAATATGCTAAATTCCTTGCTTGCCCAAATTATCCAACTTGCAAAAATATTAAATCTCTTAATCCGCCACAAGAAGCGGTTTGCAAATGCCCAATTTGCCACAAAGATGTTTTTGAGAGACATACAAAAACGGGAAAAATTTTCTATGGTTGCTCAGGCTATCCAACTTGCAACTTTGCTAGTTGGGACAAGCCAACCAACTTGCGTTGCCCAAAATGTAAAAGTTACATTGTTTTAAAGGAATACAAAGACAAAATCGTCTATAAGTGTTCCAACAAAGCGTGCGATTTTGAAAAGAGTGAACCACGAAAACAAGATGAAATGGCTTCGCAAGAGCAAGAGAATAAATAAAGGAAGGAAAGTATGGAAGGAATGAGAAGTACAACCATTGTCGCGGTCAAGCGTAACGGCAAAACAGCTATTGCAGGAGACGGACAAGTTACGGTTGGGGAGAAATTTATTGTCAAAAATAATGCCGTGAAAGTTAGGCGAATTTACAATGACAAGGTTGTTATTGGTTTTGCAGGAAGCGCTGCCGATGCGTTTAGTTTGTCGCAAAAATTCGAGGAGTTGCTTCAAAAATTTGGTGGCAACCTTATGCGTAGCGCCGTTGAACTTGCAATTGGATTTAGGGAAGATAAGTACACTAGACGACTAGACGCTTTGATGCTTGTTGCTGATAAGGATAATTTGTTATATGTTTCTGGAAATGGTGATGTTTTTGAGCCAGAGTATGGTGTCGCTGCTATTGGAAGTGGAGAGTTTTACGCTCTTGCTGCGTCGCGTGCGCTTATTGAAAACACCGATTTGTCGGCAAAAGAAATTGCTCTTAAAGCCCTTAAAATTACAAGCGATATTTGCGTTTTCACAAACGGTCATGTGACCGTTGAGGAGGTCTAATATGGAATACACTCCAAGAGAAATTGTTTCAGAGCTCGACAAATATATCATAGGTCAAGATAGTGCAAAAAAAGCGGTCGCGATTGCTCTTAGAAATAGATATAGAAGGTCTAAACTTTCAAAAGCAATGCAAGAAGAAATTACTCCTAAAAACATAATTATGAAAGGACCAACAGGCGTAGGAAAAACGGAAATTGCAAGAAGGCTTGCTAAACTTGTTAAAGCACCATTTATTAAAGTTGAAGCAACAAAGTACACAGAAGTAGGTTATGTTGGACGCGATGTTGAAAGTATGGTGCGAGACCTTGTTGAAGCATCTTTCCGCCTTGTAAAAGACGAAATGACAAGTCAAGTAGTTGAAAAAGTTAAGCCAACAGTTGACAAACGCCTTTTTGACCTTATATATCCTATTAAGCGTTCAATCGTTGACGGTGATATGGATAGTGAAGATTTCAAGAACCACATCAACAAAAATTTGCTAGACGGCAAATATGATGATGATTTTGTCGAACTTGAAGTAAAAGAAGCCCCAAAATCCTTTGAAATGATGCCAGGGGCGGGCGCAATGGAAATAAATTTTGGCGACCTTATGGGCGGAATTTTTCCACAAAAAAAGAAAAAAAGAAAACTTACAATTAGAGAAGCGCGCGACATTTTAAACCAAGAAGAATGTGACAAAGTTATTGATATGGATACCGTTAAGAGTGAAGCGATTAGGCGTGCAGAACAAGAAGGTATTATTTTTATTGACGAAATCGATAAAATCGCGGGGACGAACGCAAGGTCAAGCGGTCCAGAAGTCAGTAGAGAAGGCGTGCAAAGAGACATTCTTCCAATCGTCGAAGGTTGCACGGTTAATACAAAATATGGAATAATTAAGACGGATTATATTCTGTTTATTGCTGCTGGCGCTTTCCATGTTTCAAAAGTGGAAGACTTAATCCCAGAACTTCAAGGGCGTTTTCCAATAAGGGTTGACCTTGAAAATTTGACTGCAAAAGAGTTTTACAAAATATTGACTGAGCCAAAAAATGCAGTAACATTGCAATATCAAGAACTTTTAAAGGTCGACAATGTAAATTTAATATTTAAGGAAGAAGCCTTAAAGGAAATTGCGCGTTATACCGAAGAAGAAAACGAAACTAGCGAAAATTTGGGCGCGCGTAGACTCCACACAGTGCTTGAACTTCTCCTTGAAGATATAAGTTACAATGCTGGGGGCGAACATCCTATGGTGGATGTCGTTATTGATAAAAAATATGTTACTGACGCCTTTAAAAATTTTGACAAAAACCACGATTTGAGAAAATATTTCTTGTAATATTCAATTTTACTCGACTTAAAAAGAAAAAAGTGCTAAATTGATAAAGACTAAGGGGAAATTTATGGAATTAAAACATTTGAACGAAAAAGAATTTGAAGAACTTGTGTCAAACGCAAAAAAACCAGTTTTGGTTGACTTTTTTGCCACTTGGTGTGGACCTTGTAAAATGCTTGCGCCAGTTTTGGAAAGTGTAAAAGATGAAGTCGGCGATACAGCTGAAATATATAAGGTTGACATTGACGGATGTATGGACCTTGCAAAATCATTTGGAATTATGAGCGTTCCAACGATGATTGTTTTTAAAGATGGGCAAGAAGTTAATAGGCTAGTGGGGCTTAGACCAAAGAATTTGATTTTGGAAGCATTAAAGTAGTTTTAGTTATAAAAGTTGATTGTTTTGACAAAAAAACATCTTTTTGAAATTAACATTTGGTGTTAGTAACATAAAAGATTTTTTTTGGCACAAAAAATAAGGCTTTTTGGGCTAAAAAGCGTGATTATGCGTTGCTTTTTTGTCAATAATCTTTTTAAGATATTTTAAAAATGCAAATTTTTTCGTTTTATTGACTTGCATTTTTAACCTTTTATCTAAAAACTATCAACCAAAATCAAAAATATAATTGACTTAACTCAATTTATTCTATATACTTGATTTGTTTAGAAGGAGATGTGCCAGGCTAAATGAGCAAAACTAGATCTAAGATTAAACTAATTATTGTGGCTATCCTTACAATTTTGGGATTATTGCTTACCTTTGTAAGTTTCGTTGTTCCAACGACGAATACGACTTTCAAAGGCTTTTTCAATGCAATTAACTATGGCTATGATTTAAGTGGCGGACGACTTGTCACTTACAGAATAGCAAACCCTGAGATTTATACGGAAGACGAAATTTCTTCGAGATTGAACGAGAGCGTTTATAGATTGAACTCCGCTTTTTCATCTCGCGGTTTTAATGTCACAAAACAAGGCGAGACCATTCGTATTGAAGTGTCAACCTATAATAATGATAATATTACAAACCTTATGAACCGTGTCGGGAGTAGTGTCGACATAATGTCTTTGATTGGTTCGGAAAAAGGGATAAGTTTTAATACTGATAGTTCAAATTACGACGCGGAAGGGAGTATTACTTCCGAATATGTCGCGGGGTGTGAACTCGGGACATCGCAAGCGAACGGGGCGGAAAGTATCTATCCTATTACAATCAAATTTACCGAAGAAGGGCAAAAGCTTATAAAGGAAATGACGGAAACAATTGCTAATGATTCGTCTAAAAAACTTTATATGTATATTAACGGAAACAACTACTATTCAAGTGGTTTTGAAATGTCAAATGCCGTTTCGTCGATCGTTTTGTCGTCAACAAGTCAAGACGCGGCGGTTGCGTTATATCTACAAGTTTCGGCTCTTGCGAAACCTATTGAACTTGCAACCGTGTCCGACGATATTGTAACAGGCGGACTTGGGACTGCAATCGGTGGATTTTTTGGAAACCCAATGACAATGCTTTACATTGCTCTTGGTATTTCGCTTTTAGCAGTTATTGTTTTGCTTATTGTAAGATATAGAATGCTTGGACTTCTTGCAATGATGTCTTTTGGTGTCTTTATATCGGTCTATGCTTTCTTGCTACAATCAATCCCACTTGTTATTATGGACTTAAACGGAATTTTGGGCGTTGCGCTCACATTCTTCTTGTTGTCTGCTACAATGGTTGATATTTTTGAAAGAGTAAGATACGAATATTCCTTAGGAAAGAAAATTCCAAATAGTGTTACAAGTGCATTTAAGAAAAAGACATTGCCTGTGCTTGAAAAATCAGTTTTCTTGATTATTCTTTGTGCTGTTTTCTACATTGTCGGGACTCCAGCTTTGAAAGCTTTTGCGGTTACATTGTTTGTTGGGCTTTTTGTAAATTACTTTACATTATTTGTTGCTCTTCGCGGAACTTGCCTAAGTTATATCAACATCAATGCGACAAGAAAGAAATTGTATAATTTGAAAAGGGAGGCGACGCACAATGAAATCTAATGAAAAAGCTGATTACACGAAGTTTTTTAAGCCTTGCCTTATAGTTGCGCTTGCATTGATTTTTGTATGCGGGATAATTGTTGGCGTGTTTGGTTTTAACAAGGGATTTGACTTTGTCGGCGGAACACAACTTATTGTTGATTTTGAACTTACAAATGTCGACACTGAAAACGACGAACAATTTTTGAATGCGCAAAAAACTGTTAAAAAAATTATTTCCGATAATGGTGCACGTATCAACTCGTTCCAAGAACAAGGTAGCTATGGCACAAAGAGTTTTGTTATACAAATAAAAAAGACTAGCGACGAAAATATTAAGAATATTAGAATTGCTATTAACAATGAATTTAGTACTTCCGAAGAATTTGCGGGCCTTGAAGACAAAAGCGAAATTATAGGAAGAAATGGCGACTTAACAAGAAAAACAACTGCTGTTGATGGATTTGTCAGTTCGACTGTTTTGTTGACTGTTATCGCGACCTTACTTTTTGCGCTTACGATTGCTACAATTTATGCAATGTTTAGGGTTAAAACTCGCGGGGCAATGACAATTGCTTTTGGGGGCGTCTTAGATGTCATACTTACTTTGTGTTTCGTTGGAATTACAAGACTTGAAATAAATAGGTATATATTTGTTGCAATGGCACTTATTTTGTGTTTAAGCGTTTATGCCAGTGCAAATTTGATGCTTAACATAAAAGACAATGCGAAAAATCCACACAATGCAAATATGACAAATAAAGAAATTGCTAATTTGTCTGTTGGTAAAAACCTATCCCAAACTATGTACACTTACATTGGCGCGCTTGTTCTTGCTGTTGTTTGGTGTGTTTTTGGAACTCAAAACATATTATACTCGCTTCTTAGTTGCTTAGCGGGCATTGCGGTTGTTCTTGCAACACATATTTTTGTTCTTCCAGCCTTTTGGGTGGCAATCTCAAGTAAAAAGGAAACATTTACAAAACAAGGCGTTGCAAAAGTTGAAGCGCAACCTATTAGAGTAGAAAACAAAGACAATGACGCAGAAGTCGTAGAAATTGATGACAAAGAAATAGAAATAATCGACGATGAAGCAGAAGGCGAACAAACTGAAAATCAAAATAACAAATAGTTTTATAAAAATCACTTTTTCTTTTGATAAGATTAAGTGATTTTTTTTAGAAATTTATAAATTAAACATTTTTAAAAATATTTTTGTCACTTTTGACAAAAACTTTTAGTGTGAAAGGTATTGACAAAAAACGAATTTGTTGTAAAATTTTAATAGATAAAAATTGTAGAGAAAATACAAAATTTAGCAAAAAAAGGAAGAATTATGCAAAGAATTTATCTTGATAATGTTGCGACGACAAAAGTGTCAAACGAAGTTTTAACCGAAATGTTAGATGTCTTGGGCGAAAATTTTGGCAACCCAAATAGTCCGCACTCTTTTGGAAGAGATGCTGAGGCTGTTATTGACCTTGCGCGCGATAGAGTTGCAAAGGTTATAAACGCTGACAGGGGCGAAATCTATTTTACTTCTGGTGGAACAGAAAGTAACAACTGGGCTCTTTATGGTTTAGCAATGGCAAATAGAGCGAAGGGCAACCACATTATAACATCAAAAATTGAGCACGAAAGTGTCCTTGAATCGTGCAAAAGGCTCGAAAAAATGGGCTTTAAGGTGACATACCTTAATGTTGATAAGACGGGACTTGTTGATATCGCTGAGTTGCTTCACTATCTTGACCAAGATACAATTTTGGTAAGTGTTATGGCTGCCAATAATGAAGTCGGGACTATTGAAAATTTGAAAGCAATTGCAAAAATCGCACACGAAAAAGGTGTTTTATTCCACACAGACTGCGTGCAAGCACTTGGCAATTTTAAACTTGATGTTAAAGACCTTGATGTTGACGCAATGACTCTTAGTTCTCATAAAATTCACGGACCAAAAGGCGTTGGGGCGCTTTATGTTAAGCATGGAGTTAAAATTGACAATCTCATTGTTGGTGGTGAACAAGAAAGGGGTAAGCGCGGTGGAACGCTTAATGTCGCTGGAATTGTTGGCTTTGGCAAGGCGTGCGACTTACTTTTAAATAATTACATTGTTGATTGCAAAAAAATGAAATATCTTAGAGACTACTTTGTGTCAAGCCTTGAAAAGAGTGTTGCAAATATTACTGTGAACGGTCACGCTCATCAAAGAATCCCAGGACTTGCAAGCGTAACATTCCAAAATGTTGACGGCGAAGCGTTGATGTGTCTTCTTGACCTTGCGGGAATTTCTGTTTCGACAGGCAGTGCGTGTTCGACGGGAAATAAAGCGCCAAATTATGTTTTGCTTGCTATGGGATTTTCAAGTGAAGAAGCACAAAGTACAGTTAGATTTTCTTTTTCAATAACAAATACAAAAGACGAAATTGATTATGTTGTGGAAGAAATTAGAAAAGCAACCGATAAATTACGCGCGATGTCGCCTATAAAAATGACAAAGAAAAAGGTTTAATAGGGGGAAATGAAAATGTATAACAAACAAATTATTGATAGATTTGTCGCCCCACACAATGTTGGACTGATTAAGGGTGCTGACGCGGTCGGAAGTGCAAAAAATGACGCTTTGGGCGAAGTTGCAAAGGTTTATTTGACTGTCGAAAACGAAATTGTTACCGACGCAAAATTTAAGGTTTTTGGGTGTATAACTTCAACTGTTGGACTTGACCTTCTTATGGACGAAATCAAAGGCAAGAACATTGAAGAAATCACAAATGTAAGTTTTGACGAGATTGTCGAGCAAATGGGGGAAGTGTCGCGTGAAAAACTTGTTTGTTTGGGACTGATGAGTGATGTTTTAGTCGACGCGCTTAAAGATTATCATAAAAAACAACTTAGACTTCAAAAAATGCGTGAAAGACTTGCTCTTGAGCAACAAATTTCGCAAGAACCTTTTCATATCGCGATAATTGGCGATGATGATTAGTTGATTTTTAATAATAAAATAAGATGTCGTTTTATTTGTAGAGAACTTAATGAGTTTTGATTATGCAAACTTATTGTTTTTTGAAAAAAGTTCTATAAAAGGCATTTTGCAAAAAATATAAAGACATCTTAATTAAAACTATTTTAAAAACTTTTTGGGGGAAATAACCTTGAAAAGTTTTTTAATTTGTGTAAAAAATGTTTAAAAAATTATTGCATTAAAAATAAGTGTATGTTATACTTGCAATGTTTAAATTCGCACCTAGTATTTTTCTTGTGCCTTTTAACAATTTTTTTTGATTTTATATATCACTTTTTTAAATATGGGTGGAATAATTTAAAATATTTTTACTAATTAAAAGTTGATTGTTTAAAGTAATAAAAATCGTTTTAAGGTGGAGTGTGACCAAGCACAAATATTAGGGAAGATAAACAAGAAGGAGGAAAATTAAATGCCAGTTATTTCTATGAAACAACTATTAGAGGCGGGGGTTCATTTTGGACATCAAGCAAATAAATGGAACCCAAAGATGAAGAAGTACATCTTTACAACAAGGAACGATATTCATATTATTAACCTTGAAGATACTTCAGTGCTAGTTGACAATGCTTATTTCTTTATTAGAGATATGGTTGCAAGTGGCAAAAATGTTTTGTTCGTTGGAACAAAGAAACAAGCACAAGAAGCAATACAAGAAGAAGCACAAAGATGCGGAATGTATTACATCGTTAACCGTTGGCTTGGCGGAACATTGACAAACTTTAAGACAATTAGGACTAGAATTGCAAGACTTAACAAACTTAACCAAATGGAACAAGTTGGCGAATTTGAGTTCTTGACAAAGAAAGAAGTAGCTAAACTTAAAGCGGAAAGAGACAAATTGGAGAAAAACCTTGGCGGAATCAAGGATATGACAGAACTTCCAGGTCTACTTTTTGTCGTTGACCCTAAGAAGGAACATATTGCGATAAAGGAAGCAAGAGAACTTAATATTCCTATTGTTGGAATTGTTGACACAAACTGCGACCCAGACGATGTCGACTATCCAATTCCAGCAAACGATGACGCGATTAGGTCTGTAAAACTTATCGTAAGTGCAATGGCTGATGCTGTTATCGAAGCAAAAGAAGGCGTTTCACCTAGACTTAGTGCTGAACAAGAAGAAAACGCAGACGCTCAAGAAGAAGTCAATATGGCAGATATGCTAAGCGCTGAAAATTCAGCAAAATAAGATAAAAGGGGAATAATTATGATTAACGCAAGTGATATTAAAGATTTGAGAGCAAAGACAGGCGCAGGAATGCAAGACTGCCAAAAGGCACTTGCCGAGTGTAATGGCGATATGGAAAAAGCGGTTGCTTATTTAAGAGAAAAGGGCGTCGCAAGTGTTGCTAAGAAAGCAAGCAGAATTGCTGGTGAAGGCGTCGTTGGAAGTTACATCCATATGGGCGGAAAAATTGGTGTTTTGGTCGAAGTCAACTGCGAAACAGACTTTGTTGCAAAAAGTGACGAGTTCAATCAACTTGTAAAAGACATTGCAATGCAAATTGCGGCTGCAAGACCTGAATATGTGAGAATTGAAGAAGTCCCACAAGAAAATGTCGAAAAAGAAAAAGAAATTTTGATTGTTCAAGCCAAAAATGAAGGCAAACCACAAAATATTGCGGAAAAAATGGTTGAAGGAAGAATCAAAAAATACTACAAAGATGTTTGCCTTATGGAACAAGACTTTGTCAAGGACCCAAGCAAAACTATTTCCGACCTTATCACAGAAGCAACTCTCAAAATTGGCGAAAAAATCACTATTAGAAGATTTGTTCGTTACGAAATGGGCGAAGGTTTGGAAAAAAGAAAAGATAACTTTGCTGAAGAAGTTATGAACCAAATGAACGGCTAATCTAACTAACCACTAAAAGAGCACAAGGTCGCACACTTACTTTGTGTTCTTTTTTTGTGTTTTTTACTATATTAAATAATGCAAAACCCTCACTATTTTAAAGTAGAAAAATATCTAGCCTTTTAGAGTAAATGTAAACAGCATTTTTTAGGCAAAATTTATTCATTTTGGTTGAACAAGTAATGACAAAAATTGTTTTATAGGAAAAATATCAAAAAAAATCTTTTACATTTTAAAAAATAAATGTTAAACTATGTTTGTAAAATAATGTAAAAGGGAAAAATGTCAATGCGTAAAATGGCTCTTGACTATGGCGAAGTCCGTATTGGTGTGGCGTTTAGCGATTTGCTTAACATTATCGCAAACGGTTACGAAACATACACTAGACGCGACTTGGATGCTGATTTGAATTATCTAACGCAACTTGCGCGTGAACATGAAGTCGATGAAATAGTTATGGGACTTCCTATAAATATGGACGGGACGGAAGGCGAAAGAGTGCAAGCGACAAGGGCTTTTGGCGAAAAGTTGCAAAAGGTTAGCGGTCTTAAAATTTCTTACATTGACGAACGCTTGACGAGTGTCAGCGCGGAGCGACTTCTTATTTCAGCCGATGTTAGACGCGAAAATAGAAAAAAAGTGATTGACAAAATTTCCGCTACAATAATTTTGCAAAATTATCTTGACAAACTTTCAAAATAAAGGAGTATTTAAAATGAGTGAACAAGAAAAGAATCCAATAGATAGACTTTTTGACGAAGACGACACAAGCCCAATTTCTCTCTACAACGAAAAAGGGGAAGAAGTCAAATTTGACCAAATTGCGATTATACCAATTGAAGAGCAAATTTTTGCTATTTTAAAACCAGTTGAAGAAATGGAAGGACTTAACGAGGACGAAGCACTCGTTTTTGAAATCGTCGAACCAGAAGACGAAGAAGAAGAGGAATATCTTAATCTCGTCAGCGACATTGACCTTATTGACAAAGTCTTTGACGCATATAACAAACTAATGGACGAAGAAGAAGAGAGACAAAAAATCGACAAAGGGAATAAAGGAAACAAGTAATGGACACGCAAAATTTGTCTAGCGAGATTGACATAAGAAAAAATAAAATTAAGACATTAAAAGACGAAGGCTTTATTGTTTACGCGGAAAAATTTGATAGGACAAACACACTCCTTGAAGCAAAAGGACTTGTGGATGGAACAAATGTAAAGGTTTGCGGAAGAATGACTTTTAGAAGAGTTATGGGCAAACTTAGTTTTTTTGCGCTTGAAGATGTTAATGCGCGCCTTCAAATTAGCATTAGTAGAAACGAAGTCGACGAAAAAGATTATGCTTTTTTCAAAACTATGGTCGACGTGGGCGATTTTCTTGGTGTCGAAGGCGAACTTTACACGACACACACTGGCGAGAGAACTGTTAGAACAAGGAAATTTGTTCTTTTATCAAAAGCGATTTTGCCTCTTCCTGAAAAATTCCATGGTCTTGTCAACCTTGACCAAAGATATAGGGAAAGAAGTATGGACCTTGTTTCAAACGAAGAAAGTAGGACTGTTTTCTTGAAAAGAAGCAAATTTATTTCCTTCATTAGGCATTTCCTTGAAGAAAATGGTTTTACCGAAGTTGAAACACCTATTCTTCAAAGTGCTGTTTGCGGGGCGAGTGCAAAACCTTTCTTTACAAAACATAACGCACTAAACAAGATTTGTAACCTTCGTATTGCGCCAGAAGTTTATCTAAAAAGGGTTATCGCTGGCGGATTTGACAGAGTTTTTGAAGTCGCAAAATGTTTTAGAAACGAGGGAATGGATACTAGCCACTTACAAGAGTTTACAATGGTTGAGTGGTACGCGTCATATTGGAATTTTGAGGACAATATCAAGTTTTTTACAAAATTTTTAAGGGAAGCAATTAAAACCGTAAATGGCGACGGCAGTATGGTCTTGCAATTTAAAGGACATACACTTGATTTTTCAAAAGAGTTTAGTCGCATAAATTACACTGATAAAATTAACGAAATTTTGGGATTTAATGTTCTAGAATTTACGGACGCGAACGAACTTAAGAAAAAAGTCGTTCAAACAGGTTTATTTACAATGAACGATTTTGTCGATTGTAAGACTGTTGGCGGGGTTATTGACTATGTTTATAAGAGAAAAATAAGAGAAAATATCATTGAACCAACCGTTTTGTATAATTACCCAGCGTGCCTTGTCCCTCTTGCAAGAAGAAACGACGAGGATAATAGAAGAATAGATATGTTCCAAGTTCTAGTTTGTGGCGACGAAATTTGCAAGGCGTACAGTGAACTTGTCGATCCAGTTGTTCAAAGAGAAGCTCTTGAAGAACAAGCAAAGGCAAGACTTGAAGGCGACGATGAAGCAATGGAACTCGATGAAGATTTCTTGACTGCTATGGAACACGGGATGCCACCTATTTCGGGGCTTGGATTTGGAGTTGATAGGCTTATGTGCTTGCTTACAAATCAAGAGTCTATCCGTGATGTAGTCTTGTTCCCACTTATGAAATGATTTAAAACAGTTATCTGTAAGTAGCAAAGATTAAATTATGAATTATTTTAAAAAACTAAGATAGTCGTAGCGGTTGAATATTGAAAAAACCATTTTTAATTAGGTGATTAAAAATTGTTTTTTGGTTTTTAAAAACATTTTAAAATAAAAAATTAAATTAAAATAGACCAATTTATTAAAATATAAGTTGGTTTTTTTTATTTCTCGCGACATATTTTTCTTTAAAAATGCGTTTTTTGCTAAAAATTTACAATTAAAATTTTAGTTTGATATGAGTATTAGAAATTTTTATGCATAGAATAGTGTTGTGGGAAAAATTATGTGGGAATATTCTTTATGTTTTGATAATGAAAAAGATTCAGAGAATTTTGTCGATAAAATCAGACCCTTTATAAAAGAAACAAAGGGGGTCGTGATTAGTATTTTTTTGCAAGACGCATACAAGGTGCTTGTTGCCGTTCCGATTGAAAAAAGGGAGCAAGCGATGTCTCTTTTAAAGGAAAACTTGGCTGAAATGATTTTGATAAATTATAAAAAGGAATATATTATGTCAAAACTTAATTTTGAAGTCGATCATTCCGTAAATATGCGCGTGTTTTTGCAAACTTTGATTTGTTTTGATAGCGATGTGGACAAGCAAATCATTGTGGAAAGCCTAAATTTTGATAAGTCAATTTATCTTAATTCTTTTATAAATTTTCGTTTAAAATTTTTGAAAAATAAGTGGGACGAACTTGTAACTCTCGCAAACGACAACATAATGTACCTTTTAAGTGAGGATAGTTTTGTTGAACTTATAAAATTCTTGATAAGCAACCTTGAATATAGATGTTATGCTGTAAATATTTTCTCAAAACAAAATTGCTACCTTTTGTGCGATATGGAAGGGAAAGTCATAAATGACTTTTTGCTCGACAAAAACATTGTTTATGATGACAATAAACTTTTAACATCTCTTATTGCACTTAATCCAGAAAAAATTATTATTCATTGTAATAGCTTTTTAAAAGAGAATTTGCTCAAAAACCTTTACAATTTTTTTTCAAATCGTATAGAAATTTGCAAGTAATAGTTGACAAAGACCTTTTTTTGACCTAAAATAAGTTTAGCATAGTAAAGGCGTTTGACAAGTAGAATTTTGGTGATTTCTAAACAGAGAAGGCAACCTTGGCTGGAAGTTGCGAATAGATAACCTTAATTTGAAACCACAAATCGCTCTATGGGTTTTTCGAAAAGTTTAGCCAAATTAAACTTTAGAGCGGTCTATACGGCCATAAAGGTGGAACCACGGAAAAGTTATTTTCGTCCTTTAACAATTTGTTAGGGGACTCTTTTTTTTGAAAATGCTTTAAAAAGCATCTTATAAAAGGGTCCTAAAAAAATCTTTTCTAAAAAATGTCTAGTACTGGATGCTTATAAGAAAAACAAAAAAAATTAAAAAAAGAAGGAAGAAAAATGGAAGAAAAAGATTTAGCAATTTATAGACACGGATGTGCGCACGTTTTGGCAAAAGCGGTTGACAAAATTTTCACAAATGTCAAAAATACAATCGGACCTGCAATAGATGACGGATTTTATTATGATTTTGACTTGGAAGAAAGCATTACACCAGAAGATTTTAAGAAAATCGAAAAGGAAATGAATAAGATTATCGCGCGTGACGAGAAGTTTGAAAGAAAAGAAGTCTCAAAAAGCGAAGCGCTCGAAATTTTTAAGGACAATCCATATAAGGTCGAACTTATTGAAAATTTGCCTGAAAACGAAGTAATTTCAATTTACACTTTGGGTGATGATTGGTGCGACCTTTGTCGCGGACCTCATGTTAAAAGCACCAAAGAACTTAGAAATTTTGCTTTCAAAATCAATAGAGTCAGCGGGGCGTACTGGCGTGGCGATGAGAAAAATAAGATGCTTCAAAGGGTTTATGTTTTTGGCTATGCAACAAAAGAAGAGCTTGACGAACACATCCATATGCTTGAAGAAGCAAAAAAGCGTGACCATAGAAAACTTGGCAAAGAATTGGGGCTGTTTTTTATTTCCGACTATGCACAAGGAATGCCTTTCTTTATGCCAAAAGGGCTTACATTAAAAAATGAACTTATTTCTTTTTGGAGAGAAATTCATAAAAAAGCGGGTTATCTTGAAATTGAAACACCAATGGCTATGAACAGGCAACTTTGGGAAGTTTCGGGGCACTGGGATCATTACAAAGATAATATGTATACTTTTAAAGTTGAAGACGACACCTTTGCAATTAAACCTATGAACTGCCCAGGCGGGATGTTGTATTATCTTCAAAACAAGCATTCATATAGGGAATTCCCACTTCGAGTTGGCGAACTTGGAAAGGTTCATAGGTACGAAGCGAGCGGGACGCTTAATGGACTTTTGAGAGTTAGATGTTTTACACAAGACGATGCGCATATTTTTATGTTGCCAGAGCAAATTGAAAGCGAAATCGAAAACGTTATGAAACTTGTCGACGAGACATACAAAACATTTGGATTATCATACAATGTCGAACTTTCTACGATGCCAGACAACCACATCGGCGACATTGAAACTTGGGAAAAAGCGGAAACCGCACTCAAAAATGCGCTTGAAACGATGAAACTCGACTATAAAGTCAATGCGGGCGACGGTGCTTTTTATGGGCCAAAAATTGATATTCATGTAAAAGATTGTATAGGAAGAGAATGGCAATGCGGAACAATTCAACTTGATATGCAACTTCCAAAGCGTTTTAATTTGACATACACCGATAAAGATGGTAAAGAAAAAGAGCCTATTATGATTCATAGGGTTATTTATGGATCGCTTGAAAGAATGATTGCTGTTTTGACGGAAAATTTTGCGGGCGCGTTTCCACTGTGGCTTTCACCTGTCCAAATTGAAATTATGAACTTAAATGACGACCTTTTGCCATATGCGAGAAGCGTAAAGGATAGACTTGAAAAAGAGGGCTTCCGTGTCGAACTTGACGATAGAAATGAAAAAATTGGCAAAAAAATTAGGGAAGCACAACTTAATAAAGTCCCATATATGCTTATTCTTGGCGAAAAGGAAAAGGAAAACGGCAATATTTGCGTTAGAAGCAGAAAAGAAGGCGACCTTGGCGCAAGAGATTTGGAAGAATGGATAAAAGAAATTAAAGAAGAGCGTGATAGTAAAAGGATTTAGTCTCTTCTGAATAAAATTTTTTGTATTACCAAAACTGTTTTAAATTCTTTCTGTAGAGATTTTAAAACTATTCAAAACAAATTTAAAACTCTTCTAAAAATATTCAAAAACTGGTTGACAACGGCAAAAGAATGTGGTACTATATCTATGTTTTAAAGAAGAAGTGCCACTTCTCACCGTTTAACGTTTAGTTCAATCGGTTGCTATCAATTATATTTTGATTGTAAAAGTGGGCATTTCGTCCACTTTTTTTGTTTATTTTAGACTAAAAATGACCTAAAATCATAAAAAAGTGATAAAACGCAACTAATTAGGAGGTATTTTATCATTAAAAATCAACAACTTATTAACGAAGACATAAGATTTCCACAAGTGAGACTTATTGGGGAAAACAACGAGCAACTTGGAATTATGTCAAGTAGAGAGGCTCTTGATTTGGCTTACGAAAAGGATTTGGATTTGGTCGTTATTTCGCCAAACGCCGAGCCACCAGTTTGTAGAATTATGGACTATGGTAAGTTCAAGTTCGACCAATCAAAGAGACTTAAAGAGCAAAGAAAGGCTCAAAAAACTGTTGATATAAAGGAAGTTCAATTGTCAATGACCATTGACAAACACGATGTTGAGGTTAAGGCTCGTCACGCAAAGAGATTCCTTGAGGACGGCGATAAAGTTAAAGTCAGCATTCGTATGCGTGGGCGTCAACAAGCGCGTCCTGAAATGGGAATCGAAATTATGAATTCTTTTTTCGAAATGGTAAAAGAACTAGGGACTATCGAAAAAGCCCCAGAAATTATGGGGAGAAATATTTTTATGGTGCTAGCCCCAATGAAAGTAAAATAAAGGAGAAGAAAAAATGCCAAAACAAAAAACAAATAGCGCAGCAAAAAAGAGATTTAAAGTTAAAAAGTCGGGACTTATTAAAAGAACTACTCAAGGCAGACGTCACCTTTTGTCACATAAGTCAACTGCTACAAAGAGAGATATGAGAAAATCTGCTTATGTCAGCAAAGCACAAGAAAAGACCATCAAACAAATGGTTCAAGGTTAATAAAGGAGAAGTGGAAAAATGAGAATTAAAAGAGCAGTTAATAAAAATAAACATAAGAAAGCAATTTTAAAACAAGCAAAAGGGTTCTGGGGTTCAAGAAGCAAACTCTTTAGAGTCGCTAACGAATCGGTTATGAGAAGCCTTCGTCACGCATATATCGGAAGAAGACTTAAAAAGAGAGATATGCGTAGACTTTGGATTACAAGAATCAACGCTGGTTGCAGAATTAACGGAATCAGTTACAGCAAATTTATGAGCGGACTTAAAAACAAGAATATTGACCTTAATAGAAAGGTTCTTGCTGATATGGCAGTTAACGACAAACAAGCATTTGCAAAACTTGTTGAAGATGTTAAAGCGTAAAATTGCGGAGTTATAATTTGGAAATAATCACATCAATCAAAAACGACATAGTAAAAAAAATAAAGGATATTAGAGACAACCCTGTGGATAAGTTGTTTTTAGACAATCCAAAAACGATTGTTGAAGCATTGTCAGCTGGGAAAAAACTCGAGATATTACTAATAAATAGTAAAAAGGCAGACGAAATAATAGCAAAATATCCTGTTTTTGGTACAAAATACCAACTTGTGGGCGAGAATGTAATAGACAGTTTGTCTAGCACGAAAACACCACAAGGGGTAGTTGCCGTTTTTGATTTTTTTGAAAAAGAGCCAATAAATTTGTCGGACAATTTTATTTGTCTAGACAATTTGCAGGACCCAGGCAATCTTGGGACGATAATTAGGTCGGCTTCGGGGACAAGTTTTAAAAATATTTTCCTTATAAATTCAGTCAATCCTTTAAACCAAAAGGTTGTTAGAAGTTCAATGGGCGGAGTTTTCAAAGAAAAGTTTAAAAGTTTTTGTTCAGCAAACGAGTTTGTAAGTTTTGCAAAACAAAATAATTTAAGATATGTTGTTGCTGATATGGACGGCGAAAACATTTTTAAAAACAAAATTGATTTTAGCCCAATCGGCGTAGTTGTGGGAAGTGAAGGGCAAGGCGTGAGCGATGTATTAAGACAAAATGCTGACAAACTTGTATCAATTCCTATGAAAAATGGGCTTGAATCGCTAAATGCGGGAGTAAGTTGTTCAATTATAATTTATTCCATTGAAAATATTAGTTAAAATTGTTTTATTATTGAGAAAAAATTTGATATAATAAAATAGATAATATGGTGCAAGGGCAGTTGTTAGCCCTAAATAAGTTGTTTTTTTACAACTAACCAAATTTTCTTAATAAATATTTAGGGGGAACATAAATGATTACTGCTGGTGATTTCAGAAAAGGTGTAACATTCGAAATGGACGGAAACGTTTATAGCATTATCGACTTTTTGCATGTTAAACCAGGCAAAGGTGCTGCTTTTGTTAGAACAAAAATTAAAAATGTCGTAACAGGACAAGTCTTGGAAAAAACTTTTAACCCAACTGAAAAGTTTGAAGAGGCAAAGATTGAGCGTAAGGAAATGCAATATCTTTATAATGAAGGCGGAATTTACTATTTTATGGATATGGAAACTTATGAGCAAATTCCACTTAACTATGACCAAGTTGAAGAAGCGATGAAATATGTTATTGAAAATATGATGGTTTCAATTCAATTCTACAAAGGAAAGGCATTTTCAGTCTTGCCACCTATGTTTGTTGAACTTACAATCACGGAATGTGAGCCAGGTATTCAAGGCGATACATCAAAAGCGGGCAATAAGCCAGCTACTTTGGAAACAGGCACACAAATCCAAGTCCCACTTTTTGTTAACTTGGGCGACAAAATCCGTATTGATACAAGAACTGGAACATATATGGAAAGAGTGTAAGGCTTAGTCTATAAATCTTAATAAAAATGTCGAAATAATGTTATTTTTGTAATAACATTATTTTTTTTGTCCTTTTACAATTTTTAGTCTTTTTAGTGAATAAATATCTATAGAAAAATAGAAAAGCCCAAAAAGGAGAAAAAATGATTGAAACGCTTTTTCCGCAATATTTTTTAAAGTCTCTTGATAAAGTTCCTATTGAAAAAGTAACTGAAATAAGGTTGCGCCTTAACAAAAAAATTGTGATGTCAATTGGAAATAAATCATATTACTTATCAACCGACGGGCTGACGGGCAACAATAATAAAGCGATTGTCGCGGACAAGCTTTTGATTGATGATACATTCAAACGCGCTTGTGAAAATTCGGTTTATGCCTATGCTGACCAAATAAAAAACGGTTTTATTACAACAAAAGGCGGAATTAGAATTGGGCTCGCGGGTGAAGGGGTATATGATAGGTCGGCTGTTAAGACTTTAAAAAATATTGACAGTTTGTCCATTCGCATCCCAAGACAGGTAAATGGATGTGCAATGCCGATTATGAATTACCTTTTTTCGACCGAATTTTTAAACACCTTAATTATTTCTCCGCCAGGAGCAGGAAAAACGACGCTTATTCGTGATATTTTGCGCACTTTGTCCGAAAAAAACTATTGTTATAACATTCTTCTTGTTGACGAAAGATTTGAAATTGCGAACTGTTTTAATGGAGAGCCAACTCTTGATGTGGGGAATTTTTGTGATATTTTAAGTGGTGTCAAAAAAGAATATGGTTTTGAAAATGGCATTCGCGCTTTGCGACCGGACATAATCGTTACAGACGAACTTTCGCCCGCTGACTATTCCGCCGTTCAAAATGCCGTATCATGCGGTGTGTCAATTCTAGCGTCCGCGCATGCAAAAGATGTTGAAGATTTGAGATTGAAAGACGGATTTGAAACAATTTTAAAGAATAAAATTTTCAAGCGTTTTGTTGCTTTATCATCTCGCGAAGGGCCTGGAACAATTGAGAATATTTATGACGAAAATCTTAGGGTTATAAATTATTGATGAAAATAATTTTATTGAGTGTAGTTTTTGTTTGTTGCATTTTAATTGGTTTGGGGATAGGAAATTATTTCAAAAAAAGGCGCGATTTTTATGTCGATGTATGCAATTTTTGCGACTACTCGTCGACGCAAATTTCCTTTGCTCTAAAAAAAATAAATGAAATTGTGAATGACGCAAAGTGCAACTGTCAAAAAGAATTTTTTGATTATTTAGCGACTTATGAAAAGTATTTGACAGGAGAAATAGACGCGGAAGATTACATAAAAGCGACCAAAATAAATTTTTTGACCCAAGAAGAAAAGGCGGAATTGGATGGAATGTTTTTGTCTCTTGGGCAAATGAATAGGGATGAAGAATTAGAAAAAATTGCGATTTGCAAGAAAAATTTTGGCGTAAAAAAGTCAGTTTGCTTTGAAAAGTTCACTAAATACAATAATCTTTACTTTAAATTGTTTTTCCTACTTGGGCTTGCAACAATCGTGATTTTTTTGTAAAAGGGGGCGGAAATGGATTATTCAATCATTCTAAAAATTGCAGCGATAGGAATCTTGACTGCCGTCGTTGTACAAGTTTTAAAAAATATAGGCAAAGACGACATTGCGACCGTCGCGACGCTAGCGGGAGTTGTGGTTGTTTTGCTTATGGCTCTAAATCTTATAAACGAACTTTTTGAAACGGTTAAACAACTTTTTCTAATTTATTGAAGTGTGAAAATGGGGAATTTGAAATAAATGGAAATTTTTAAGATTATCGGAATTGGACTTTTGACCTGTTTTGTCGGAATTGTGGTCAAACAAATTCGCCCTGAGTTTTATATTGTAGTTGTTTTGAGCGGTGCGGTTGTAATTTTATTTATGGTTGTTGACCAATTAAAATCAATTTTTGTTTATTTTTTGACCATTTTTAATAAAACAAACCTTGATTATGCGCTTTTTGCTAATGTTTTAAAAATTGTGGGGGTGGGATTCTTAATTGAATTTGCGAATGGCATTTGCGTTGATACAAACAACGCCTCAATCGGCGACAAAATTGTTCTTGCTGGAAAAGTTCTTATTGTTGGTTTATCCCTTCCAGTTATTTCAAACCTTTTAAATGTTATTGTTGAAATTTTGCCTTAGATTTTTAATATTAAAGAGATTTTGATGTGATAAATGATTTTAGAAGTAGTTTTAGTATGGAAAATAGTGAAAAACAAGATGAAATGAAGGGCTTTTCTTGCTACTTTTATCAAAAAGAGCATTTTAAGAAGAAAACTTGTCTTTTTTTTATCTTTTTTTTGTTTTTTATAGCGGTTGTTGGGTGTTTTTTTATACAAAAAGAAAATAGGACAACTTTTCAAAAGACAACAATTACAAGCGGTATACAGAAATTGCATTTAGCAAACGACTCGGACATAGAACAAGATTTAAGTGACAATATTGACGACCAATTAAATGATATTGATTTTAGCGGAATAGAAAACGGTTTTAATAAACTAACAGACAAGGACAAGGAATTGTTAGGCGAAAATTCCTTTTTAAAAATTGTTAGAAAACTAATTAACGCGGATGATAGCAATTTGTATAGCAACTTTTTACCTTATGCGTTATCCATAATTTTTGATGATTTACTTTCACTTCTTCCGTATTTTGCAGTGATAATTGTAATCGCCATTTTGTATAGTTTAATAGGACAGATGTCAAACGACAAAAGTTTAAATTCAATAATTCATCTTGTTTGTTTTAGCGCAATTGCTGGGGTTGTAATAAAAATTGTTTTGGGACTAATGTCGTCGGCAACGGGGGCAATAAATATAATCGAAGGACAAATGGAAGCAATTTTTCCAATTATTCTTACTCTTATAACTGCCGTAGGTGGCGTTGTGACAGCGTCGACATTTGAGCCGTTTCTAGCGATTTTAACAAGTGGAATAACAAAACTTTTTTCGTCGCTTCTTGTTCCGATTTTCATTTTTAGTATTGTTTTCGGCGTAGTAGGAAACTTGTCAAAGAATGTGAAATTAGAAAAATTTTCTAAATTCTTTTCATCACTTTTTAATTCAATTGTTGGCATCGTTTTTACAATTTTTATGGCTTTTTTGACTTTGCACGGGCTGACCGTTTCGAGTGTAGACACAATAAGTATGAAAACAGCAAAATATGCAATGAAAAATTATATTCCGATTGTTGGCTCATATTTATCTGATGGTGTTAGTTTGATTTTGGCTAGTAGTGTTTTAATTAAGAACGCAATTGGTGTGGGTGGGCTACTAGTTTTGTTTTTGTGCCTTTTTTCACCTATAATTCAGATAATTGTTGTGCAACTTTTGCTTAAACTGACTTCCGCCATTTTGGAACCTGTTTGTGATAAGGAAACGCCTGACTTTTTATTTTCTATTTCAAAAAGCCTAAATATGCTACTTGTTTCACTTGTTGCAATTGGATTTATGTTTTTAATTTCGGTTTCAATTTTGATGTGTTGTTCAAACATCTTTTAAAGGAGAAAAAATGTCTGCTATTTCGTCGTGGATTTTGGGGATTGCGGGAATTGTACTTGTGGGCGTTTTAGTTGAAGTCCTGCTTCCGCAAGGAAAACTCAATAAACTTTTAAAAAGCATAGTCGCAGTTGCGACAATTATTATAATTGTGTCTCCACTTAAAAATATTGACCCAAATACACTTGATTTTTCGAAACTTTTTGACCCAATCAAAATTGACAACAACTTTGTAGAAGAAAGACAAAAGGGAATGATAGTTTCTCTGCAAGAAGAAATCGAAAACAACCTTAATTCTAACGGCTATTTAAGCGTAAAAGTTAAGATTGATGGCGTTGTTTCTGCCGAAAAATGTGAAATAAAAAATGTTTTTGTCGATTTAGAAAATTTAGTTCTTTTAGACGAAAAACTGAATATAGATAAATATACAAATATTGTGGCGATAATCCAAAAGTCGATTGATGTAGATAAGGAAAACATTATTATTTATGAGTGAAGAATTAAAAAAAGACGAAAGTCCAAAAAAAGAAAATTTTTTGTCCAAAATAACGGACAAGCTTAAAAGAATAAAGCACCTTGACATCATTTTGACTGTCCTATTTATCGCTATAATTTTGCTTATCTATTTTTCAACAACTGGGCTTTTTTCTAGCAAAGGAAGAGAAACGAGCAAACAAACAACGGAAAATATTTCGTCAAGTTCGTCCGAGATACTTACGATGGATACTTACGTTTCCGCGCTGTCAAGCAATTTGGAGACTCTCATATGCGGATTGTCGGGGGTAAGTAGTGTAAAAGTTATGTTGTATTACGATGAGGACATTTCATACGACATAGCGTACACTCAAGAGACAAAAACCACGAGTGACGGCGCAAAAATTGATACCAAAAGTCCAGTTTTGATAGATGTCGACGGAACAAAAAAACCGATAATTCTATCAAAAAATTTGCCAAAACCTAAGTCAATTGTCGTTGTTGCAGGCGGGGCGAAAAATACATCGGTTAAACTTGAAATATTGCGACTTATTCAAGCAATGTTCGAGATAAGTTCATCAAAAATAGAGATTTTTGCTGGGAAATAAAGGGGGTAAATTATGCTTAGTAAAAAGAAAAAAATTATTGTTTTGTGTTCAATGTTGGTTCTTCTTGTCGTGACGGGGGTGTTAAATATAGTTCTAAACAACTCCATAAATGCAACACCTACAACAACGACTAACAACTATTCATCAGCGTCATTTTTTGCTACAAGTAGGCAAGATAGGACAACCACTAGAAATGAATCTATCGCGCAATATAAGGAAATAATTGCGTCAAGTTCGAGCAGTGCCGAGGCAAAAAAGAACGCGCAAGCAAGTTTGGATGCAATATTAGAATCGATGACAATGGAAGCAAATATGGAAGGACTTATCAAAGCAAAAGGTTTTAGCGAAGCGCTTGTCAACTATTCGTCGACATATATCAATGTTCTTTTGCAAAGTAGTGAACTTACAGAAACGGAAGTTGCTCAAATTGTTGAAATCATCCAAAATCAAACAAACAATAGAGATATTGACTATATTAAAATCATTCCAGTTGAATAAAACTATTCTTAACCAATGTTTTGCTTATAGATATTGACTAGATATAAAATAAATTTATCTTATTCATATAAAAAGTTTAGCACAATAAAAAAGGGGTAAAATAGTTTTAAAATTGATGTGGTTTTAGAAAAAACGCTAAAAATCTACCACTAAAAGGAGATAGACTAAAAATCTTAAAACTTTTTTAGTGTTAAGCACCCATAAATTTGTTGCATAAAAAACTCCAACATGATATACTACATTGTATTCAGTGGGAGTTTTTATGTTTTCTAATAACAAACTTTATGACAAGAATGATGACGGAAAAGTCTATTGTGGAAAGAATATTATGCTTTCCATCATCAACCTTTCTGCAAAAGAAATTAGCGGAGTTGCTTCTTTAAGCAAAAACTTTATGAGCGGATTTAAGAGACTTTTTTCGCACAATTATTTTGAAGGAGTCAAAGTTTCTTACACGCAAAGTAAAAACTTGATTATTGACATCTATCTAAATGTTTTCTTCGGCTATAGCGTTGCTGACGTAGCGTATAGAGTTCAAGAAAATGTCAAAAATGGCATATCAAATATGATTAGTGCCAAGATTGAAAGCGTGAATATTCACGTTGTCGGTGTCGAATTTTCAAGAGAAGATATGGCAAAATATTAAGATTTTTCCCTTGTGATTTTGCAAGGGAATTTTTGTATAAAAGGAAGAAAATTTATGAGTAGTACGCTTGCACGCGATTGTGCGTTTAAATTGGTTTTTCAAGAAATGTTTAGTGACGACTTTTTGCTAAACGATTTTTTTGATGAAAATAAGGCGTCAGAAGAGGAAGAAAAATACGCTCTCGAAGTTTTGGAGACAATTAAGAAAAACAAATCAGCCCTTGACGAGCGCCTAGAAAACGGACTTTCAAAAGGACTAAAAATTAAAGACTTGTACACTCTTGACCACGCAATTCTTATTATGGCACTTGCTCAAATTGAATTTTTAGGCGAAGATAAGGGGCTCGTTATAAACGAAGCAGTTAGACTCGCCAAAAAGTATTCCACAGAAAAAAGCCCGTCATTTATTAACGGCGTTTTGTCGTCGCTTTTAAGGGAATAATTTTGTGGGAGACTAAGAAAAAAGGTGTTAAAAGATTTAAGCGTATCGGAACTTAATAAGTATATAACTAACATTTTTGAAGCGGAAGAACTACTGCACTATATAAAAGTTTACGGCGAAGTATCGGGTGTGTCGCTCGTGCGCGGGAATTTGTACTTTACTTTGAAAGACGAAAATGCACAACTTTCGTGCATTATGTTCGGCGCGTCATCTCAGCAGGTAAAGGAAGGCAACCAAGTGCTTGTTACGGGAGGGCTCAAATTTTATGCAAAAGGTGGCAAGCTTAACCTATATGCAACAGCCATCGCGCCGTATGGAAGTGGCGTGCTGTTTAAAAGGTTTTTGGAACTTAAAGATAAACTTGAAAGAGAAGGCGTTTTTGATGACAAATATAAAAAACCACTTCCTGAAAATATCAAAACTATCGGCGTTGTAACATCTTCAACGGGGGCTGTTATTCACGATATAATTACGGTTACTCATAGGCGTAACCCGTATCTAAATATTTTAATTTATCCGTCTAAGGTCCAAGGCGATGGAGCGGAAGAAACTATTATTGAAGGGCTTGAATATCTAGACAAGTTGCCCGAAGTCGATGTTATTATTATTGCGCGCGGTGGCGGGTCAATTGAAGATTTACAACCTTTTAATACGGAAGTTTTAGCAAGAAAAATTATTACTTTGTCTAAGCCAGTTGTTTCAGCAGTCGGACACGAAGTAGACTACACAATTTGCGATTTTGCGAGTTCAATTCGCGCCGCCACACCATCAGAAGCGGGCGAAATTGTCACGAAAAACATTTTGGAAGGAATTAAAGATTTCGGATACAGTTTAGACAAATTGCAATTTTTGTTTAATAACATTTTAGCTGAAAAATACGAAAAAATCGATGATTTGGTCGCAAAAAACGATGCGATTTTGGGGAATATACTAAATTGTAAGTCTCACACACTAAGTTTAAATGTTTTAAAATTTAAACAAATAAATCCGTTCCTTGATATTGAAAAAGCACTTGATATGGAGTATAATAAGTTGCAACTTTTGGATGTGACGAAGATTCTTGACAGGGGCTTTGCGCGAGTTGTTTGCGGTGATGAAATAATTAAAAGTGCAACTAATTTGCAGACGGGGGATGAAATTAAAGTCGAGTTTAAGGATGGAAACATTGTTGCAAATGTTTACTCAAAAGGGGATAAGTAAAATGAATTTTGAAGATGCAAACAAGAGATTGCAAGAAATTGTTGCAAAGCTAGAGAATGGGAACGTCTCGCTGGACGAAGCAACAAAATTATATGAAGAAGGCGTGACTCTTGCAAAAGATTGCTACAAGCAACTTGAGAACGCAAAAGGGAAAATCGTTAATTTGAAAGAAGAGTTAGAGAAATACACAGGGGAATAAAAAATGAAATTAAGTAAACTTGTAGGAGAAAGGACAAAGTCGACGCCAAGTGACGCGACGATGAAAAATCATATTTTGCTTTTGAGAGCGGGATATATGAAGCAGGTTGCGGGTGGGATTTACTCGCTCACGACGCTAGGTGAACGCGCGTGCCTTAATATTGAGAATATTATAAGAGAAGAAATGGATGCTCTTGACGGGCAAGAAGTTAAATTTCCAGTTGTAATGCCAAAAGAATTATGGGATTTGAGCGGGCGCTATTCTTCGATTGGAAGTGAAATGGCGAGATTTACGGATAGAACAAATCGTCAAATGCTTTTAGGAATGACACATGAAGAAGCGGCGGTACATCTTGTCAAAAATTGGGTCAACACATACACGCAACTTCCTTGTATGATTTATCAAATTCAAACTAAATTCCGTGACGAGCCAAGAAGTCGTGGTGGACTTATTCGTGTGCGCGAATTTACGATGAAAGACGCTTATTCTTTTCATATGACACAAGAAGATTTGGAAGAATATTACAATAAAATGCACAAATCATATGAGAGAATCTATGACAGAGTAGGCGTCGGACATCATGTGATTTCGGTTAAAAGCGATAACGGAATGTTTGGTGGAAATATGTCGCACGAATTTATGTATCTAAATGATTACGGCGAAGACCAACTCGTTTTGTGTGACAAATGTGGTTATCACGCGAACCAAGAGGTGGCGGAATGCTTGTATCATAATGAAAAACAAGATAAAATGAAACCTCTCAAAAAAGTTTTTACTGGCGACGCAAAAACCATTGAAGATGTTTCAAAATTTCTCAATATTCCAGCCCAAAAGTGTATGAAAGCGGTCGTTTATGCAATCAAAGGCGAAAGCGGATATGTTGTATGCTTTATAAGGGGCGACAGAGAAATAAACGAGACAAAATTAAGACATATTTGCCAAAAAGAAGTTGTGCCATATGACGCAAGAGAAGACAAGAATTTCTGCGCTGGAAATATTGGTGCTCTAGGACTTAATGTCCCAAACGCTCTTGTTTTCTTTGATAAGAGTCTTGAGGGGCTTACTAATTTGGTTGCGGGCGCAAATGAAAAAGATTACCATTTTACAAATTTTAATTTTGAAAGAGATTTGAAAGATGTTAAATTTCACGACATTTCAAAAGTAAAAGTTGGAGACCCTTGTGTCTTTTGTGATAGTTCGCTTTCATTGTCAAATGGAATCGAAGTGGGCAATATTTTCCAATTAGGAACAAAATACACAAAGAGTATGGGAATGGAAGTCAGAACAAAAGATGGCGACGAAATTAACCCAATAATGGGGTGTTATGGAATCGGTGTTGGGCGTCTCCTTGCGTGTGTTGTTGAAGAAAATAGTGATGAAAATGGTATTTGTTTGCCTATGTCGGTCGCGCCATTTAAAGTTCATATTGTTCCACTTAGACTTGAAGATGAAATTGTAAATCAAAAGGCAAATGAACTATATCAAGAACTTCAAAACGCAAAAATTCCTTCATTGTTTGATGATAGGGCTTGCTCAAACGGAATAAAATTTGCTGATGCTGACCTTATGGGAATGCCAATCCGAGTTGTTATTTCGCCAAGAAGTTTAGTGGAAAATAAGGTTGAGATTAAACTTCGCAAAACTAGCGAGACAATTATGGTTGATTTTAATGATGCATTTGATAAAATATCAAACCTAATCATGTCAAATATGTAAATTTTAGGAACAAGTTGCTTTGTTTTAAAAGAGTGAATTTGAGTCTTTTTATTCATAGTCTTTAAGTAAAATAAAACTGGTTTTTATTAAACATATCCTTATAATAAATTTTAAAGAAGTTTCATATACATATATGAGACTTTTTTTATGCTAAATTTTGGACAAGTAAAGGGGTTGAATGTGGAAAATAAAAGGCTGGAGCGATGAAAATTGTAAAAGAAAAAAGAGTGTCAATTTACGCGTCAAAGGCGGGGCAGAAGAAATGGCTAGTGAAAATAAGTTTACTTGCTTTTTCAACATCGCTTCTTTTGAGCCTTTTTTCTGAAATGATGTTGACGCGAGCAAACTTGATAATTGCTCTCATTTTATTGGTTGTTTTTATGCTTGCAAATGTTTTTTCTGATATGTTTGGACTTGCAATAACATCTTGCCAAATAGAAAAACTAAAACTTGAAAAATTGGATAAAAGGCAATACAATATTTGTTTAAAACTTGTTGAATCGTCGGACAAGGTGTCGTCAATATTATGCGATGTCGTGGGCGATATTTGTGGAATTTTGTGTGGTGTAAGCGGGACGATGATTGCTATGATTTTGTCTAACAATATTGGATTGTCTAGCGTCAAAATTTTTATTGGCGCTCTTACGAGTTCGTTTATTGCAGGGCTAACTGTTTTGTTAAAAGCAATTTCAAAGAATTACGCGGTGAACCATTCGAGTCGAATTGTCAAAAAAATTGCTAGTTTGTTTTTGGTTTTTAAATTGTTTACAAAAAAGCGTAAAAGGGAAGAAAAACCGAAAGATTTGCAAGACAACATTAAATAAATTATAGGAAGTAAATTTTGAAACAAGTTCAAAATTTGTGCTAACGCACTTGCAAAGTGTTTATTTTGCACTTCCAATTTGAATAACCATAAGTCTCGCTGGTGTGCAATCACCCCGACTCAACTCTTCCGATAATATAAATTTATGCTTAAAAAACGAGTGTCTCCAATACTTGAATTGATATAGCAAAACCTACGATTACGCATTGTGTGCCATTTGCACAAGGCGCACCAACAAAAATGGGCTAAACTGCAAAAGAGTACACCTAGAAGTCAAAATGCTTGCTGAGTGTTTGCAAAGGCGTGAGCGAATGTCACTTTTTTGTAACTAAATCGCCTTATAATGGGGCTTTTTGTATGTTTATTCTTTTATAAAATCATTTTTATTCGTATTTTTGCATAAATATAAAAAAAATTATGAATATTTATACATTTACTATTGCATAATTATTTAAAAAAATGTATAATCAAAACATAACCTATGAATATTTATCAAAAAGGCGGTGTTTTGGTTATGGCGAGAAGCAGTCGACAATCAAAAATATTGGAACTCATTTCTTTGTATGAGATTGAAACGCAAGATGACCTTGTGTCACGCTTGGCTTCTGGTGGGTTTGATGTTACACAAGCGACGATTAGCCGTGATATAAAGGAACTCGGGCTTATTAAGATTCAATCCAACGAGACTGGAAAATATAAATATGCAGTTTCCGATGCACCAAGTCAAACATCCAACAAATACATATTTATGTTGAAAGAGTCAGTCATTTCTTTTAGAACTCTTCAAAATAATGTTCTTGTCAAAACCCTAAAAGGTCTTGCTGGTAGTGTTTGTTCTATTTTTGATAAACTTAATATTGATAATGTGCTTGGCATTGTTTATGGAATTGACACGGTTTTACTTTTATTGCAAAACGAATCTGACGCTGAATATTGCGTTAGAAAAATAGATTCAATTTTAAATTGTTAATGGATTTTTGTGCATCTTATTTGTCAAAAAAATGTATTTTGTACAACTGTTGAAATGAATAGCGCTTGCTATTTTAGTTAAGATTTAAACCTTTATTTTCTTTAAAAATTCATTTTAAAAAAATAATTCAGACAATGTGCTATTAGTGGATTGTCTTTTTTTTAATAATTTGATATAATCTAGGTATGTTAAAGATTTTAGATATTCAAAATGTGGCGTTAATTGATAACTTATCAATTGATTTCTCACCCAAGTTAACTGTTATGACTGGCGAGACGGGTGCTGGGAAGAGTATTATTATTGATTCTCTTTGTTTTGTTTTGGGCGAAAAGGCAAACAAAGGGTTGATAAAGCAAGGGCGAGAATATATGAAAGTCGTTGCGAGTTTTTCTGCGCCTTTTGCTAGTGAGGTTGAAAATTTTTTGCATGAAAATGATATTGATTTTGAGGACGAAATCGTTTTATCACGCAAGTTGACTGTCGAAGGGAAGGGAGAACTTAGAATAAATGGTGAAGTCGTTTCGGCAACTTCTTTTAAAAAATTGTCAGTACTTCTGGTTGACATCAATGGTCAGCATGAGCATCAAAAATTGCTTTCAGATAAATTTCACCTTGGAATTGTAGACCTTTTTATAAAGGATAAATCGCTTTATGAAAATTTTAAAATTTCATATGAAAAGCTTCAGAATATAGACAAACAAATCGCGAGTTTAAATGGCTCGACTCAAAATCAAGAAAGAATGCTTGACCTTTTGTCTTATCAAATAAAAGAAATTGAAGATGCAAAAATCGAGCCAAATGAAGATGAGGATTTGACTCAAAAAAAGATTTTGATGCAAAATAGTGGCAAAATTTATGATAATCTAGCGCTTGCTTGTTCAAAATTTGATGGGAATGCTTCTATAATTGACGGACTAAAGGGTGCAATTGCAAGTTTAACTTCGATTGCAAAATATGATGACAGCTTGAATGCAATAATTGAGAGACTCGAAAATTTAAAGTATGAGGCGATGGATGTTTCGTCAACATTACTAGATAAAAAAGAAAGTTGTAATTTTGATGAAGATGAATTCGAAGAAATTGATACACGTCTAGACAAAATCAAAATGATTAAGCGTAAATATGGTGCAACATTGCAAGATGTTTTTGATTTTTTGAATCAAGCAAGAAGTGATTACGATAGAATTTTAAATAGTCGAGATACTCTCGAGAAATTACTTGCAGAAAGGTCAAAAATTGTAAAAGAGTTGTATGATAAAGCCTTAAAACTAGGCAAAACTAGGCGCAACGAAGCAAGAGAATTCGAAAGCAAAACTAACGCCGAACTAAAAGATTTGGGTATGAAAAATGCAAGATTTAAAGTTGATTTCAATGACATCCCAACGCTAGAATGCTTTGAAAAGTCTTTAAATATAAATGGATTTGACCAAGTTAAGTTTATGTTTTCCGCTAACCTTGGACAAGACTTGAAACCACTTTCAGAGATAATATCTGGTGGTGAAGCAAGTCGATTTATGTTGGCACTTAAAAATATTTTGGCGGATGTTGACAATGTCTCGCTTATGGTTTTTGATGAAATTGATAGCGGAATTAGCGGTGATGTCGCATACAAGGTCGCGTGCAAAATTGCTAATATTGCTAGAAGACATCAGGTTGTGTCCGTTTCCCACTTGCCAATTATTTGCGCTATGGCAGACAAAAATTTGTTCGTTGAAAAGTTTTCTACAAAAGACAATAGCACTTCGGTTGCGGTGAAAACTTTGAATGAAGAAGAAACTCTTGAAGAAATTTCTAGACTTTCTGGCGGGACGGCGCACTCGGCGAACTCGCTTCTTCATGCAAAAGAAATGAAAAATAGATGTAACGAATATAAAATTGGTTTAGACAAAGCGTAGTTTTTTATTGCATTGTAAAGTTTAAAATATGCAAGTCTTGTTTTTGGACGAGTTAATGAAAAGTAGAGCGAGTGTCTTATATTCTTAAATGTTTTAAACAAAATAAAGATTTTCTTTGAAATGAAAGTGTGCAAATAAAATTTGTATCTATAAAAAATAATTATGAAAATATAATATGTATTATTTAGACTAATAAAAGATGTTTACATTTTTTGTTAAAGGGAATAATACATATTTTTTTATATTATAAGTAAACTACCTATGTTATGGTATGTAGGATAAATAAAAAAAATAAGTCGATTCTTGCTATTATTTTTTTTGTCTTAATAATCTCTCTTGTGGTCTTGTCTGGGATTCCATTTTCTCGACTGGACACTTTTTCTAATTGCACATTCTTAACACAAAGCGAACTTCTCGAGATTTCAAAAGCCAATTATTTTGGTCCTTTTATACGCGCTAGTGTCAAAAATGGCATAATAAATACGATAAATAGTGAAATTTATGATAGTTATGAGCCTGAAATCGAATTTAAACTTTTCAATCTTATTCCAATAAAAAGTAAGAGAATTAAAGTTCTTCGCTCTAATAAGGTTTTGGCGAGTGGCTCGGCGATTGGGCTTGTTTTAAAAACGGAAGGTGTTTTAGTCGTTGGGAGTAGCCCTGTTTCAACCTTGGAAGGCGAAAAGGATGCTCTCGTTGATGGCGTTTTGAAAATTGGAGATGTTATCACTCAAATAGAAAATGAAACGGTTGAAGGCGTTTCGAGTATTTCGCGAATAATAAACGAAGAAAATAATAAAAATAAAGAACTTAATATAAAGATTATCCGAAAAAACAAAGAAATCAACACAAAAATCAAGCCATGTTATGATGTGAAAAGTGAAAATTATAAACTAGGAGTTTGGGTGCGAGATGACGCATCGGGGGTTGGAACCTTAACCTATATAGATGAAAACAATCGCTTTGGTGCGCTTGGTCATCCAATTTGTGACAGTGATACTAAGAGTAAAATAAGTTTAAAAGAAGGAAAAGTTTATAAATGTTCCGTTCTCGGAGTGAACAAGGGGGTTAGCGGAGATCCTGGTGAAATAAAAGGCTTTTTTATGCAAGGAAAGAACGAGCAAGGGGTTGTTGAGAAGAATAACGCATATGGCATTTTTGGGAATGTTAATAAAGATAATGAATTGGTAAATAATTCATCGCAATGTGAGGTTGGTGGAAGAATGTCGGTAAAACCTGGCAAAGCACAAATTAGGTGTTGTGTAGAAGGGACAAATGTTGAAACTTTTGATATTGAAATAATTAAAACAAATTATCAAACATATTCAAATGATAAAAGTATGGTGATTCGAGTAACGGACAATAGGCTTCTTGAAAAAACGGGCGGGATAGTGCAGGGAATGAGTGGAAGTCCTATTATTCAAAATGGGAAAATTGTAGGGGCTGTAACGCACGTTTTTGTTAGTGACCCGACAAAAGGTTTTGGGGTTTATATTGACTGGATGTTGGATCAATAAGCATTTTGAATAATTTAGAATGATTATCCAATAATTTTGAATGCAAATTTAAGATAGATAACATCAGTTTTTCAAAACTGACATAAATAATACTTATATTTGATAAAAAACGCTAATAAATGTTACTTTTTACAAAAAACCAAATAAAAACAAATTAAAAACCATTTTGAATAATTTTGAAAAAATATTAAAAATTGTTTTACAAATTAAAATTTTTGTGCTAAACTTTTGATATCATAAAACAAAAGAAGGAGAAAACAAATGAAAAGAGATTATTCAATAACCTTTTATTCACAAGATAGAAACATTCTTCTTGCAAAGGATGTCAAGGATGTTTTAGAAAATAAAAATAGGGGAGTCTTAAATATTGATAGTTTGGATGAATTCTTTATTAACCGAAATTCATCCATTAGACATATTGTGCTTGATTTGACTTTAACACCACTCGATAGCAGGAGTTGTTCTCTTATAAAACTTATGCTAAATTCTAAACTTATTGACACTGTTATTATGATTGTTCCAGAAGGGACAACTTATGGCAGTGAATTTATGTATGTGCATCTTGGCGAATCGTTCAAAAGTGACCTTAATATTTTATTTGATAAGGTTTTCGATAAGGAAGACATAAAAGAAAGATTTTTATCAAGCACATGGAGAAGTGAGATTAGTAAGCAACTTTGCGATTGGGGCTTTTCGTCAAAATGTAACGGATTTTCTATGTTGATTGACACGATTATTTATTACATTCAAAAGAAATGTGTTGTGAGAAAACTCTCTAAAGAAGTTTATGTGATTTTATCTCATAAATATGCAGTTACTCCAGCTTGTGTGGAGCTTAGTATTAGAAAAGCGATTCAAAACGCTTGCAAAAATAAGGATAAATTTCCAGAAGGTTGTGCTATCACGAATAAAGGGTTTATTGTTTATTCTGTTTCTCAACTTTTTGATAAATTGGTTAATGTGGAAGGACGCCTTTACTAATGCAAAACAAACCGCCAGTGCAAAAATCAAATTTGATGCTCGTCGTATATTTTGCGGTTAATAGCAATAAAAAACGACGCAAAAGGCGAACACCAGAAGATAAAAAGCCAAAGTGAAATGGAGAATATTTCACTTTTAGGCAAAAAGGATTTTAATGTAAAATCTTTGTCTTTTTTACGGCTTTTTCTTGAAAATATATTGATAAAAGATAACCGCTTTTTCTTATCTTAAAAATTTTTTAATGAAGAATATCTTTTTGCACAATTTTAGATATCTAATTGTATCTTGTATATTTTTCAAAACCACAAATAGACATTTATCATTCTAATCCTTTGTTTTATCCAATATATTTGTATTATGGCGGGAAATTATTTTTGGGACAACATAAAAAGATTCTTTTATAAAAACAAAGCCCTTGTTATTTGGACTATAATAATTGCAATCCTTGGACTTGCAACTGGCGTTTTTTGTGTATTAAAAGCGGATGTTTGTATAACTTGTAATTTATTGCAAGATTTTTGTTTACGCAATTTCTTTTTGCACAAATATTCTTTCTTTGCTTTTATTTTTATCAAAATTTTAGTCTATTTTGCGATTTTTTTAGCGTTATTTTTGTTATCTTTTTTAAAAGGTGGCAATGTTTTTGGACTGCTACTTGGGTTTTATATTGGTTTTTTGGCTGGAATAGATTTTGTTGTAGTAATTAGCGTTTGTGGCATTTTAAAGGGATTGCTACTTGGAATATTGATTGTCTTAGTTTGTGAGTTGGCGCTTATTTTGATTCTAGTATTATTTAGTGCGCAAATGGTAGCAAGAAATAAGGGAATGCGCTGTTATGGGCGCTCAATAATAAGTGGAAACGAACTTAAAATTTGGGGTTTTTACCTTTTGTGTTGTATTTGTGTCATTTTAGTGCAGGGAATTTTGTTGGGGCTCATTTGTAAATTGTTTGTTTTTTGATGTTTTTGTTAGGAAAAATGTTTTTTTTGTGGTAAGATATTATTGTAAAAAGATGTGAATTTATTTATTTGTAATAGTTGTACTAAAATAAAGAAACTGCATTTTAAGGAGAAAAAATGAGCCAAATTGATAAAATAGTTGAAAAAATTAGGTCAAAAGTCGATATAAAGCCACATACGACTGCTGTTATTTTGGGAAAAACTTTTGACGACTTTTTGGATAAAATTGAAGATAGAGTAATTTTGCCTTTTAGTGATATTCCCGAATTAAAAGCAATTGGGAATGATAAGGACAATTTGTTCGTTTTTGGGAAAATTGGTGGAAAAGATGTTGTAGTTGTTTTTGGTAGAATCCACTACAATTACGGTTACGAGTCTGATGATGTCGCCACACTTATTTATGTTTTAAAAGCACTTAATTGTAATGAACTTATTTTAACTACAAGTGTTGGTTCTTTGAATCCAAAAATAAAAGTGGGTGATATAGTAACCGCAACTGACCATATAAATTTGACAGGACGAAACACTCTTTACAAAAACAGTCGTGAAGAATTTGGCAACGTTTTTGTCGATATGACGGACGCTTACAACACGCAAATGATTGACGCCTTTTCTTTTGTCGCAAAAACGCGCCTAGGGATAAAGATAAAGAAGGGTGTGCTGGTTGAATTTGGTGGTCCAAGTGTTGAGACTCCAAGCGAATCTAAATTTGCTAGGCAAATTGGCGGAGATTTTACGGGTTTTAATGTTGTTAACGAAGTTGTCGCGTGCAAATATTGTGACCTTCCAGTTGTTATGATTGGGCTTGTGACAAATTATGCTTCTTTTATGTCCAGTGGAAAGATTAAACACGAAGATATTGTCTATAATAGGAAATGTGCAAGTTCGTATTTTTATGAACTTTTGTATAATTTAGCACAAAGAGTGTAGGCACTTTGGCACAAAATTAGCCCTATTTTTGGGGTAAAAGTGAGCCTAATTTTGCTCGAAATAAAAATTTTTTTGTGTCATAAATATTTTTTAGAATTTTGCAAAGAATAAGGAGGTGAAAATGAAAAAGAGTTTTTTATCTTTGACGCTTATTTTTTTGTTTTGTGTGATGTGTCTTGTTGGAAATATGTTGGGACAAACACAAACTTGTTTTGCGTACGCGAATGATGGCTTTAATGCAAAGTCTCTTTATCTTATAGATTATTCGACTGGCGAAGTTCTTTTTGAGCGTGACGCGACGGCACAATTACCAGTTGCAAGTATAGTAAAACTTATGACGATTGACCTTGTTTGCGAAGAAATTGAAAAGGGAAATATATCTCTTGAAGATACCGTAGTTGTTTCGGAAACGGCGCAAAGTATGGGCGGTTCGCAAGTTTTTATTGAAGCAAATGGCGAATATTCTGTGGGTGACTTATTAAAATCGACGATTGTAAGTTCTGCTAATGACGCGTCGGTTGCTCTTGCAGAAAAAATTTGTGGAAGCGAAGAAGGCTTTGTTTCTTTAATGAACCAAAAAGCAAAGGTTTTGGGACTTGAAAATACACATTATGTAAACTGCACGGGACTTCCTGCGGTTGGGCAATTCTCGTGCGCAAAGGACACTGCACTTCTTTTAAAAGATGTTTTAAAACACGACGCCTATCACAAATATAGTACAATTTGGATGGACACGTTAAAGCATCCAAAAGGTAGAGAAAGTGAGCTTGTCAACACAAACAAACTTATTAGATATTTTGAAGGGTGCGACGGCGGAAAGACAGGCTCAACTCAAGAAGCGGGTTATTGCCTTGTGGCGACCGCAAAAAGACGAGATATGAGACTCGTTGGCGTTGTTTTAGGCGCTGAAAACGGCAAGGCAAGATTTGCAGAAACAAGTAAACTTTTAAATTATGGTTTTAACAATTACGAGAACAAAAAGGTTGTCGATTCTACAAAATTATTAGACGAAAAGATAGAAGTTTCTGGCGCTCAAATTGGTTTGAAAGCCCAAAATGACTTGTATATTTTGCAAAAACGCGGTGATGAAAGTAAAATTTCAACAAAAATTGAACTAAATAAAAACCTTTCATCTCCAATATGCGCGGGAGATTCGGTTGGAAAGATTTATGTTTTAAAGGACGGCGAAGTTAAGGCTGAAACGGATATAATTTCACTTGATAGCGTGAACGAGCCTACATTCCTTGACGGGGTCGAAAAAATAATAAACCTTTGGAAAATATCGGCATAAATTGTAAAAAAATCGTTTTAAAATGATTTGATTATTTGTTGAAAATATAATATAATAGAAAAGTCTTATAAATGGGACTTTTCTTTTTTGTCGCAATAATTTGAGTCTTTTGATTATTTGTTTTTTTTAAAAGTAATTTAAAATTTCTCAATATTTGCTATTAAACAACCATCAAAAAATCGAGATTTTATTTAATAGCGACAAGTTTTTAAAAACCACCTAGAAGGAGAGACGCGCGTATGCTTTTTGATTTGTTATTCGTGTATAAAGATATGTCGTTTGAAAATAAGTTGATTTTATTTTTCACCTTTACTTTTGCGACTATTTTTGCACTCACTATCCACGAATATGCACACGGTGCCGTCGCAAATAAACTCGGAGATAATACAGCAAAACTTGCGGGAAGGTTGTCCCTTAATCCAATGGTTCATTTTGATTATATAGGGATGTTTTGTTTTTTGTTTTTGGGCTTTGGCTGGGCAAAACCAGTGCCTATCAATCCATATAATTTTCACAACATAAAAAGGGACACTTTTCTTGTTAGTATAGCGGGGATTTGTGTAAACTTGATTTTGGCTTTTATTTGTTATCCTATTGCACTTTTGTTTTTAAGGACAATTGAAAGCGGAACTGTGATATACATTTTATTTAATCTTTTCTACTGTCTTTTTGAAGTTAATCTCGTTTTTGCGGTTTTTAATCTTCTTCCAATTTATCCGCTCGACGGCTTTAATGCACTTGCATCGCAACTAAAATACACTAATCCATATGTGACTTTTATGCAAAGATATGGTTCTTTTGTTTTACTTGCAGTTATTATAATTTTCTCTCAAACGGGAATTTTTAGTTTTCTTGTAAATAAAGTCGGCTATCCAATTGAGTGGTTTTGGGGACTCATTTTTGGGATGTAAGGGGGCAAAAGATGAAGAGTGAAGCGAACAAAGAACTACTAAATCAACTTAATTTTGTCGATACGGGTGTAGAGTTTAAACTGGACAATTTTGAAGGTCCAATCGAACTCTTGTGGCATATGATTAAGGAAACAAAACTTGAAATAACCGAAGTTAAACTTGCCGATATGACTGAGCAATATCTTGAATATATGGCGGGACTTGATGAAGTCGACCTTGAAAAAGCGAGTGATTTTATTGACATTGCAGCGACACTAATTGAGATAAAATCCAAATCGCTTTTGCCAAGAGAAGAGGAAGAAACCCCTGACGAAGAAGATCCAGAAGTGAGACTGCTTAGACAAATTAAAGAATATGATATGTTTCAAGAAGTTATCCAAAAGATCAAACCGCTTGAAAATGTTAATAGGTTCTATAAGCCTGCCGACGAAAAAGTCAATGATTACCGCTATGTTTTGGGAGAACTCACAATGTCGGGCTTGCTTGACGCCTTTGCTAGGATGATGACAAGGGTTAAAAAGGAAGAGCAGGAGATTATCCCTAAAAAGATTGAAAAAGATAGGTTTACGGTGGCTGAAAAAATTGTTTCAATTAGGGAAAGCATTTTAACACGCAAAAAAATGCATTTTTCGGAGTTTTACAAGGAAGATTTTACAAAAAGTGAGATGATTAACTTATTTTTGGCTGTTCTTGAACTTCTTAAAATGCAAGAAATTCGCGTTATGCAAAACGGCACATATGACGACATTGAAATTGAGTTAAAGGAGCAAAAACAATGATTGCTGATAAAGAAAATTTGGATAAGGTTGTGGAAGCAATTTTGTTTGTCGCTGGAAACGGCGTCGAACTAAAAGACATTGCTGAAAAACTTGAAGTTGACATAAAAGACATCAAAAAATCGGTCGAAAATTTGAAAGAAAAACATAAAGATGACGGCTTTAATATCATTACGTATAAAGATAGTGCGCAGTTTTCAAGCAACCCAGATTTTGCGGAAGATATAGCAACTGTTTTAAATCCTATTAGAGAAAAACAACTTACAAAAGCCGCGCTCGAAACTCTTGCTATTATTGCATACAAGCAACCTGTGACTAAACTAGATATTGAGCAAGTTAGGGGTGTTAACAGTGATTACGCAGTGCAAGTTTTGACAAGTTTTAAACTTATCGAAGTCGTGGGAAGAAAAGACGCAATAGGAAAACCTTTGCTTTATGGAACAACTGACGAGTTTTTGAAAAGATTTGACCTTCAATCTATTGACGATTTGCCTGACTATGAAGAGCTTTTGAGTAGAATTAAGGTTTTGCACGAATCGTCCGATTCGCTTTACAAGTCTGATGAGATTATCCCAGAAGAAGAGTTGCCTGATAGCGTTGCAAAAAGAGAAGAAGAGTTAAAAAAAGAAGATTCCGCGAGCAACGAAACAAACGAAGAAGTCGCGAAAGAAAATTTGGGAAGTGAAACCGAAGAAGAAACGGAAAAAGTAGTTGAACCAGAAAATGACGAGACAGAAGAAGAAAATAACTCCGAAATGGACAATAGCGAAGAAGAGACTAATAGTTTAGAAAATAAAACTCTTGACGAGCAAAAAGAAGAAGTCGCGGGTGATTTAAAAGAAGAAAAGGTGGCGGAAATTAAAGAAGAAAAATCTGAAGAAGAGTCAGCTGAAAAGGACATAAAAGAAGTTTTAATGACCGCCTATGAAGAACAAGAAGTTTGGACAACAAAGGATAGTGACTTGTTGTGACTTGTTGTGATTTGTTGGTTTTTAGTTTTACAAATTTTTAACATCAAAATTTATGACGCGTTATAAATATATGAATATTATAATATGGAGTAACTCTTTAATTAAGGTTACTCTTTTTTTATGTTCTATTATCTAACAGACGGGTTTTTAGCCTAGAAATGTGAAAATGTGGATAACTTTTGTCCAAAAAATCATAAAAAAACTTAATTTTTGCAAGAAAATTGCAAAAATTGCTTGACAAATGGGGGGGGGGGGGGG
>ERZ808286.167-NODE-167-length-50227-cov-3.769234_pt1 | contig 50227 bp, 46 predicted proteins | sample MGYA00521276_ERZ808286 | MGnify/ENA primary metagenome ERZ808286 (study PRJEB31516, sample SAMN03275607) | gut metagenome | biome: mammalia-associated habitat; material: feces | host: Papio cynocephalus | place: Kenya | collected 2012-08-01 ... | reverse complement strand
AGAGCACCATAGAGGCGGCCTTCGTCACTGGCAGCGATGTATTGTATATGGATGACGCGGTCGGTAAGATAGGCAACGCACCCAGCCAGCATTTCAACGTCCTTAAACACACAGAAAAGCCTGATATTATTGAAGCGTTGCTTCAGCAAAAGGATTTCATCGGCCGAATGTACAGGCCGGCAGCCGTGGCGCGCGAGCAGAACGGATGTCAATATGTTCCAAAAAGCTTTCCAGTGGCTCTCGTCGGTAGCTTCAGCAACGGTGAGGCCGCATTTTCGGGCTTTCGACACATGCCGTTTACGGAGTGTCGAGAACGGTTGTGCGCACGACAGATCAATTGTCGACGAGAGCGAACGCGCAGTGAGCTGTGCGCCTTGGCAGAACAACCAATAAAGGTCCTCCTCGGCCGGATAGCGGTGATAAATGGCAGGTATCGGCTTGTAGATGAAAGCGGTGGCCTTCAAATGATTGCGGTAATGGCTTGTGGCAGCATCGAGCATGGATTGAATCAAGGCATAACCGGTGTCTTTTTGAACCAGCAGGCTTCCGTAAGTGAGCCCTTCGTGTGAAAAAACCGTCTTTTCGCCCACGTTGGCCGGCAGGAGGCCTGCAAGTTTTCCCTTGTCGAAGAAAAGCAGCGAACAGTCCCTGTAGCGTTGGGCGTGATAGTCCATATAATTTCGGTCAAGCAGGAATGTGGCATTTTTCGATGTGCTGACAAATTCATTCCATGTTGACTTGAAATCGCTGGTATACGGGACAGTTTCAATCATTCGGCTTTTGTTTTCGATGCATTAGTTCCAAAAACCGGTTATAATCGTTGATATAGCCGTCAGGGTCGTATTCTTTCGATGCGGCGACCATGCAGACGGTGCCGGGGCTGAAGTCGTGCAAGACACACCACACGCCGGGATTGACGATGATGCCTTCATCGGGAGCCGTAAGGGTGAATGTCCGGTGGTGTGTGCCGTCATCGATATCTATGTCGAAGCTTCCGCAAAGAGGAAACACGGCTTCTGCGCATGTCAGGTGGGCGTGTCCGCCGCGCTGTGCTCCCGGCTTGACGTCGTAGATCCAGAATATGCGTTGGATGGGAAACGGTATTTCCTTGTGTGCTTCAACATAACAGAGAGAGCCGCGCTCATCGGTGATGGGGCGCACTTTTATCAGTTGGCAGTTTACTTTTCCTTCCGGCGTGGTGTACATTTTCAAGCGGGTTTGTTGTCTGTTGGCTTTTGTGGCTCGTCGGTTTCCTGTTTAGCCCTTATATCGACGCGGCGTATCTTTCCGCTGATGGTTTTAGGCAGTTCGTCGACGAATTCTATCACACGCGGATATTTGTAGGGGGCTGTCACTTGCTTGACGTGGTTTTGGATGTCTTTGGCGAGGGCTTCTCCTGCTTTTTCCTTGTAGGCGTTTGACAATACGATGGTTGCCTTTACTACTTGGCCTCGTATGGGATCTTTTACGCCGGTTATGGCGCATTCGACAACGGCCGGGTGTGTCATGACGGCGCTTTCCACTTCGAAGGGGCCTATGCGATAGCCCGAACTTTTGATGACATCGTCGGTGCGGCCTACGTACCAGTAGTAGCCGTCTTCGTCGCGCCAGGCTATGTCGCCTGTGTAGTAGATGCCGTCGTGCCAGGCTTCGCGGGTGAGTTTGTCGTCGAGGTAGTATTCTTTGAACAGTCCGAGCGGTTTTCCCTTGCCGGTGCGTATGACTACCTGCCCTTGCTCTCCGTCTTCTACGCTGCGTCCGTTTTCGTCGATCAGGTCAACATCGTATTGCGGATTGGGTACGCCCATGCTACCCGGCTTGGGTTTCATCCACGGAAAGGTGCCGATGGTGAGCGTTGTTTCTGTCTGGCCGAAGCCTTCCATCAGCTGGAGGCCTGTGAGGCGTTTGAATTCGTTGAATACCGAGGGGTTCAGTGCTTCGCCTGCGATGGTGCAGTATTCGAGTGATGACAGATTGTATTTGGATAGGTCTTCATGGATGAGGAAGCGGAATACGGTGGGCGGTGCGCAGAGTGATGTGACCTGGTATTGCTCTATTTTGTGTAGTATGTCGGCGGGTGTGAACTTCTGATGGTCGTAGACGAAGATGTTGGCTCCGACAAACCACTGCCCGTAGAGTTTTCCCCACACGGCTTTGCCCCACCCTGTGTCGGCTATGGTGAGATGCAGGCTGCTTTTGTGCAGGTTGTGCCATATGGCTCCGGTTACGATGTGTCCAAGGGGGTAGGTAAAGTCGTGGACCACCATTTTGGGCTCTCCCGTTGTGCCGCTGGTAAAATAGAGCAGCGACGGGTCGCTGTTGCCATTGACATTGGCAGGCCGCTTGAATGGTGGCGCGCTTTCGATGCCTTTGGCGAAATTCTCGAAGCCCGGTGGTATGAGCGGCCCTACGCTGATGATTTTTTCCACGGTGGGGCATGCGGGCAGGGCTTTTGCTATGTGGTCGGTGATGGTCTTTTCGCCGGCGCATACGATGGCTTTGATGGATGCGCGCTGGCAGCGGTATTCGATGTCTTTGTCTGTGAGCAGGTGTGTGGCGGGGATGCATATCGCCCCCAGCTTGTGAAGCGCCAATATGGAGAACCAAAATTCGTAACGCCTTTTCAGAATGAGCATTACCATGTCGCCGCGCCCTATTCCCAATGAGCTGAAATAGGATGCGGTCCGGTCTGAATAGTGCTTCATTTCGGCAAAGGTGAACTGCCTGTGCTTGTTTTCATCATTGGTCCACAGCAGTGCTTTTCTGTCGGGCTCTATACGTGCCCATTCATCGACCACGTCGTAAGCGAAGTTGAAGTTGTCGGGAACGTTGATGTGCAGATTTTCCTTGAAATCTTCTTGTGATGAAAAGTGCGTTTGTCGTAAGTATTTCTCAAGCATGATTTTTCCTTAGATTATAATCGCTATGAATTGTGCCTGCTCGCCGCCGAGAGCCTTCATTCCATGCGGATATTGGGCATTGAAATAGATGGTGTCGCCCGGTTTGAGGATGAGTTCTTTTCCGTCTATATTTATAAGGAGCGTTCCTTTGGCCACTATGTCAAATTCTTGTCCCGAATGGCTGTTGAGCGTAATGGGCCGGTCGTTGGGCGCTACGGTCACAAAGAAGGGATCCATCAACCGCCCCTTGAATCCGGATGCCAGCGACTGGTATTTGTAGGCTTCAGTCCGCTCTATCGAAACACCGGCACCGTTTCGTGTCAGGAAGAACTTGGTCATGCGCGGCTCGAGCCCGAACATCAGTTCGTCAAGCGATATGTTGTTTTTGCGTGCTATCTTTTGAAGCATCGACAGCGAGATGTCGCCTGTGCCGCTTTCCGCTTGTTCATATTCGGTCTTGTCTATCTCACAAGCCTGTGCAAATTCTTCAATGCTCAATTGCATCACATCGCGCAAACCGCTTAGTCGTTCTGCAATTTCTTTTATTTGGTTGTCCATGGTGCAGACTTTTTGTTTGTCTGTTGCAAATTTAGAAAGAATTCAATGAAAGAAGATTGCCAATGGGCAATTTTATGATTCAATGAGGATTAAAGAAACAAAAAATGGCACATGTCGAAAACGAATGTGCAAACGATTGCAACCTGATAGAGGGTTTTCTGCACGCGGTGTGCTGTCATTTTGATGTCATAGGGAGCGATTTGCAACATATAGGGAGCAAATTTTCAATGAACGGACGAGACAAAATATTGGGGCATCCCTTTGAAAAGATGCCCCGAAGGCTATGGTGCGCGCCTCGATGCGCACATATTCTGTTACGGATAGCTTTCAGTGGAAGAGCTTGATGCGCTGTTCTTCCGACAGCTTGCAGATGAGCAGGATACCGTCTTTTTCGGCTACGATGTATCCGTTGAGACCTTGCACCACGACTTTCTTTTCCTGTGTGGTGTGAACAATGCAGTCGTTGGTCTCGAAAAGACTTATGTCATTGCCAATCCGGGCGTTTCCGTGTATATCGTTTTTCACATGCTCTTTCAATGAGCTCCATGTGCCCAGGTCGCTCCATCCGAAGTCGGCCGGATAGACATATATCTCGTCGGCTTTTTCCATAATGGCGTAGTCAACCGAAATATTCTCGCACTTGGGATAGATTTCATCAATCAGTTCCTGCTCCTTGTCGGTGCCATAGCTGCCGCGTATGTTTTCGAACATGTGCGAGAGCGTGGGCTGATAAACCCGGAAGGCGTTGACAATTGTGTTGACGTTCCAGATAAAGATGCCGGCGTTCCAAAAATAATTGCTCTCGCGGATATACTGTTTGGCAAGCTCCAGATCGGGCTTTTCCTTGAACGAATCTACGCGGTATATGTTGCTGTTGGTGGGCGATGAATAACTGAGGTCAGCCTCTATGTATCCGTATCCCGTTTCAGGGTGATTGGGTTTGATGCCGATGGTAACGATCGAGTCGGTCTCGCAAGAGAACTTCAAGCACGACCTGATGCTTTTTTGAAACTCTTCGGGATTGGCCACAAAGTGATCGCTTGGCGTAATAACGATATTGGCATTATTGTCTTTCGCCTTGATGGCCCAGCTGACATAAGCGATGCAAGGCGCCGTATTGCGCCGACAAGGCTCCTTCAAAATGTTCTGTTCCGGAATTTCCGGCAGCTGCTGCCTGACGATAGGCGCATATTTTTTTGAAGTGACCACCCAGATATGGTCGGCAGGGCACACGGGAGCAAATCGGTCTGCCGTCATTTGCAAAAGAGTGCGGCCGCAGCCAAGAATGTCGAGGAACTGCTTGGGCATTTCCTCGCTGCTCATCGGCCAAAAGCGGCTGCCGATGCCGCCGGCCATTATTACGACATAAATGTTATCCATCTAATTAAAAAGATAATCGTTTCCGTTACTACTGAAAAGATGAAATCGACAGCTGCACGCCGTTCATTTCTTTTTCTTATTGTCCTCGGTCATATTGCCCTCGATATAGAGCCTTACAAGACGCGACTTGGCGTTAGACATCACCGTTACCACTTTTTTGAAACGCCCCGGATAGCGGCCCTGACCGTTATACGTCACCTTTACCACCCCCGAATCACCGGGAGAAATGGGCTTCTCGGTAAACGTCGGCACCGTGCATCCACACGAAGCAATGGCCTGATTAATCACAAGCGGAGCCTTACCCGTATTCTTGAACTTGAAAATACACGAAACAATCGGATTGCTTTCTGAAAAGCTTCCGAAATTATGGGAAGCCTTGTCAAACTTGATTTCAGCCTGCGGCTCGGCGGCAAAAAGGCAAAGCCAGCCAATCAGCAGCACAGCGGTACAAACTAAACGCTTCATCGTTGAACTCTTTTATAAGTTGAGTTTGCAAAGGTAAGTAATAAATCCCATACCGTCTCAAATAAACAGCCCAAAAAAGGCTTTTCTCGATATATATTCGTACTTTTGCTCAACTTTACAACGGAGCAGAATGGCAGCAGAAGCGACATATTTGGGCATAGACCCCGGCACAAATATTTTAGGCTATGGCCTGATAGGCATACAAGGCCGTCAGCCCACCCTCAAAGCCATGGGCGTCATAGATCTCAGGAAGTGTACAGACGTCCATGCCAAGCTCGGGCGAATCTATGAGCGCGTCAGCGGACTTATAAGCTCCTTCGCACCAATTGCCATGGCTATCGAAGCACCCTTCTACGGAAAAAACGTACAGAGCATGCTAAAGCTCGGACGCGCACAGGGCGTGGCCATAGCGGCAGCGGTTACCGGCGGAATCGAAGTCTTCGAATACGCACCGACAAAGATTAAGATGGCACTTACAGGCAACGGCGCGGCATCAAAAGAGCAAGTGTCCGAAATGCTACGCCACATTTTTCACCTTGATGCCGCATCGCTCGTTCCTTACATGGATGCCACAGACGCTTTGGCCGCCGCCTATTGCCATTACCTGCAGGGCTCTCAGGCAAAGCATGCCAGGCCTTATTCCGGCTGGCACGATTTTTTGGAAAAGAACGCCGGCCGAATCCATTCGGCTCGTGACACAAAACAAATACTACCCACGAATGACAACTGACAACTCTACCATATTCAAACTGTCGGATGTAGTTGCATATAGCAGCTTCCAGTTCAAAAATCCGATTGATTTGGCCATGGGAAAGAACGAACAATGGATCATTTACGGCTTCAACGGAGCCGGAAAGTCCACTTTGGTCGATATTATCAGGGAAGCCTACCGTCTGCGCCGCGGACAAATCGACTATGACTTCGCTCCCGCTGCGTCGCGCCGCGTTTCCGACAACATCAGGTATGTCACCTTCCACGATCAGTATGGCAGCAATGCCGATTCCACCTGTTACCAGCTGCGCTGGAACCAAGGCCTGCTCGACGATGATGCCCCGACAGTCGGCGAGATGCTTGACCGTGAATTCGGAGAGCGTCCCGAAGGCAAAAGGCTGCTTGCCGCGCTCCATCTTGACGACTTGCGGACAAAAAAGCCCGTGATGCTTTCGAGCGGCGAGTACCGCCGTTTCCAGATAGCCTTTACCGTGTCGCATTGTCCGCACCTCCTGATCATCGACAATCCCTATATAGGCCTCGACGAAGCCAACAGGAGGCAAGTGGCCGCGTTTCTCAATTCAATTGTCAGGCTTTTGCCGCTTCAGCTCATCCTTGTCGTTTCCAGAATGGTCGCAGATGTTTCGGCTTTCACCCATGTCGTGGTTGTCGACAACGGCTGCATCCGGAAAATGCCTGTCAGCGATTTCGACAGCAGCCTTTACGAGATGGCCGCGCTGCCGCCCGAAGAAAAAGAAAACATTTTCCGTGAAGTATTGCAGCTTCCCAATCACACGACGCTTACTGCGGCCGAAACTTCCGAGGTGCTTTCGTTTCACGACATCACGATACGTTACGGAGAGCGTACCATTCTGAAAAATCTTGACTGGCGTGTCGACTATGGCGACAAGTGGATTCTCGAAGGAGAGAACGGTGCAGGCAAATCTACCTTGCTGAGTCTTGTGTGTGCCGACAATCCGCAGAGTTATGCCTGCGACATCACGCTGTTTGGCCACCGCCGCGGTTCGGGCGAAAGCATTTGGGACATTAAGAAGCACATTGGATACGTAAGTCCCGAGATGTATCGTTCCTATCGCAGGCCTGTCCCCGTCGAAAACATTGTTGCGAGCGGACTTTACGACTCTGTCGGCTTGTTCAGAAAGTTTACGTCCGAGGATTTTGCCAGGATAGATTTCTGGTTGCGCCTATTTGGCATTGAAAGTCTGCGCAAACGCGAATACACGCAGCTTTCGGGCGGTGAGCAGCGGCTTGTGCTTTTGGCCAGGGCTTTTGTAAAAGACCCCGACCTGCTTATTCTTGACGAGCCTTTCCATGGCCTTGATGCACGCAATCGTCGCCGTGCCATGTGGATCATCGAGGCTTTTTGTTCGAGGCCTCACAAAACGATGGTGATGGTTTCGCATTACAAGGAGGACTTTCCTTCGTGCATCACTCACCGTCTTTGCCTGAAGAAAAACAAATAATCTATTTTATGATAAAGTTTATCGTCACACTTTTCTTTTTTTCCTTTTTGTCGTTTCCTGTTTACGCCCAGGATATCTACAACGCTTTGCTCAATGACGCGAAGAAAGCGGCCGAAAACCCCAAGAGCAATCCTGTTTCCCGCAAAATAGCGCAGTTCAAGCGCGTAGGACTCGAGTATATCAAGGAGAAGGCTTTCAAAAGCGACAAGGAAGTCACGGTCAAGTTCCTTGACGACCAGGCTTACTACATGAACCAGTTTGTGAGCAGCTTTATCCGTGATGCTTTGGTTAATACCAGTTTGAGTAAGTCTGAGAAGAAAAAGCGCATACTGCTTTTTATCGACGCTTCGGGGTCCAACCGTCTTTTTAATGACCCCGACCGCGAGGTGGCCGACGCTTATGTTACGACCGAGGGTCAGCTTACGCCTTTTTCGCTCGATACCGATTGGGTAAAGGCCTATGCCGCTGTTCAATCGGTGCTTGAAAAGGGCAAATGACAGGCTTCGGCATAAAAAAAGCACCCAACTTTTTCTTGTTCTGATGTCAAAGATGTATTTTTGCAATCCAAATAGTTAAAAACATGGCTCTTATAAAATGTCCCGAATGCGGTCATGAGGTTTCCGACCTTGCACCTCATTGTCCTTCCTGCGGTGTGGCGATTGCCGGCAACATTGTGATTTGTCCCGATTGCGGCAAGGTTTTGCTCAAAAAGGAGAAGACCTGTCCCAACTGCGGTTGCGTGCTGGATGCGTCCGAGGCACCGGCTCCCCGCAAGGCGGTTTCAGCCTATCAGTATGCCCGGGTCGAAGAACCCGCCCCATCTGCCGGGCCGCGCAAGGAGCGTTCTTCGGCTTGGAAGGTCGTTATGGTCATTGTCATCGTGCTGGCTGCCGCAGGAGGCGGTCTGTATTTTTACATGAACAAAATTCATGAAGAACAGGTGGATCAGGCCTATAACGCGCTCCAATCCAGTTTTGACATATCCGAATATGAGCAGTTTTTGGCCGACTATCCCGATTCGCCTTACAATAACGAAGTGAAAAGCCGTCTTGAGATGTTGAAGAACATCCGTTCCAAGTGGACAGAAATAGCCGCGTCGCCGTCCAAGGACGATTTTGTGCGGTTTTTGGCCGACTATCCCCACAGCGCGTTCGATGAAGCCTGCAAATCCAAAATAGATTCGTTCGATTGGGTCGATGCCACTACCGAAAACACGGCCTTGTCGTATCAGAAATACATTGACGAGCATTCTTCCGGCCGCTATATCGCCGAGGCAAAAGCCGCCAAGGAAAATATCGACCGCATGACCGTTTCCTATCCCGATAAGTATGCCGTGCGTTCCCTGGTAGCCTCCTATCTGTCGGCACTCACCGCCAATGACACCGAGGCCTTGTCGGCCGCTGCTGCCGGACGGTTGTATGACGAAAGCGTAGGGTTCATGGCCAAGCTGCACGGCGAAAATGTCAGGGTGTCGTTCGCTGCCGTCACTCCCGTACAGGTGTCGAAGGCTCCCAACCCCAACACAGAGTTTGTGTATATCGCCAAATGCGCAGTGGAGCGTTCATTGCTTTCAAAGTCGGGCGAAACAGTCAATACGCTTTACAATGCCATTTATGTGGTATCGCCCGAAAAACGCATCATCAGTGCGCGGATGAAACCCGCAGAAGAATAAAACCATCAGCGTCAGTCTGTAAAGGCGGTGCGGAGATGTTGACCATCATATCCGCACCGCTTGTTTTTTGCCCATGCCACCGGTGAAAACCGGAGGGAGCATTTTTGCAGCGGAGTGCTGCCAATCTGAAAAGGAAGGGAGCGTTTTCAGACCGGAAGCGGGCTATTCCAACCCATTGTCGTGCAGGAAAGCGGCTGCGCGCTCCAAGGTATCGGGTTTGCCCACATCGAGCAATTGCAAATCGGGCTGTATATATCCACGGATGTCGAGACGCGAGCATTCGCGGATGTAAAAATCGGTGATGCCGAACACTTCGGGCCATTTTTCCATGGCCGTGCCAACCGATGGCGCAACCACATGAATGCCGGCAAAGGCCAGTCTGTGGCAACGCGACGGATCCAGATTGCGGTAGGGCGACTTCACTTCGCCTGTCTGAACGTTGGTCCACCCCACCATTTTCATTTCGTCGTCGAAGAGCAGGTAGCGCGATGTGGTGCGCCGGCTTACCAGCAACACGGCATCATGGCCGCGGCAGGCATTGTATAGTTCGTGCAGACGTGCGTTGCTCAGAATGTCGACATTGTGGATAAGTATGGGCGAAACCGCATCAGTCTTGAGAAACAGGGGAAGAGCCTTGCGCAATCCGCCGCCCGTATCGAGCAGCAGCGTGCGTTCGTCGCTCACCTGTATGTGCATTTCTTCCTTATAGGGATAACGGTTGATAAAATCAATAATCTGGTCGGGAAAATGATGGACGTTGACCACCACATTGCCTACAGATTCGCGGTGCAACTTGTTCAAAACGTGCTCCAACAGCGGTCTGCCCTCCACCTCGACCAAGGCTTTGGGGCGGTTGGCCGTGAGGCTTCCGAGACGTGTGCCCATACCGGCGGCGAATACCATTGCTCTCATGACTGATCTATTTGTGCGGCAAAATTAGTAAAAAGCAGTTGAAGAGCGGCATGCGGCATGTCCAATCTTGCAGAAAGAGAAAATTCAGTCTGCTCACTGCAACATTTACGGCAAAAGTAGTCAGCGGCTCGAAATATTTGACTACTTTTGCATAAAGCATATTTGGATATGATAGGCCAACCATCGAAAATAATCCGTTTGAAAGTGCATGAAATCTCAAAGCTTCAGGCCGACGGCACGCAATATCTGTTGATACTGAAGGAGGTTGACGGAAAAATGCTTATGCCCGTTCTTCTCGACAAGCGAGAGGCCGAAGACCTATTGTTTGCCTCCAATCGCGAACCGAAGTTTCATGCCCCGTGGACGCGCATCATGAAATCTTTGGGCACCGAGCTGGGCTTTGTGGTCGAAGGGGTGATACTGACCGAAATCAGGGGAACCCGCTACATGGCACAGGTGCAGCTGCTGCACAACGGCGTGAACTTTTCCATGGAGATGGATGCCATTCAGGCCATTATAATGGCCTTGGCGTTCAGATGCCCCATATTCATAGAAGAAGCACTTTTTGCACAACAACATAGCCATTCAGATGCGCAGGGTGCCGTTTCGCTTCCCATCAGCACCCTGACACTTCCGATGCTCGAAGATGTGTTGCGCGACGCCTTACGTGACGAAAACTATGAACTGGCTTCGCATATCCGCGACGAGATCAAGCGCCGGCGATGAAAGAGGTGAGATTCTTCTACGCTCCCGACGCGCGCCATTTGCAGGAGTTGCCCGAAGACGAAGCGCGCCATGCCTTGCGTGTGCTGCGCCTTAAAGAAGGCGACGACATCGTGATAAGCGACGGCAAAGGCTTTCTTTATGATGCCCGCATCGTGCAGACAGGCAAGAACAGCTGCCGGTTTGAAATCACGAAAGAAGAAAAATGGCACAAGCCTTGGAACGGAACACTGCATTTGGCCATGGCTCCCACCAAAAATGCCGACCGCACGGAATGGATGGCCGAAAAAGCCACTGAAATAGGTTTCGACCGCCTCACACTGCTCGATTGCGCCTTTTCGGAACGCAGAAATGTCAACACCGGGCGCATCGAAAAAATCATGGTATCGGCCATGAAGCAAAGCCATAAAGGACTCTTGCCCGAAGTCGAAGGTCTGGTGAAATTCAAGGATTTTCTGAACCGCCCCTTTGCAGGTCACAAATACATAGCCCACTGCTATACGGAACCCGAACTGAACATAGGCGGACGACCCTACCTGCTCGATGTGCTCGATGGGAGCGATTCACTGGTCATGGTGGGGCCCGAAGGCGATTTTTCGTGCGAAGAAGTCAAGATGGCCGTTGCCGCCGGATTTCGTCCCGTGAGTCTGGGCGAAAGCAGACTGCGCACGGAAACGGCAGCCCTTGCAGCCGTTCACATGATGAACATCAAAAACAGAAAAGCACATGCAGAAAATAGCAGCTCTCTATAAAAAATGGTCGGGCAAGGAGCCTGCCCGGATAGAAAAATTCCCCGAGTCCGGGAGCAACCGGCAATATTACCGCATCTACGCTCCCGATGGAACGGAGCCGCATACAGTCATAGGCGCCTATGATTCATCCGTGGAGGAAAGCACGGCCTTCATAGCACTGACCCGCCATTTTACGCGGCGCAGACTGCCGGTGCCCAAAATACTGGCTGTGTCGGACGACAAACAGCGGTATTTGCAGACCGATCTGGGACGCACGTCGCTCTACAGCGCTCTGGAAGAAGGGCGCAAGGCAGGCGGCAGATACAATCTCAGGGAAAAGGAACTGCTGAAACTTACCATTGCCAAATTGCCCGAATTTCAGGTGCGCGGAGCCATAGGGTTGGATTTCAGGCATTGTTACCCTCAGCCCGAATTCGACAAGAACAGCGTGCTGTTCGATTTGAACTATTTCAAATATTGTTTCTTGAAACCCCTTGAGCTCGACTTTAACGAACTGAAGCTCGAAGCCGTGTTTCAACTGCTGGCAAAAGACCTGACGGCAGGCACGGACACCGCCTTCATGTACCGCGATTTTCAGGCCCGTAACATTATTCTGTCAGAAAACGGCACCCCGCAGTTTATCGACTACCAGGGCGGCCGCCGCGGACCATTGGAATATGATGTGGCCTCATTTCTTTGGCAGGCTTCGGCACGCTATCCGCAGGCCTTGCGCGATGAACTGACAGACGTCTACATCTCTTCGCTGCGGCAATATGCCGATGTGAAGGAAGCCGCCTTTCGCAACAATTTGCGCCAGTTTGTATTGTTCAGACTGCTGCAGGTATTGGGAGCCTATGGCTTCAGAGGTTATTTTGAAAAGAAACAGTATTTCATCGACAGCATACCGCCGGCCATCGAAAACCTGCGGTCGGCTCTCGCCGACGGCTCGTGTCCCTACCCTTACCTGCGCGATGTGTTGCAACGCATCACGGAAATGCCCCAATTCCAGATCAAAGAAGAAATCAAGGAACGCCGCGACGGTTTCAAGACCACTAACTCGGAACTCTACAAATCAAATCCGATAGACGGAAAAGCCACGTTCTCCAAATACGACAACAAAGGAAAGCTCAAAGTGAGAGTGTTCAGCTTCAGCTACAGGAAAGGCATTCCCGAAGATACGAGCGGCAACGGCGGCGGATATGTATTTGACTGTCGCAGCACACACAATCCCGGACGTTACGAGCCCTACAAAAACCTGACCGGACTGGACGATCCCGTTATCAGGTTCCTTGAGAACGATGGCGAGATATTGCGTTTCCTCGACCATGTATATCCCATCGCCGACATGCACGTCGAGCGCTATCTGCAACGCGGTTTCACGGATCTGATGTTCTGTTTCGGCTGCACGGGAGGACAGCACCGCAGTGTCTATTCGGCCGAACATCTTGCGCATCACCTGAACAGCCGCTACGGTGTAGAAGTAGACGTATGCCATCGCGAACAAAACATAAGCTATACACTTCAAGCAAAAGAAGGCCAGCAGGAAGAGCAGAAAATGACTTAAACATCTCTTGGCTTGCTACATTTTTATTAATTTTGCAGCGTCAAAAGCAGGAAGGCCTGCCTGTCAAAACGGCCATCTTAAAATAAAGACAATAAAAACAAGACATTAAAATGAGCGACAATTCATCATTTATGGTATTCTCGGGAACCAAGTCGAAGTATCTGACAGAAAAGATATGCAAAAGTTTGGGAAAACCTATGGGAAACTTGGTAATCACACATTTTGCCGACGGCGAGTTTTCAGTGTCATACGAAGAATCGATACGTGGACGCGATGTGTTTCTTGTTCAGTCGACATTTCCTAACTCAGACAACCTGATGGAATTGCTTCTTATGATAGATGCGGCCAAAAGAGCTTCGGCCCGTCACATCATCGCGGTAATACCCTACTTCGGGTGGGCTCGTCAGGATCGCAAGGACAAGCCGCGCGTTTCGATCGGAGCCAAATTGGTAGCCGATTTGCTGAGCGTGGCCGGAATAGACCGTTTGATTACAATGGACCTGCATGCCGATCAGGAACAGGGCTTCTTCGATGTGCCCGTAGACCATTTGTATGCATCGAGCATCATGCTTCCTTATATAAAAGGACTGAATCTTGACAACCTGTGCATAGCAACTCCCGACGTGGGCGGTTCGAAGCGTGCCAATACCTATGCAAAATACCTGCAATGCCCATTGGTGCTGTGCAATAAAAGTCGCGAAAAAGCAAACGAGGTAGCAACCATGCAGGTAATCGGTGACGTGAAAGGCAAAAACGTGATCATCGTGGACGACATGGTCGACACGGCGGGATCGATTACCAAGGCTGCCAAAATCATGAAAGACCACGGTGCACTTTCGGTGCGCGCAATAGCCTCACACTGCGTGATGTCGGATCCCGCAACACAGCGTATCGAAGACTCTGTGTTGGAAGAAATCGTATTTACCGACTCCATTCCCTATACAAAAGAGTGTTCAAAGGTTAAACAGGTCTCTGTTGCCGATCTTTTTGCGGAAACCATACGCCGAGTGGAGAACAACCAGTCGATAAGTTCGCAATATATCGTATAGACGCATCCCTCCGGATGTATAACCACGGGAGGCAGAAGCCGGATAAAAGGCTTTTGTCTCCCGCGGTCGGTTTTAGAAGCCGAAACGACACCGTTTTATTTTCTTAGCTTGTCAGATTTTGCAGTATGGCCTGTAGTTGTGTACCTTTGCAGCATGAATAGGTTTAAACTCATATCAGACTATCAACCGACAGGCGATCAGCCCGAAGCCATCCGGCAATTGACCGAAGGCGTCATGAGGGGCGAACGCGGACAGACGCTTTTGGGAGTAACAGGTTCGGGAAAAACCTTCACGATAGCCAATGTCATAGAAAACGTGAACAAGCCGACATTGGTTTTGAGCCACAACAAAACGTTGGCAGCCCAATTATATTCGGAATTCAAAAACTTCTTTCCCAACAACGCCGTAGAATATTATGTATCGTACTATGACTATTACCAGCCCGAAGCCTACATCGCTTCGACAGACACATACATTGAAAAGGATCTGCAAATAAATCAGGAAATCGACAAGCTGCGTCTGGCCGCAACCTCATCGTTGCTGTCAGGAAGACAAGACGTAATTGTCGTATCGTCGGTCTCGTGCATTTATGGCATGGGAAATCCGGGAGCTTTCTATGACAATATGATAGAGCTCAAACGCGGAAAAATCATAGAACGTAACAAACTGATGCGCGACCTGGCAGCCTCGCAATACATACGCAACGACCTGGAACAACGTCCCGGCAATTTTCGCGTCAAAGGCGATACCGTCGACGTGTGTCTGGCCTATTCGGACGACATCATACGCATTTCGTTTTGGGATAACGAGATTGACAGTATCGAAGAGATCAGCAGTGAAACCAATGAGAGCATTGCCCAATTCGATGAGTACAAAATATATCCGGCAAACCTCTTTATCACCTCCAAAGAAATGGTTCATTCCGCCTTGGGGCAGATAGAAAAAGACCTGGCCCTGCAAGAAGCCAACTTCAGGAATATGGGGAAAATATTGGAGGCCGACCGTTTGCACGAGCGCGTTTCCTATGACATTGAGATGATAAAAGAATTGGGGCATTGCAGCGGAATAGAAAACTATTCGCGCTATTTCGACGGACGGCAGCCCGGAACGCGCCCGTACTGCCTGCTCGATTTCTTTCCCGAAGACTTCCTGATTGTTATCGACGAGAGCCATGTGAGCGTGCCGCAAATCAGCGCCATGTATGGTGGCGACCGAAGTCGCAAGGAAGCACTCGTCAACTACGGGTTTCGCCTGCCGGCAGCCCTCGACAACCGGCCGCTGAAATTCGAAGAGTTTCAGGAAATGGCCAAACAGGTAATCTACGTAAGTGCCACACCGGCCGAATACGAACTGCAACAAAGCGGCGGCGTAGTCGTAGAGCAGGTAATCAGACCCACAGGGCTTTTGGATCCCGAAATTATCGTGCGTCCAAGCATTACACAGGTCGATGATTTGCTCGAAGAGATCCAACAACGCAAGGAAAGCAACGAACGCGTGTTGGTGACGACGCTGACCAAACGCATGGCGGAAGACCTTACGTCTTATCTGCTGAAAAACGGAATCAGTGCCAACTATATACACAGCGATGTCGACACATTGGACCGCGTCAGAATTCTCGAAGAATTGAGAGCCGGGAAATTTGACGTCCTGGTAGGTGTCAATCTGTTGCGTGAAGGACTCGATTTGCCCGAAGTGTCTTTGGTTGCCATTCTTGATGCCGACAAAGAAGGATTCCTGCGCAGCCACCGCTCACTGACACAAACGGCAGGAAGAGCGGCACGCAACGTGCACGGCCGCGTCATTATGTATGCTGAAAAGATAACGCAGAGCATGCAGCAGACCATTGACGAAACACGCCGCCGACGCGAAAAACAAATGAAGTATAACGAGGAACATCACATCACTCCCAAACAAATAGTAAAGTCAATAGGCGGCAATCAGCTCGTTGCACAGCAAGAAGAAAACAATATAAAGAACTACGACATTGCCGAAAGCCAAGAAATGCCGCCCATGGCTGCCGAACCACAGCCGGAATATGGCAAAAAGAATTTCAATGGCGAAACAGTCGAAACCCTGCGCAAGAAAATGGAAACTGCCGCCAAAGCATATGATTTCGTATCAGCAGCACAATTTCGCGATGAAATGCTTAAACTCCAAGGCAAGACCTACAGAAAACATTTATAGCGCTTTCATTCAAAAGTGAGAAAAAAGCAGTATCTTTGCAAGCCTAAATAAAAATAAGATAATACACTATGAATGCAGTAGTATTCCCCGGACAGGGAGCCCAATTCGTTGGAATGGGCAAAGACTTGTATGAAAACAATCCGTTGGCCAAAGAACTTTTCGACAAGGCCGATGAAATTTTAGGCTATAAGATTACAGACATCATGTTTGCCGGTACAGATGAAGAGCTCAAGCAAACGAAAGTGACCCAGCCCGCTGTATTTTTACATTCAGTAATCAAGGCAATGTGCACTCCTGAGCTGAAACCCGACATGGTAGGCGGGCATTCGCTCGGCGAATTCTCGGCTTTGGTCGCTGCCGGTGCTCTGAGTTTCGAGGATGGTTTGAAATTGGTCTATGCGCGTGCCATGGCCATGCAGAAGGCTTGCGAAAAGAAGCCATCCACAATGGCGGCAATCATTGCCCTTCCCGATGAAAAGGTCGAGGAAGTCTGCAAGGAGGTCAGCACAGCCGATAGCATTGTTGTGCCGGCCAATTACAATTGTCCCGGTCAGCTTGTCATCAGTGGCGATATAGAGGCCGTCAATGCCGCATGCGAAAAGCTTAAGGAATTAGGAGCCAAGCGGGCTTTGGTTCTCAAAGTCGGCGGTGCCTTTCACTCTCCGCTTATGCAGCCGGCCAAAGACGAATTGGAACATGCCATAATGGCCACCGAATTCCACGCGCCCAAATGCCCCGTTTATCAAAACGTAGACGGACAGGCGCATACAGATCCCGAAGACATCAAAGCCAATCTTATTGCCCAACTGACTTCTCCGGTACGTTGGACGGTTGAAGTGGGAGCAATGGTTGCAGCCGGTGCTACCGATTTCACAGAATGCGGTCCCGGAAAGGCTTTGCAGGGAATGATTGCGAAAATCTGCAAAGGAAATGAGGCCATAAGCATACATGGCATAGGCTAATAGCTATATTTTCCAATGAGATAATATGATCAAGTCCACAGATAGCGCAACGGCTATCTGTGGACTTATATTTTTTTCAACATGCCCAAGATTATTATTTACCAGATGCTGCCCCGTTTGTTCGGCAACAATAATCCGCATCCCTTGTTCAATGGGACGATAGAGCAAAACGGCTGTGGAAAAATGAACGATATTACACCCTCTGTATTGCTTCGGCTAAAGAAATCAGGAATAACGCACGTGTGGTATACCGGACTGTTGGAACACGCAACTTGTACCGACTATTCAAAATACGGTATAGCAAAAGATCATGCGGCCATCGTCAAGGGACGCGCCGGCTCGCCTTATGCCATAAAGGATTACTATGATATCGATCCCGATCTTGCGTCGTCGCCCGAAAAGCGTTTGAAAGAGTTTCGTGCTCTCTTGAAACGCACGCATGCCGCCGGTTTAGGCTTTGTCATGGACTTCGTTCCCAATCATGTAGCGCGCCAATACCATTCCGACCAAAAGCCCGAAGGCGTGGCAGACTTGGGAGCCGATGACAATTGCAACCAAGCTTTCAGCCCGTTCAACAATTTCTATTATATACCGGGCCATCCGCTTTGTTGTCAATTTGATATGAAATCGTATGAGAATTCTCCCTATCAAGAAAATCCGGCTAAGGCAACGGGCAACGACTGCTTTTCTTCCACCCCGGGTCGCAACGATTGGTACGAGACAGTCAAGCTGAACTACGGCATCGATTATGCCGGCGGCCGTCAATGCCGTTTTGACCCTATGCCCGATACCTGGCACAAGATGCTTCACATTCTTCTTTATTGGGCCAGTATGGGGGTCGATGCTTTTCGTTGCGATATGGCCGAAATGGTTCCCTGCGAATTCTGGCATTGGGCCATCGCCGAAGTGAAGCGTCATTATCCTAATGTGCTCTTCATTGCCGAAGTATATAATCCGTTGCTGTATCGTGAATATCTCTATCGCGGGCATTTCAATTACCTTTATGATAAAGTAGGTCTTTACGACACGTTGCGAGCTGTCACCCGAATGGAACGCCCGGCCTCCGACATCACCTTTTGCTGGCAATCCTTGGGAGATATTCAGAAATACATGCTCAATTTCCTTGAAAACCACGATGAGCAGCGTCTTGCTTCCGATTTTTACGCCTCATCGGGCAGCAAGGGGCGCGCAGCACTTTTGGTTTCGGCCTGTATGAACACAAATCCCTTTATGCTGTATTTCGGCCAGGAGCTCGGTGAGCGGGGTATGGAGCACGAAGGTTTTAGCGGACTGGATGGCCGTACAACTATCTTCGATTACTGGAATGTGCCGTCCCTTGTTGCGTGGCGAAAGAACGGCAGATATGCTCTTTCCAATCTGTCGACCGAGCAACGCACATTGTATGCCTACTACACGAAACTGTTATGCACCATACAGAACGAGCCCTCCCTTTACGAAGGCCGCTTCTTTGACCTGATGTATGCCAACTATGACAATCCTCACTTCGACAGCACCCGGATTTTCGCCTTTATCCGTCAAAGCGGCAACGAAGCAATTCTCGCCATTGCCAATTTCAGCGATGACGTGCAACAAGTGCAGGTGAATATTCCAGCCCATGCCTTTGATTTCCTCGGTATACCGCAGGGACACTATAAAGCCAAGGAACTGATTGGCGGCAAAATCCTCGCTCTTGAATTTGCTCCCAACCGTCTTTGTTCTGTAACCGTACAGCCATATGACGGCATTCTTCTGAAAATCATTTATTAGACTATTTTTATGAACAACGATTGGAAAGACCGTCTGGGCATTGTTTTCTCCACCAACCCCGACTATAAATATGAAGAAAGCCGTGATGACGAGCCCGATACCCTTCCCAAAAACCGGCAGTGCCTGCATGTCTACTTTGAACGGGCAGGACGCAAGGGAAAAACCGTGACAATCGTCGACGGCTTCGTTGGAAAGTCAGATGACTTGAAAGCCCTGGAAAAACTTCTCAAAACTTCTTGCGGAACAGGAGGTTCGTCAAAGGAAGGCCAAGTGATTATCCAAGGAAACATGGTCGACAAGATAAAAAGTGTCCTTACCAAAGAAGGTTATAAGGTGAAATAGCCAAAACGCCAACCCCAATATTGCAAAAACGGCAGTCCGAAAATTTATTTCTTTTCCCTCGGCTTGGATTTTCGTCATAAGTTACACGCAATCAAATCCAAGATGGAAAACAATAAATGAAGGTCAATAAAAATGCGTAAACAAATGTTCGCGAAAATGCAACTTATCAAGGAAAGATTGCTTACCTTTGCACAACATGGTTAGCGTAGAAAAGTTCATAGAAAAGCTGCTTTTGAAGCACGATTGCGTGATAATGCCCGGTTTGGGGGGCTTTGTCACACATTACGAGCCTCCTTATCGCGACGAAGAAAGCGGCCTATTCTATCCTCCTACGCGTACCATAGGCTTTAATGCACGTTTAAAGATTAACGACGGCCTCCTTGTACAGGCTTACATGCAAGCGTTCGACACCAACTACCCTGAGGCTAATCGCATGGTCGAGCGCGAAATAGAAAGGGTCAAGGAACTTCTACATTCGCAAGGAGCTTTTGATTTCGACAATCTGGGTCTTTTGGAATTGAAAGCCGACAATGAACTCCTTTTTACCCCTAAGAACCAGGGAGGCATAGTTGCCCCTACTCTTTACGGCCTCGATGCCTATGCTTCCGCCCCCTATGTTGCTCCCGTCAAGGTTACACAACCTATAGAAACGGCGGAAGCCGCACCTACGAGCCGTAACGATGCTGCCGAAAACATAAATACGGGCACGCACTACACCATCCGTCTCAACAAAGCCGTTGCCCACTATGCAGCGGCCGCCATTCTCGCCATAATCTTCTATCTGGCTTTCCCGGTAACCATTGCCAACCAGACGCAGCAGCACAACCATGGTCTTACAACCGCCAACGGTGCCTTGTATGGCTTTCCCATACAAAGTCTGTTGGAACAGGTGCCCAACGCCCAGCCCATACAAAAAACGTCTGTCCCCGCTCCTGCCACTGCATGCGATACAGATTCCGTAAAACCACTTCCCGAAAACCACACCGACACGAATGCTGTCAAGGCAAAAGCCTCCTATTATACCATCGTCCTTGCCAGTTCCATCAAGGAAGCCAATGCTGAAATTTTTGTAGAACAGCTTAAAGAAAAAGGACTTGACAGTGCACGCGTTTTCCGCAAGAACAAAATGATACGCGTCATCTATTCCAACTATCCCACAGAACAACAGGCGCGCGAAGCGCTCAACGGCTTTCATGACATCGAAGTCTTTGAAAATGCCTGGATTCTGCAGATCAATTAACCCCTTTCTTTTAAAATGAAACGTATAGCTTGCCCCAAATGCGGCGCATACCTTACTTTTGACGAGACTGCATATCCTGCAGGGCGCATACTCGTTTTTGAATGCTCCGCGTGCGGAAAAATATTCAAGGCGCGTGTCAATGCCAAAGCGGCCAAGGAAGACACCAAAGAAGTTTTGGGTTATCTCACTGTTATAGAAAACGCGTTTCACGCCAAGCAGGTCATTCCACTTTATGCAGGCGAAAATGTAGTGGGACGCTATGTGAAAGGCACGAATGCCAATGCAGCTATCGAGACAACCGATCCCAGCGTTGACACCACTCACTGCATCATAACCGTTAAGCGCAATAAAAGACAAGAACTGTGTTATGTATTGCGCGATGCGCCCAGCAACACAGGTACCTTCTACCAGGACGAAATCCTAAAGGAACATGGAAGATGGTGCCATTATCACGATAGGCGCCACAACAATGATTTTTACCGTCGGAAAAGAATCTGAACCATGAGAAAACTTTTATTGGCCGTTGCCGCAATCATAGGTTTTACCGCTCTGTTTGCCCAGGACAAGCGGATGTTTAAAGGTAAGTTCTACAACCGTCAAAACGGCATAACCATAGCTATCGACCTATACGATACGACCGTCACTGCCCCCAATTATTCTTTTCTCGGCAAGATGCACGGTTACATGACCGGCCGTCTGTATGATGCCTGGTTTATAACGGATTGTAAGGTAGAAGGCAACAAGGCTGCCGTCAAGTTTTCAAACGATCTGGGTGCCGACGAACAGGACATACTTTTTTCCTTTGACAAGCAGGGCCGCCTGCTCTACGAAGTGCAGGGTGCCAACAATGTGCGTCGCGTTGAAAACAGGAAGTGGGTGAAACTGCCCGCAAAAATGGTGTTTGAAAACAAAGACTCCTTGAAAAAAGAAGAAAACTATCTTGACCGGCTGAAAAGCAAGTCCTCAAAGAAATAATTGTTTGAAGACTTGCTTTCCAATCGGTTGCAAGGTTTTAATAATTCTCTGCTTTTACTTGAAAATAGCTTTGCGGATGCAAGCAGACGGGACACACCGCGGGCGCGTTTTTGCCTATACAGATGTGTCCGCAGTTGCTGCATTGCCATACACAATCGCCATCTTTTGAAAAGACCTGCTTGCGCTCCACGTTTTGCAGCAACTTCAGGTAGCGTTGTTCGTGCGACTTTTCAATGGCTGCCACCATGCGGAATTTTGCCGCTATTTCGGTAAAGCCTTCCGCCTCGGCCTCGTCAGCAAATGTGGCATACATGTCGGTCCATTCATAATGTTCGCCAGCTGCCGCGTCTTTCAGATTGGTGGCTGTGTCGGGCACCTCACCGCCATGCAGGTATTTGAACCATAGTTTGGCATGCTCCTTTTCGTTGGCCGCCGTTTCTTCAAACAGTGCGGCAATCTGTACAAATCCGTCCTTTTTGGCTTTGCTTGCATAGTAGGAATACTTGTTGCGAGCTTCCGATTCGCCGGCAAATGCCGTCTGCAAATTTTTTTCGGTCTTGCTTCCTTTGAGTTCTTTCATGACTTTTCTGTTTTACTGGGTGTGACAATATGTTTTTCTTAGTCGCTTTTCAGACATCCCACTATTTCCTCCACCGACTTACAGCCATGGCCGTCAAGCCATGCGTCTATTCCGCCGATGATCTTCTCGCAGACGTTAGGGTCTATGAAATTGGCCGTTCCCACTTCTATGGCCGTTGCTCCTGCCATGATAAACTCTATGGCGTCGCGGGCATTCATGATGCCGCCGAGCCCGACAACAGGTATTTTTACGGCTTGGGCCACCTGCCACACCATGCGCAGGGCAACGGGCTTGACTGCCGGTCCCGACAGGCCGCCCGTGGCAATGCTCAGCTTGGGACGGCGCTGCTCGATGTCGATGGCCATTCCCATCAGCGTGTTGATGAGCGATATGCTGTCGGCACCTTCGGCTTCAACGGCACGCGCTATTTCGGCTATGTCGGTCACATTGGGCGACAGTTTTACTATCAATGTCTTATGGTAGGCCTTGCGCACAGCTCTGACCACCGAGGCTGCGCCTTCGGCGGTGACTCCGAATGCCATGCCGCCTTGCCTAACATTAGGGCACGATATGTTGAGCTCAATGGCCGGAATACGGTCGAGCCGGTCTATGCATGCGGCACATTCGGCATAGTCGTCGGGCGAAGAACCTGCTACATTGACAATAACGTTGGTGTCATAGCTCTTGACGGTCGGGTAGATGTGCTCGCAAAAATAGGCAACGCCCTTGTTTTGCAGGCCGACGCAGTTGAGCATGCCCGACGGTGTTTCGGCCATGCGCGGATAGTCGTTGCCTTCGCGCGGACGAAGCGTCGTGCCTTTCACTATGATGCCGCCCAGACGGTTGATATCAAGAAAATCTTCAAATTCCGTTCCGTAACCAAACGTTCCGGAAGCTGTCATCACGGGATTTTTCAAATCCAGCGAGGCTATCTTTACTCTTAAATCTGCCATGTCAGTTGTTTTATGTTGAATACCGGTCCGTCTGTACAGGCGCAAACATTGCCGCTTACCGTCTTTTCGACACAGCAGAGGCAGGCGCCCAGACCGCATGCCATCATGTTTTCCAGCGACACCTCGCATTCGATGCCGTTTTGCCGGGCATGACGAGCCACAGCCATCATCATGGGTTTAGGGCCGCATACGTAGATGCGGTCAAAGTGCTCGGCAAGAACCGAATGCTGCGTAACAAAACCCTGTTCGCCTTCTGTACCGTCTTCGGTCGTCACCATGACGCGCCCGTAGTTGCGAAACAGAGAAGCTTCGAGCAGTCCGCCTGCACTGCGTGCACCCAGCAGGAAAGTCGGTTCAAAACCTTCGTCTTTCAGGCGTTTGCCGAAATAAAGCAAAGGGGCCACTCCCACTCCGCCTCCTACGAGCAACACTCGTTCGCCCTGACGGGGCATGCTGAAACCGTTTCCCAACGGAAACAGAAGGTTGAGCATGTCGCCGGGACGCAGACTCGACAGGTGTTCCGTGCCCTCGCCTTTGATTTGAACCATGAGCCACAGTTCGCCTTTCTCGCCATCGACAAAATTGATGGAAATGGGGCGCCGCAGGAAGGTGGCAGGCGAATTTTCGACCAATACCTGCACAAACTGACCGGGACGTATTTCTCCGCCCATGTCCTGAAGCAGCTCATGGCGCAGGACTATCAGGAAATGACGTGCATCCAGAAATTCTGTGCTGGCTACCGGTATTTCCAATTCGTATTTCTTCATGTGTGATATGCTTGGATGGGTTGTATGGCAAAGGTAAGACAAATTACTGAATCCGTATGACTGCCGCGCCAATAAATTAGCGTAAAAAAAGGAAGCACACGTGTCGAAATTTGCTGCGTCCGAAAAATAATAGTGACGCAGCAAATCCTAACTGAAGGGCGCAGAATTTTAAGGGCAGAAAGAGGAAATGATGAACAGGACGCAATAGTTGAGCAAGATGCAGGCCGAAAGTGCATACATGCTCTTTTGCGTGAAACCCGAAGAGGTGAAACCTTCGCGGGAATCACAGGGTTTGTAGTCGGGCATACGGCAGACGAAAAAACGATAGAGCCCCCACCCGACCACTGCACCGACGAGTGTTCCCACCACCACATCGCCAAAATAATGCACTCCCAGATAAACACGAGTGTAACTGTTGAGCAGTGACCAGCTGACAAGCAGGAAACCGGCCATGCGGTGGCGGAATAGAAGCGTCAGGAAAAGGGCTACGGTGAATGTGTTGGATGCATGGGCCGAAAAGAAGCCGTAGCGTCCGCCCCGGTAGTTGTTTACCACATCGACAAGATACATTATCTGTGGGTCCTGAGTGGGACGAAAACGTTTGACCAGCGGTTTTACGATGCTTGAGGAAAGCTGGTCGCTGATGAGTATACCGAGCAGTATCATGCCCAGCACCATGAGCAGGCACCGCATTCCGCCCTGTCGGTATACAATGTAGAGCAGAATCAGTCCCACCGGAATCCATGTCAGTGTCTGGGTGGCCGTGTAGATGACATAGTCCCACATCAGCGAATGGCTTCCGTTGATAAAAAGGGTGATGTTCTTATCGAGCTCCAACAATTCGTACATGGTGCGCCAAAGAGGGTGTCAGATCATTTCCATGTCTTTCTGCGGCATCCAGCCTGTTTTTCCGTCGGCAAGACGTATCTGCACCCAATGACGCATGGTGTTGTCGATTATCTTGACCTTGGTCCCTTCGTGAAGGCTGAAAATAACCGTGCCCGACTCGGCCGGAGTGCTGCGTATCTTCGACGTTTGCATGACAATGGCATGAGTGTTGTCAAGATATTGGCAGCGTTGCAAATAGGCGAAGATGTTTGACACGATGGTCAGGAAAAACATGGCAACAGCTATGCCGAAACCGATTTTGCGTATGGAAAGTCTGCGAACGAAAAAGTAAGCCAGCAGTCCTATGAGCGACAAGACAAAGGAGAAGACGGCGATTCGCCCCCACTGGTCGGTATTGAATGTGTTGAGGAAGGAGCGAAACCAATAGACAATGAAGAAATCTTCGTTGGATTCTATCTTGTCGATGGTTTTGCTGCGCGCCAACGTGAGATTGAAGCGTATGTCGGAATCACCGGGTTCGCGATTGGCAGCACGTTCGTAGTTCAATATGGCACGGGCAATGTCGTGCATCCGATAGTAGGCATTGCCCAGATTGTAGTAGACGTTGGCATTGTCGCCCTTGTCGAGGAGCTGCTCATAGAGCTGTGACGCCTTTTGATATTGCCGGGCAGCATAAAGACTGTCGGCTGTAGCTTTTAAATCTTTGGCCGGCAGGGCAATGCTGCACATCAGAGTCAGAACGAGGGAAAGAAGTATTCGTTTCATTTTCTTTTCTTTTTGAGAATGCGATCCAGGCTGCCAATGACTTCGGTGGCCTTATCGTATATTTCGTCGGCCGATTTTTGTTCGCTGCCGGCTTGCGAATAGCGGAAAAGTTCGCAGTCGTCTTGCAAATGTATAAAACTGTCGGCCAGCTCCTGAGGCACCTGTTGCAGACGGAACTCTTCCAAGATGCGGTCTTTGGTGAGGTCGCTCACCGGAATGCTGAGCTTGTCGCTTACGTAGCCCTGCAAGGCGCGCAGGGTCTCTTCGTAGAACTCCTCGGTATTGTGCTCGTGCAGCAGCTTGCCGGCTTTTTTCATCCGGAGAGTGGCTGCCCGGTTAGCACCGCGTATGCGCTGGCCCACAAGGTCGCCCTGAAGTGCCGAACGCCGCCTTAAATAATAAAAGACTGCAATGAAAGCCATAACGGCAGCAAGATAGCACAGCCAATAATTGGAACGATTCCAAAAGAGATCCTCTTCGTGATGAAGTCTCACGCTGCCTGTCTTGATATATCGGATGTCACTCTTGGCAAGGATTTCCTGTTGTTTGTCGGAATAGATGTTTTTTTCGCCCTTGGCCACGTCGATGGTAACGGGTTGTGTGTGAATCGTCTTATAGGTGTTGGTTGAAGTGTCGAAATAGGTAAAATCAACGGGAGGAATGGTATATTTACCCTTGCGTTTGGGCACAGTCACATAATCGATGGTCATGGTTCCCGTCATGCCGGCGGCTGTCAGCTTGGACTGTGCATTTTGTTTGGGCGCATAGGTATCAAATTCGGCCGGAAACTTTACGACAGGGGCCTTGATGAGGTCTACGTTTCCCGTTCCGCTGATTTGGAGCTGCAGATTGAGCGACTCGTTTTCACGCGGATGCGGCGTTTTCAATACCGACTTGATGGTGAAGTTGCCTACAGCACCCGAAAAGCCGGCGGGCTTTTCGGGAAGCGGGCTCACATGGATGTTGAGCGAAGGGGTCATGATGGTTTTCTTGCGCTCTATGCTTCCCGACTGGCCGTTGAAGAATGCATCCAAAATGTCGACATTGGGATCGGCAAACGCAACGATGCCATCGAATTTGATGGAGGGGATGGTGAGCTTTCCTGTCTGTTGGGGAAACATGACGTATTGGCTCCATACCGTGGTGTTGTAGTTCTGTCCGTTATAGGAATCGACGGAAAAACTTTTCTGTTGGGGCAAGGGAACTTCCTTGACCATAAACCCTTTCAGGTCGGGCATTTTGCCGCCCAACTGGCGCAAGTCTACCCTGGTATAGACGCGGTAAGTGAGCAAGACGGGCTCTTGTTCGTAAACACGCGTTTTGTTGGCTGTGACGGTAATGAACAAATCTTTGTTGGAAATGTGAGCCGGAGTGCTCGATGACGAGCGGGAAGGATGAGAAGAGCCGCCTCTTTGACCCGACGAGCCGCCATTGGCGGCATTGGCGTTGCCTGCAACGACTTTAATCCTTACGGTGTTGGATGTATAGTTTTTTCCACCGACGTTGACGGTGATGGGTGGCAGGGAAAACGTGCCCGTTTTCTGAGCCATCAGGGTATAGCCGTAGGTGACGCTGCTGACCGACGATTGATGGCCGTTGATGATCTGCATGCTGTAGCTCGACGATTTGCTGGGACCGTACAGTATGTCAAATCCGGGTATCTTTTCAATGACTTGTGCGCTTTTTACGTCTTGGGTGTTGACCTCGTATTCAAGGCGAAACTGCTCGCCTTGGGCTACAACCGACGGTGCCGAAGCCACAACGCGGACTGCGGCACGAAGTAGGCCCGAAGGGAATAGCAATAATAAGAAAATGAATAATATAATGCGGTTCATGACTTTACCAATTCTTGTCTACATTGCGCGGACGCGTTTGCTGCTGCGCCTTGCGGACCTTTTGCTGCGTGCGGTTTTCTTCCATCATGGCTGCGCGCAGCATTTGGTCTGCATTCTCCTTGGACATCTGGTTCTTTTGTTGCTGCTGTCCTTGGGGGTCTTGTTCCTGTTTCTTTTGCTGCTGCTTGTCCTTTTCGTTATTTTTCTTATCTTCGTTCTGCTTGTTGTTTTTTTGCTGCTGCTGATTATTGGGATTCTTTTTGAGCTGGTACTGGCAAAGAGCGAGATTATAGCGCGTCCGGTCATCAACGGAGTAGTTGCGCAACGACTCTTTATAGCACTCGATGGCCGGTCCGAATTGCTTCTGCGACTGGAGGATTACGCCCATGTTGTGATAAATGGCCGCCTTGTAAAAGGGATTTTTCTCGCTTTTGGCTGCCTCTTCATATTGCTTCATGGCATCTTTCGGCTTGCGCTGCGAAAGCAAGGCGTTACCCAAATTGTATCGGGCTCGCGAGTTGGATGGATTCAACTCCAGGGCTTTGCGATAATAGACATCGGCATCGGCAAACTTCTTTTGCTTGAACAAGCTGTTTCCACGATGCATGTATGACTTCTCGGCAGTTTGTGCCGCAGCCGGAAAAGGCAGACACAGAAATGCCAACAATATGAAGAATGATATGAAGTGCTTATTTTCCATTGCCATGAAATAATTTGAAACGGCTGAAACGTGGGTTTCTTTTCTCGTCGATGAGAATGTCAAGAACTAAAAGTATCAAGGCTATCCAGGCAAGTATCTGGAACTGCTCAGCATAGCTTGAGAACGAAACGCTGCCCAAATCCTGCTTTTCCAATTTGTTCAATTCGTAATACAGGCGGTCTTGAGCGATATTGGAATTGTCTACCTGGATGAAAACGCCTTTTCCTTGAGAAGCTATGTTCTTGCACATGGCCGGATTAAGCTTTGTGACGACAATATTTCCCTGACGGTCGCGCAAGTAATCTTTTCCGCCCGAAACGGGTATGGTCGCACCTTTTTCGCTTCCTATACCAAGTACAAACACATGTATTCCGTTTTTGGCCGCCTGAGCCGCCATCTCTTCGGCTTTTCCTTCGTGGTCTTCGCCGTCGGTGATGATGACAATGGCGCGCTCTACATGTTTTTGCTTCGTGAAACTGTTCATGGCCAATTGCAAAGCATCTCCGATATTAGTGCCTTGCGTGGCAATCATGGAGGGATTGATGGCATCAAGGAACATTTTAGCCGATACCATATCGCTTGTGATGGGTAGCTGTATGAAGGCGTCTCCCGCAAATACAATAAGACCGATTTTGTCATTGCGCAGCTTGTCGGAAATATTGGACACAAGCATTTTTGCCTTGTCGAGACGATTGGGAGAGACATCGGTTGCCAGCATGGAATTGGAGATGTCAAGCGCAACCATGAGCTCGATTCCATTGCGCTGGTCAGTTTCAACTTCGAGGCCGAGCTGGGGACGGGCCTGCATGATGATGAGCGAAGCTAATGCCAGCAAACAAAGTGTGAACTTGATAATGGGACGCCAAAAAGAAGTGCCGTCCATCAATTGACTGATCAAGTTCAATTCCCCTATCAACTTGAGCCTTTTTTTGCGCTGCCGCCGCAAGAACAAGAACAGCAGAGCCAAAACGGGTATGACTAAGAGAAAATATAAATATTCCGGGTTCTCAAATCTGAACATAGGCTGTGTCTTATGGAATTCTGCGAAGTACGATATTCTGTATGAGCAACTCTAACAATAGCGAAAGTATCGCAATCAGGCCGAAAGGCTGGAAAGCCTCATAACGCTTGCTGTATTGCTTAACCATAATCTTTGTTTTTTCCAGCTTACCGATGTCATCGTAAATTTTGCTCAACTGTTTGTTGTTGGTGGCGCGATAAAATTTACCTCCGGTCTTCTCAGCAATGTTTACCAAGGTCTGAACATCGATTTCAACAGGAAGCTGCACATATTTTACACCACCTCCGGGCAAGGGATAGGGATAAGGTGCCGTTCCATTCGTTCCTACTCCAATGGTATAGATTCGGATATTGTTGAGACGGGCTATCTCGGCCGCCGTCTGCGGAGAGATGTCGCCTTTATTGTTAGAACCATCTGTCAGCAAGATGATCACTTTGCTTTTTGCCTTACTGTCTTTCAAACGGCTGACTGCATTTGCAATACCCATGCCTATGGCCGTTCCGTCGTCAATCAGGCCTCTGGCGGCAAGGTCGCACTGAACGCCCTGAAACATGTTGAGAAGTGAAACATGGTCGGTCGTAAGCGGACATTGCGTGAATGCTTCGGCAGCGAAAACGGTCAAACCTATATTGTCATTGGGACTGTTTGAAATGAATTGCGACGCTACATTCTTTGCTGCGGTGATGCGATTGGGCGAAAGGTCTTCAGAAAGCATGCTCGTGGAGATATCGATAGCTAACATGATGTCAAGACCGTTAACCTCGGTGTCTTTCCAATGGTTCTGCGTCTGAGGACGCGCCAGAACAATGATAATCATTGCAAAAGTGATCATCCTTAAAAAGAAGGGGGCATGAATCAAATATAGCTTCTTGCTTTGTGGAATATAACGGTAGGCTTGCGTATCAGGGACTTTCAAAGTTGGTTCTTTCTTCTTCCTGAAAACAAAATGCCACAACGCATACGGTATTAAGAGGATTAAGAGAAAAAGGTATTCGCTATTCGCAAAGGTCATAACAATTCTTTTTTATTATATGGACATGAGATACAAGGCACGTCCAATGTAAAACAGGATAGCCAGGCTTGCTATCAGCAGGCACACATTGACTATTTTCAAGATTAAGCGGCTGCGGCGTGTACGTTGCACTTCGGGAGCAATTTCAACAGGTTTTTGTGGCTTTTCCTGCACTTCAAGCTTTGTCGCCTTAATGAAATCCATGGCACGTAAAAGGTTCTCGTCGTTCTCGTTAAGCATCGTGCGGAATTTTGCAAACTTCACCAAATCTGCCGTTTGGAACAATTGTTGCAACTCTTCGATTGATTTTTTATCCAAGAGCTTCAATTTTTCAATAATTTCGCTCGAAGTCATTTCCTTTGCGTTAAATCCATAACGCTTTTGGATGTAGCTTCGCAGGATATCGGTTAGTTTTGTATAGTATTCCTTTGTATCTTCGCTGATGTCCTTTTGTTTGTTGATTTTTTGGATTTCGCTCATTGCCCATTGGTGTGCCGGCAGAGAAGGCTTGATTCTGAATTTGCGGATAAGCGGTTTGTTGTTGTGCAGCTGGATGGCAATGTAACTGAAAACGCCTAACAATAGAATCAAAAGCAATGACAGATAAAACAATCCGCGCCAGTCTTTCCACGAAAAGGGCACATCGGCAATTTCCTTTGGTCCGAAAAATTTGTCAAGGTGCAGGGTGTCGACATCCATGGTTTCCACTTTCAAGGCAAGGCTTTTGGAATCGTAGGTCTTATTGTCGACGCGAACTTTAAATGGTGGTATGTAATATAAGGTAGAGTCGAAAGATGTAATGGTATATATCTTCGTTATGGATTTCTGCCTTCCATCGTTCAGTTCCTCGGTGCCGGTTATTTTTTCTTCGATTACTTCGACGCCGGGAATGATTTGTTTTTGCGGAAAAACGGGAAACGTTATATTTTGCTGGCTGTCGGCTACGACTTTAAGGGCTATATGTGCTTGTTGTCCAATGAGAATGACGGTTGAATCCATTTCGACCGAAACAGTCACCTTTCCTCCCGCTTTTGAAAGGGAGGCTATTAAGACGAGAACAAGTATTATTTTTCGCAACATGGTTATTTTCGCTTTGAGAATAGGTTGATCAATGCTTTTACATAGTTTTCGTCTGTTCTTACTGAGATAATATCCACTTTGCTCTTATTCATAATGTTCATCAGATTCGCTTGATGCATGAGCCAGTGCCTTTGATGCGCATCGCGAACCTTTTTGTTTGACGAATCTATGTATTGCTCATGCCCCGTTTCCGCATCGCATACTTTCATCAGGCCTACATTGGGTAGCGCGGCCATGAACCTGTCGTAAATTTGTATGGAAACCACGTCATGCTTGCGGTTGGCGATTGTAATTGCCTGCGAATAATCATTATTGTCTATGAAGTCGCTTATCAAGAATGCGGTGCAGCGTTTGCGCTGTGTGCTCATCATGAATTCCAGTGCCTGCTTGATGTCCGTTCGCTTGTCGTCGGGTTTGAAATTCAGCATTTCCCTAATGATATAGAGGATATGCTTCTTTCCTTTCTTTGGCGGAATGTATTTTTCCACCTTGTCCGAAAACATGATGACGCCTATTTTGTCGTTGTTCTGGATGGCCGAAAATGCCAGCGTCGCAGCTATTTCTGTAGCGATGGTTCTTTGGAATTCGTTGATTGTTCCGAATGACAAGCTGGACGATACGTCTATCAAAAGCATCACGGTGAGTTCGCGTTCTTCTTCGTAGACTTTTATATAAGGGTGGTTAAACCGTGCCGTTACGTTCCAGTCAATGTCGCGAACGTCATCGCCGGGCTGGTAATCGCGAACCTCCGAAAAAGACATTCCACGCCCTTTAAAGGCGGAGTGATATTCGCCTGCAAAGATATTGTTCGACAGAACTTTCGTTTTGATCTCAATCTGTCGGACGCGCTTTAATAACTCTTTGGTATCCACTATGGAACTTGAACTTTGTTCAATATTTCGCTTACTATCTCGTCCGCTGTAATGTTGTTGGCCTCGGCTTCATACGAAAGTCCGATGCGGTGACGCAGGACGTCGTGCGACACTGCGCGCACATCTTCGGGAATGACATATCCGCGGTGCTTGATAAAGGCATATGCTCTTGCTGCCAGTGCCATATTGATGGATGCGCGTGGCGAACCGCCGAAGCTGATGTTTTCTTTCATGTCGGCCATGTTGTAACGCTCCGGATAGCGAGTGGCAAAGACGATATCTGTGATATAACGTTCGATTTTCTCGTCGATATAGATCTTTTTGATGACTTCGCGCGCGGCCATGATTTCTTCGGCTTTCACAATCGGTCTGACGGTCTGCGATTTGCCGTTGACATGGTTTTTCACGATTTCCTGTTCTTCCTCTATCGTCGGGTAGTCGATAATCACTTTCAGCATGAAGCGGTCTACCTGTGCTTCGGGCAACGTATAGGTTCCTTCCTGTTCAATGGGGTTTTGTGTGGCGAGCACCAGGAACGGTTCGGGCAATTTAAATGTATCGCTTGCAATGGTCACCTGACGTTCCTGCATGGCTTCGAGCAGGGCGCTCTGCACTTTGGCCGGAGCACGGTTGATTTCGTCTGCCAATATGAAGTTGGCAAAAATCGGACCTTTCTTTACGGTAAACGATTCTGTCTTTTGGCTATAGATTACTGTGCCTATTATGTCGGCCGGAAGCAGGTCGGGAGTAAATTGTATACGTTTGTATGTCGAATCAATTAGCGATGAAAGTGTCTTGATAGCCAATGTCTTTGCCAATCCAGGCACACCTTCAAGAAGTATGTGGCCGTCGCTTAGCAGGCACACGAGCAAAGCGTCGATCAAGTGCTTTTGCCCTACTATTACCTGTGCCATACCGGTCGTGATATTTGTTACGAAACCGCTTTTGCTTTCTATCAATTCATTCAGACTGCGTATGTCTACATTTTCTTCCATTTTCTATCTTGCTGTTAATTGTTTTCGTTTTTGACTTTTCGTGCAAATATAGAGCTTTTCAACATAGTCCGCGTTTAAAAATCCATAAAAAGGAATCCATTCTACACATCTTTAGACAAACCGGGTTCTTTGCCGTTTGTTTTGTCTATCAGTCTTGGTATTTTCAGTTCCATGCCCAATTGTATGCAGTCGGGATTTTCCAATCGGTTGTAGAAGACGATATATTGCACGAGTCTTGAGCTTCCATAGGCTTTTTTCGACAGTTTAAGCAGCGTATCTCCCACTTTCAGTTTGTGTACTGTCAAGGTTCCCGTTATCAGATAGTCACCGTTTTCGAGCTGTTCATATTTTTTGCTTTCTTCAAACGGGTCGTTCTTTTTGTTTTCCGTTTCGTTTGCCTTCGCCGCCATCGTATCGCGTGTGGCCGTGATGGCAGGACGCGCGGCTTCTGTGACACTTACCGAGCATGCCGGTATAATTTCCTCTATATCAGCCGCTCTTTTTGAATCGAAAAGATGATAATAGCCGGCCAAATAGCTTGCTATCATCAATGCAGCTATGCCCATGACCGCCAACGGAATATATAACAGGCTCCAATTGTTTTTTGCTTTTTCGTCATTGTTTTCAGCATCATCTTCATTGCTGTCCGCTGTCTCGTCGGTTTGGTCGGTATCTATGTATGAATTTTCTTTTTCAAGCTCTGAGTCATCCGTTTTCTCGCTTTGTGCAGTTGGTTTTTCGGGTTCCGGGTGTTCTTCCCGATGTTCTCCGATATATACGGTCTTGCATTCCAGCGAACTGTTGTCCTGCGTTTTGTTGCCTGAATCCTTCAGATTTGTTTCCAACGGTTTTTCTTCCGTTTCGCTTTGCGGCTGTTCTGCAGGTGCGGGTTCGGTTTCGTCAATTGCCGGCTGTTCGCCCAAAGTATCGGGCTCTTCGGCCTGACTTTGTTCCGCTTCGGGTTCTTTGTATTCGTCTTCTGTCAAATCGAAATCCGAAGTAATGCCATCATCCTCTATTTTTACGGTCTCGAACTTTTCAAAAGGCTTGTTTACACGCTCTTTCAGCGAATTGTCGGGCGTAAACACCAGGCGCTGATGCTCGGATATTTCAATCTTTTCACCGGTATTCACGTCTACACTTGTACGGCTGCCGGTTGTCACCAGCTTGAACGTTCCGAGCCCTTTGATTTTTACGAAGCTGTCGGTTGCGAGACCCGATTTGATCTGATTGAACATTTTGCGCAAGAACATATCGGCTCTTGAGCGCGAGCAATGGTTGCGCTCGGCAAGCCGTTCGGCCAAATCCTGTATGGTTGCTTTTTCGTTTGCCATGTGGTCTTTTTATTCTTGCTTCATCTTGTTTTTGAACGTACTGCTCAGTTTGAAACCGAGCGACAGTTTGGGCGGCACGAGCATCTTTTTGCCCGTTGCGGGATTCGTGATGATTCTCTCGTTGCGCTTTTTCAGTTCGAATGTGCCAAAGCCGTGTATGGCCACGTCCTTGGAATTGTCGAACATCACAGACAGTTCTTCGATAAAGTCGTTTACCATCTTCTGCGTGTCCTTTGTGCTGGTACCCATTTCGGCAGACAATTCGGCTATAAACTCCCTGTTGTTCATCTTATTTCCTGTATCATATTCACCCGACGGTTCCGTACAGGTCAAACTCGTTGGCATCCGTGATTGTCACATTATAGAATTTTCCCTGCCTCAATGTCCGTTCATCGGCCTTTATAAAGACTTCACCGTCTACTTCGGGCGAATCATATTGTGTGCGCCCTATATAGTAGTCGCCCTCTTTCCGGTCGATAACTGTCTTGAGCTGCCGTCCTATTCTTTGGTGGCAGATTTCTTCCGATATGTCTTGCTGCAAGGCCATAAGCTGCGACAGGCGATCCTGTTTCACCTCGTCGGGAATGTTGTCTTTCAGATGAAGAGCGGCATAGGTACCTTCTTCTTCGCTATAGGCAAATGCCCCCATTCGCTCGAACCGCGCCAGGCGCGTAAAGTCCAGCAGCTCCTGAAATTCCTTTTCGCCTTCACCCGGGAAGCCTACCATGAGTGTTGTCCTCAACGCTATGCCGGGCACTTCGGCCCGTATTTTTTCAATCAGTTCGCACTGCTCTTCTTTTGTTATATGGCGCCTCATGTTTGTCAGCACCGTGTCGCTCACGTGCTGCAACGCAATGTCAAGATATTTGCATACATTGTCGCGTTCGCGCATCACTCGTAGCAAATCCATCGGAAAGCCGTTGGGATAGGCGTAGTGCAACCGCAGCCACTCCACTCCTTTTATATCCGAAAGACGCTCCACAAGGTCGGCTATGCGCCGCTCGCCATAAAGGTCCAGGCCGTAGTAGGTCAGCTCTTGCGCAATGAGTTGAAATTCGCGCACCCCGTCGGCGGCCAGCTGTTCCACCTCGGCCACTATTTCGTCTTCGGGGCGGCTGCGATGCTTTCCGGTTATGATGGGTATGGCACAATAGGCACACTTGCGGTCGCAGCCTTCCGATATTTTGACATAGGCATAATGGTGGGGCGTTGTCTGCTTGCGCGCATCGGCACTGTCGGCATAAAATGTCTTGCCCATGTCCTTGATCAGGGCATCATAATTGAATTTGCCGTAGTAACGGTCTACTTGGGGTATTTCCTTGTTGAGTTCCTTGAAAAAGCGTTCCGAAAGACATCCTACCACATACAGCTTGTTCAAGCGTCCTTCTTCTTTTTCCTTGCACAGCTCCAGAATCATGCCGATGCTTTCTTCCTTGGCATCGTTGATAAAGCCGCATGTATTGACAATGACAGTGTCGCGGTGGCAACGAGCGGGATTATGATACACCTTGAAACCGTTGCGCATCAGCTGGTGCATGAGTTTCTCCGAATCGACCAGATTTTTGGAGCACCCCATCGTGATGACATCTACTGTTGGCTGCTTCATATGACGTTGTCGAACAAAGAGTCTACGAATTCGTGCTTGTCGAAGGGCTGCAGATCGGTGATTTTTTCGCCAAGCCCTATATATTTTACGGGAACGTGCAACATGTGCGATATGCCTATCACCACACCGCCTTTGGCTGTTCCGTCAAGCTTTGTGATGGCCAGCGAATTGACCTCGGTGGCTTTGGAAAACTGCTTGGCCTGTTCAAATGCATTCTGGCCGGTCGAGCCGTCGAGCACCAGCATCACTTCGTTGGGGGCATAGGGAAGGAGCTTCTTCATGACGTTCTTGATTTTCGTGAGCTCGTTCATCAGTCCCACCTTGTTATGCAGGCGGCCGGCCGTATCGATCAACACTACGTCGGCATTGGACGAGATGGCCGACTTGACCGTGTCGAAAGCCACGCTGGCAGGGTCGCTCCCCATTTGCTGCCTTATCAACGGCACGCCCACACGGTCGGCCCAGATGGACAGCTGGTCTATGGCGGCCGCCCTGAATGTGTCGGCTGCACCTATCACTACGTTCAGCCCCTGCTGCTTGTACAGATATGCCAGCTTGCCGATGGTAGTGGTCTTCCCCACTCCGTTCACACCTACCACAAGGATTATATAGGGACGCTTGTCGTCTGCATCGTCTTTTTCGGGCGACCGCGTTTCATCGTCACAGAGCAAGGTGGTTATCTCGTCGCGCAAAATGGCATTGAGCTCGCTTGTCTTTACATACTTGTCGCGAGCCACACGCTCTTTTATGCGGTCAATTATTTCAAGTGTCGTGTCAACGCCTACATCCGACGTTATCAACACATCCTCCAAGTTGTCGAGCACATCGTCGTCGACGGTCGATTTCCCCGCTACCGCCCGGCGCAACTTTTGAAAGACGCTCTCTTTCGTCTTCTGCAAACCGGAATCAAGGACTTCCTTTTTCTTCTCTTTCGTGAAAAAATTGAACAATTTCATTTTGGCAGGATTTTAAGTGCAAACTTACTGCTTTTTTCCGACATATCGGTAAGTTTGCCGTTTGTAATGTCTAAACATCTATCAATTAGTGGCTAATCAGAGCTTGCGAATCTGTTTTCATGGCTTGAAAATGTGTTTTCTGACGCAGACAATCGAAACGGGAAAAGTCCGGTTCCCGACAAGCGCAGACACAGCAGAGACGCCACAAGACATGAAAAACCCCTCGAAGCTGTAAAACGCCTGTTAATAGGACGTTTTTGCAGCAACGACGGGCATTCGCACTAAATCTTACTAATCGTATATATTCTGGAAATGTTTCTTTCTAAAAGCGGTAGCCTACAGTCACCATCAACTGGGTGTTGCTCAGATTCAACTTGAACGAAGGTGCTTCGTTCAAGTTCGTGTCTATTCCGTTCTGCGTGTTAAACGGATAAAATGTGCCGCTTTGATGCGCGTATTGGCAGGCGGCATCGAGATAGGCTTTGCCGAAATTGAATCCGAGGCCTACCGTATAGCGGTTGATGCCTGAAAGGTTCATATAGTCCGACGTGGTCTGATAGTCTATCGAGGCACTGTTGATGGTCTGGTTGGGATATGCCCCTGTCTTGAACGGTGAAGACACATAGTTGTAGCCAAAGCGGATGGCAACCTTAGGATCGACCATCCATTCCAAGCCTAACTTGAATGTGCTTACGCCTTTTAGGAATCGGCTTGACTGATTGTTGAGCTCGCGGTCTTCGGTTTCGTCGGAACCCCATCCCCAGTCGTCATAACCGCTGTCGTAGGTAACTTTGGCCGTCGAATAGTCGGCATACTCGTATTCGGCACCGATGGCAACGCAATTGGCGATGGTGTGTCCCAGGCTCAGGTTAAACGTCCACGGGGTGTGTATGTTGTAGTCGTAACCGCCTATGTCGGCATAGGGGTCGTAGGTGGTGTTGTCGTCGGAATAATTGGCCAATATGCGCGAGAATGAGCGTTGGCGAAGATTGTAATAGGTGGGCGTGGAAACCGAAACGCCGACCCTGAACGGCGATTCCTTGACGGGACGCGCTATGAATCCCAGCTTGACATTGAAAGCACTACCGGTAATGGTTCTGTCGTCACTGAGCGAATAGGAACCGGCAGCCTGACCGTCGCTGTTGACCAGATTCTCGGCATAAAGCGAATAGCTGTGGTAATTGACATTCATGGCACCGATTGTCAAGCCAAGGTAGAACTGCTCGGACAAATTGGTGGAGATGTTGAAATCATAGGCCTGTATGCTTCCCCAACGGGCATGTTTATAGGACAGCGCGGAGGCACCGTAGGCATTGTAGTTGCCGTCATCGTCGGCGCCTATCAGATAGGCTTCCCACCCCATGTTGGCCAAAGGCGTAGCCTTGTCGTGGCCACCCCAATAAGAGGCGAGGTCGGCCATCTGCCAGGTTTGCGAGGCATTGCCGGCTGGTGAACCGGAAACACTCAGCAGGCGGTTGAAATCTTTCTGCTTGTGGTAGTTGAAACCGAAGTTGAGAAATTTACATGTGCTGTCGTCCAATTTGAGGGCATAGACAAAGCCCAATTGGTCGAACGAGAGGTGAGTTTTGTTTTTCCCGTCGAATTTTTCGGCATCTTCCTGCGTAACAACGCCCAGACTCATGGCAATGTCGCTGCGGCGGTACAATCCGATGGCCGCCGGGTTGGAACTCATGGTCGACAAGTCGGCACCCAGAGCCGACATGGCACCTCCCATACCGACATAGCGGGCTGTTCCGCTGAGCTGGCCGCTCGAAAAATTTTCCATTTGATAGATGTCTTGCGCAGAAGCGAGAACCGGCAGTAACAAACCGATTCCTGATAAAAGTATTTTGTTGAACATGATGATGATTCTGGTTGATTTGATGAGTAATAAGGATTAGCGGCGTCCGCCACCGCCACCACGTGAGAAGCCACCGCCTCCGCCACGCGAGAAACCGCCGCCTCCACCGCGCGAAACACTGCTGCCGCCCGACGAGAAGCCTCCACCACGCGATGACGACGAACCTACGCTGCCGCCATTGCCGCGCGAAGTTGACGGGAAGGAGTTTGAACGCTGCGTAACCTGTGGCGTGCTGCGCTGTGTGGACTCTCTATTGCTGCGCGTATTGCGACCGGCATAACGCTGCTGCAATGTGCCGTTGGCATCGCGCCGCGAATAGGTCCCGTTATTGCGTGCAAAGCCGCCACCGCCCTGACGCATGGCATCGTTGGTGCGCGTATTGGTTCCGTCTATGCGGAAACTTTTGGACAATGTGCCGCGATTGCTCGTAAATCCGTTACGACCAGCCCCGTTGCCGCTTGCCATGGAACGGATATTGCTGCCTCCCTGGCGGATGTAGCCGCCGGCCGAACCGCGTCGGATGCTTTCGGTGCCGGCCATGAAGTCGCGTCCGCCACCTGCGGGATGATTGAATCCGGGAGCAAAACCATGTCCCCAGCCATGGCCGGGACCGTGATGCGGATGGCCCCAACCACCGTAGTAAGGCCTGTTCCAGCCCCAATAAACGGGACGGTTCCAGCCCCAATAGCTTGCGCCCCACCACGGGTCGTACCATCCCCACGTATAGTCCCAACAGGATCGATACCACCAGCGGTTGTAATACCACGGGTCATAGGCGTATGACCAAAAGGCCCAACTGGGAAGACCGAAAGCCCAACTGTCGTAATAGACATCCCAGGTGTTTCCGTAACAGATGTCCCAATAATACGGACTGCTGACTATTACACCGGCAGGCGAATGAAAACGGATGATCAGCTTGGAGCAGGAATAGTCATCGTTATTGTCTGACTGACTCGACGTAACAGAGGATTCTTGCGACTCAACATCGCTCGCCGTATTGCTGCGGCGGTTATAGGCATCTACATCTGTATTGTTCCTGCGAAGAGGTGCAGTTTCGGTCTCTGTATAGGTTTCATTGCTTTGTTGCTGAGGCAAATTTTTCACATGAACTTCCTTTACCTCCTTGGAAGGAATGTAGTAAACGTCATTCTGGGCATTGCTGCAAAAAGGCAGCATGGAAAAAGCCGAAATCAATAATAAAAACTTCTTCATGGCTTGCTACTTTTTATTGTACGCTACGAAAATACTTATTTATATCGAAATGATGACGGGTGAAACGTTGAAAACACTTGCTTCAGCATCCGCATTTCTAATCTTTTAACGTGAAAAAGGCGCGAAATGATGAATTTGGCAAGTATTGAAATGAAACATCCCAAAGCTGTATTCCGTGAAATGCGGAACAAAGCTTTGGGATTGCAACATGAGTGGTTTTATTCCTCTATGCCGTACTCGCTCCAGCTCTTGATGGCCAAATCGTCTATGCTCAAAGTGCAGAAAGCGTAGATGAAGGCCGATGCCAAACGCGGATTGGTGATGAGAGGAATGTTTAAATCGATGGCCGCGCGACGAATCTTATAACCGTTGTCAAGCTCGGTAGGCGTTAGGTTTTTCGGGATGTTGATGACCATATCGATTTCTTTGTTGTGAAGCATGTCGAGAGCCTGCGGGCTTTCGGTTTCGTTAGGCCAATACACAAGCGTGTTCTTGATGCCGTTCATCGTGAGGTAGCGACTGCTTCCGCCTGTGGCATACAATTCGTAACCGTGTTCTACCAACATTTTGCAGGCATCGAGCAATTCGGCCTTTTGCTTGGCAGAACCGCTTGAAATGAGAATGGTCTTCTTGGGTATGCGCTGCCCTACCGAAAGCATGCTCTTTAACAAGGCATGGGAAGTGTCGTTGCCCAAACAGCCGACTTCACCGGTTGAAGACATATCGACTCCCAATACAGGGTCTGCATTCTGCAAACGATTGAACGAGAACTGGCTCGCCTTGATACCTACATAGTCCAAATCGAAAAGGTTGCGCGAAGGAGGCGTGACCGGAACGCCTAGCATTACTTTGGTTGCCAACTCAATGAAATTGATTTTTAAAACCTTGCTGACGAATGGAAAACTGCGTGAAGCGCGGAGATTGCACTCGATGACTTTTATTTCGTTCTCGCGGGCAAGATACTGAATGTTGAACGGGCCGCTGATTTGCAGCTGCTGCGCTATCTTTTTCGATATTTTCTTGATGCGTCGAATGGTTTCGACATAGATTTTCTGCGGTGGGAATTGAATGGTGGCATCGCCCGAATGAACACCTGCAAATTCGATATGCTCGCTGATGGCATAGGCAATGATTTCGCCATTACGCGCTACGGCATCCATCTCTATCTCTTTGGCGTGCTCAATAAAGCGGCTAACTACAACCGGGTGTTTTTGAGAAACATTCGCGGCCAGCTTCAAGAACCGCTCTAACTCGTCCTGATTGGAACAAATGTTCATGGCAGCACCGGAGAGAACGTAGGAAGGACGCACCAGAACGGGGAATCCGACTTTTTTGATGAACTGATTGATTTCGTCCATGTTGGTAAGCGCGCTCCACTCGGGCTGATCCACGCCGATGCGGTTCAACATTTCCGAAAACTTCTCGCGATCTTCGGCATTGTCGATGTTTTTGGCGGTTGTGCCCAAGATGGGAACAAGCTGTCCGTCGAGACGCAAGGCCAGATTGTTCGGAATTTGTCCTCCCGTGGATATAACAACACCATAGGGCGTCTCCAAATCGATGATGTCCATAACGCGTTCGAACGTCAGTTCGTCAAAATAAAGACGGTCACACATGTCATAATCGGTGGAAACGGTTTCAGGATTGTAATTGATCATGACACTGCGATAGCCTTCCTTTCGAATCGTTGCCAAAGCCTGCACGCCGCACCAGTCAAACTCGACAGAACTTCCTATGCGGTAGGCACCCGAACCGAGTACAATGACTGAGCGTTTATCATGCTCGTAAGTAATGTCATTGGCCGTTCCGTTATAAGTAAGATAAAGGTAATTGGTCTGGGCAGGGTATTCGGCCGCCAACGTGTCGATTTGCTTGACAACAGGAAGAATTCCCAGTTGCTTTCTGCGGTTGCGCACTATCATGATGGCCTTTTCAATGTCCATGTCTGCCTCCATTTGCAAGGCGCGGGCAATCTGAAAGTCGGAATAACCCTGGCGTTTTGCCTTTCTGAACAGCTCTGCACTCATCAGGCTGATGTTGGGACAACGCTGAAGCTCCAAATCGGTCTGGCGGATATTGTAAAGCCTTTGCAGGAACCACTTGTCGATTTTTGTTAGCGTATGAATCCGGTCGATGGTAAAGCCTTCGCTGAACGCTTTGGCAATAACGAGCAAGCGTTTGTCGGTAGGTTCTTTCAATGCCTCTTCGATATCGGGCACATTGAATTCCTTGTTTTCTTCAAAGCCGTGTATTCCCTGCCCTATCATGCGGAGTCCTTTCTGGATGGTCTCTTCGAACGTACGTCCGATAGCCATTACTTCACCAACCGATTTCATGCTTGAGCCCAACTCTCTGTCTACTCCGCGGAACTTGCTTAAATCCCACCTTGGTATTTTACATACGATATAGTCAAGAGCCGGTTCGAAGAATGCGCTTGTTGTGCGTGTCACGGAGTTCTTGAGTTCAAACAGTCCGTAGCCTAATCCCAATTTGGCTGCAATGAACGCTAAAGGATACCCCGTTGCTTTGGAGGCCAAGGCCGATGAACGGCTCAAGCGGGCATTGACTTCGATGACGCGATAGTCTTCGGATTTGGGGTCCAAAGCGTATTGCACATTGCACTCACCGACTATGCCGATGTGACGAACGATTTTAATGCTCAGCGCACGCAATTTATGATATTCGCTGTTGCTCAGAGTTTGCGAAGGAGCAACGACAATGCTTTCACCTGTATGGATGCCAAGCGGGTCGAAGTTTTCCATATTGCAGACGGTGATGCAATTGTCGTATTTGTCACGTACTACTTCGTATTCGATTTCTTTCCACCCTTTGAGGCTCTTTTCTACCAAGACTTGAGGAGAAAACGAAAAAGCTTTCTCTACGATTGTATTAAGTTCGGCTTCATTATCACAAAAGCCCGATCCCAATCCGCCTAATGCGTAAGCTGCACGAATGATGACGGGATATCCTAATTCCTTTGCGGCCTTGCGTGCTTCTTCTGCGTTTTCGCAGGCATGGCTCTTGATGGTCTTTACGTTTATTTCATTGAGTTTTTCGACAAAGAGCTCGCGGTCTTCGGTATTCATTATGACTTGGACGGGTGTTCCAAGCACCTGCACATCGTATTTCTCGAATACTTTTGCTTGCGAAAGGGCTACACCGCAGTTCAACGCGGTTTGTCCTCCGAATGCCAGCAATATTCCTTGCGGACGTTCTTTAGCGATTACTTTTTCCACAAAATAAGGTGTAACCGGCAAAAAGTAAATTTGGTCGGCCACGCCTTCGGATGTTTGTACGGTGGCTATGTTGGGATTAATCAGTACCGTTTCAATGCCTTCTTCTTTCAGTGCTTTTAAAGCTTGTGAGCCGGAATAATCAAACTCTCCTGCTTCACCTATTTTTAATGCTCCGGAACCTAAAAGCAATACTTTCTTTATTTTTTGCTCTTTCATTGTTTTATCAGGTTGAGAGTTAGTTTTCATTTAACATGTGTGCGAAATCGTCGAACAGATATTCCGTATCTACCGGACCGCTGCACGCTTCGGGATGGAATTGTACACTGAACCATGGCTTGTTGCTGTGCTTTACGCCTTCATTGGAACCGTCGTTCATATTCAGAAAGAGAGGAGTCCAATCATTCGGCAGTGTTTTGTTGTCGACGCAGTAACCATGGTTCTGGCTCGTGATGAAACACTTGTTTGTTCCCACCAATCTCACCGGCTGATTATGGCTGCGATGTCCGTATTTTAGCTTGTAGATAGATGCGCCTGCCGCTTTCGACAATAACTGGTTGCCCATGCAAATGCCCATGCAGGGACGTGTTTCGGAATTGCCAAGAAATTTCCGTATGTTTTCGACCGCAGCCACACAGGTATCAGGGTCGCCAGGACCGTTTGCCAGAAAAAGGGCATCGAATTCCAAAGTATTGAAATCATAGTCCCAAGGAACGCGTACGACTTCCAGGCCTCTTTTTATGAGACAACGGATGATATTGTTCTTTACACCGCAATCGACCAGGACTACGCGTTTGTCGGCACCTTCGTTATAACGAATAATTTCTTTGCAGGATACTTTTTCCACATAATTGATGCCGGAATATTGGGCTGTCGGTATTTCTTCCGGGGTATCATCGAATACAATTTTGCCCATCATCACACCATGTTCACGCAATACCTTGGTCAATTCACGCGTATCGATGCCTGTGATGCCCGGTACGTGCTCTCTTTTCAACCAATCAGACAGGCTTTCAACAGCGTTCCAATGACTGTAGTCACCGCTGTACTCACTTACTATGATGGCTGAAGCATAAATTTTATCGCTTTCCATGTAGGTGGCTATTCCGTTGGATTCGACACTAAACGGAGGAACGCCGTAATTACCGATAAGCGGATAGGTCATTGTCAGCAGCTGCCCTGCATACGATGGATCGGTCAGACTTTCCGGATAACCTGTCATTGCCGTATTGAAGACAACTTCACCGGCTACGGGCTTTTCATAACCGAACGACTTACCATGGAATTTGCTCCCGTCGTCAAGGATGAGTGTTATGTCTCTCATTTTGTTTTGATGTATTCGTTTTCGTAATAGTCGATAAAAGCATTGTTAACGCGTTTTGTTCCGCCGGGAGTGGGATAATTGCCGCTGAAATACCAGTCGCCCGGATGATCGGGACAAGCGTGGTGCAGTCCTTCCAGTGTCTGGTATACGATGGCAATGTCAGCTTTCACTTCTTGTGCATGCAGCATTACCGCCATCTTTTCGGATATCTGCTCTGCCGTAAATGGGCGATAGATTTCTTTCACATGATTGACGGCTTCTTCTTTGGGTCGTTCCTGCTGTTCCTTGCATTTCAGATAGGTCTTGTCGATAATGCTTTCCAGCCCGTTGTCTTTCAAGAGCTCTATGGCCGCACGAAACGCTATGAATTCCTCTACGTGACTCATGTCTATGCCATAATAATCGGGATAGCGGATTTGCGGTGACGATGAAACCACTACGATTTTCTTTGGGTGCAGACGATCGAGTATGCGCAGGATGCTTTCGCGAAGTGTTGTGCCTCTTACTATGCTGTCGTCTATGATTACCAGATTGTCAACATACGGAGTCAGACATCCGTAGGTCACGTCGTAGACATGGGCTGCCAGGTCGTTGCGGCTGTTGCCCTCAGTAATGAAAGTGCGCATCTTGATGTCTTTCCATGCCACTTTTTCACTTCTGATTCTTTCCGAAAGTATTTCCAAAAGTTCTTTTTCTTCGGCATGGACTCCCAATCTGCGTATTCTTTTCAGCTTTTGTTCGTTCAGATATTCGTTGAAACCTTCAAGCATGCCATAAAAGGCCGCTTCGGCCGTATTGGGTATGAACGAGAAGACGGTATGCTTCAAATCGCCGTCAATGGCTTTCAGTATGGGGTGAAGCAATTGGCGTCCCAAAGCTTTTCTTTCCTGATAGATATCTTTATCGCTGCCACGGCTGAAGTAGATTCTCTCAAAGGAGCAGGCACTATATTTTTTCGGCTCCATTATTTGTACGAGTCTCATTTTGCCGTTTAAATCTACTATGATGGCTTCACCCGGTTTCAGTTCGTTTACTTGCTCGGCCTCGACAAACAGCGTTGTCTGTATCACAGGGCGTTCTGAAGCTATTACGATTTGTTCGTCATCTTTGTACCAGAAGCAGGGACGGATGCCCCAGGGATCGCGCATCGTAAACATTTCTCCGCTTCCTGTCATGCCGCAAATCACGTAGCCGCCATCCCATATTCCGCAGGCGTTGCGCAATACGTTGGCCATGTCAATATATTCTTCAATATATTTGGTAATGTCTTGTCCTTCGAGTCCTTTTCGTTTTGCTTCTTTGTAGAGACGGTCGCTTTCCATGTCGAGATAGTGTCCCAGCTGTTCCAGCAAAATGAATGTGTCGGCATATTGACGCGGATGCTGGCCTTCTTCAACTATTGACTCAAATATCTCGTCAACATTGGTCATGTTGAAGTTGCCACAAAGACATAAGTTCCTTGCCCGCCAGTTGTTTCTTCGTAAAAAAGGATGAACGTTTGAAATTCCGGTGCGTCCGGTTGTGGAATAACGCAAATGCCCCATATAAACTTCACCGGCAAAGGGTACGTGTTCTTTGACATACTCGACATTGCTGCGCTGTTCTTTGGCTATGGCATTGATGCAACCGTGTACTTTGGAAAAGATTTCTTGTATGGCACCCGAACCCAAAGCTCTTTCGCGAAACATGTATTCTTCACCGGGCAACGATGTCATTTTCACGCATGCCATTCCTGCGCCTTCCTGGCCTCGGTTGTGCTGCTTTTCCATCAATAAATACAACTCGTCTAACCCTTTAGACCATGTCCCATACTTTTGTTTGTAGTATTCCAATGGTTTTAACAGACGCACCATTGCCACACCACATTCATGTTTCAGTTGCTCCATTGTTGCGGTTTTGACTGCAAAGTTACTGCAAAGCGTGTAAATATGGAAAGAAAAGGCGCAAGTTTTTCTACGGCTTATTCTTCGTTTTATAAATATTTGAAGTCTAAACTTGCCAAATCGTCACTTATACACATTCTAATCTGCATTTTTATTATTTACTTCGACTAAATACTTTCTTTTTGGTGATATATGGTAAAACAGGTGCCGGACTTACAATATGTCCGGCACCTGTTGAATAGCATGATGATTTGCCAAGCCATCATTTCATGGCATCAAGGATATCTTCAACAATTTGTTCGTCCAGCAGACGATTGTCGGAAAGAAGCTGATGCAGGTCAAAGCGATCGTAAAGTCCTTTCTTAATGCCACCGACCATTACTTTCATGTCGCTTGCTCCATAATAGGCGGCTATACGCTCACCCCATCCGCCGTCTTTGCTGCCGTCTTCGAGAGTGACAACCAAACGGTGATTTGCTTTCAAAGCCTCAAGCGTTTCAATATCGATTTCAGATAAATAGCGCGGGTTGATGAGTGTAGCGTCTATATTTCTTTCTGACAGCAGTTTCACTACGTTTTCACCTTTTTGATAGAACGAGCCGGCCGCGATAATGGCCACATCCTTTCCCTTGTGCATTATTTTATAGGACGGCTCGTAGCTGTAGTCTTCGTCAACCTTTTCTGTTGTATGGTTCACTCCATTGGTTGGTACTCTAAGTGCCACGGGCTTTTTGTCTTGACGGATAGCCCAGCGCAACATCGCAAAATATTCTTCACACGTTGCAGGTGCCAGATAGAGCAGGCCGGGAATGCTTGTAAGCATGGGAATGTCAAACAGGCAGATATGCGTGATATCGTTCATCGAGTTGGTGCCTCCACCTACGACGTTGATGACTGCAGGATTGGAATTGATGCAAAGGTCTTGGGCTATCTGGTCGTAGGCACGTTGGATAAATGTCGAATAGACCGTCCAAACAGGATGCAGGCCTCCTTTGGCCATTCCGCTTATCATCGCGGTTGCTTGTTCTTCGGCAATGCCCACGTCTACATGTTGCTTGCCTGCCTGTTCCCTTTTGGCCTTGTCAAAACCTGCTGCTGCAGGTGTTCCCGCAGTAACGGCAATCAAGGTAGGATCGTGCCGCATCTCCTGCAACATCCAGTTAGAAAATAATTCTTCGTAACATTCACCGTCAGATGCTGCAAGGTGCTTGCCGGTTTTTTGGTCAAAAGGCATGCTCCAATGCCACGCTTCCTTGTCGGCCACTGCCGGTGCATATCCGTGCCCTTTTTCTGTATGGATATGCACAACGGTGGGTTTCTTGGTGCCCTTTACACTCTTGAAGATCTCTATGAGTTTTGCTATGTCGTTTCCTTCTTCGAGATATTTGTAGTCAAAACCCCATGCCTTGAACCAATTGTGTTGGTAAAGTCCCTGTGACTCACGCAATGCACGTAGGTTTTTATATATGCCGCCATGGTTTTCGGCTATCGACATTTCGTTGTCGTTGACTATGATGATAATGCCCGTTCCGAGTTCGGAGGCTTCATCGAGTCCCTCAAAAGCCTCGCCGCCCGATAATGAGCCGTCACCGATGACTACAACGATGTTTTCGTCGGTTCCCTTTATGTCGCGAGCCTTTTGAAGGCCTGTAGCCAATGAAACGGAGGTGCTTGTGTGGCCTACTTCAAAATTGTCGTAAGCAGGACTTTCGGCAGGCGATGAATAACCACTGACAGCGTTCATGTCACTTACATCACCCAAAAAGCCTTTTGCCCTTCCTGTCAGAACCTTGTGAGGATAACTTTGATGTGACACATCAAACACAAACTTATCTTTCGGTGCATCAAACACGTAAAGCAGAGCCACTGTGGCTTCCACAAATCCAAGGTTTGGTCCCACATGTCCGCCATGCTTACTTACACGGTTAAGTACTGCGGCGCGAGTTTCATCCGCTACAACATTGAGCTCGTCTATGCTCAGCTTTTTCAAATCAGCCGGCGATTGAATTTTTTCAATATACATGTTTTACAGTTTAGATAATTGTTTCAATCAGGTTGTCTGTTTTTGTGCTGCAAAAATACTGTTTTTGTGACAAATTGCGGATATACAAATTACGGATTTAAATGCACAAAAATCCGGCTGAGAATGCAACTCCAAAAAACTTGTGATTTTATGTGTTTTGCAACAATCAATGTATCAGCACATTGTAATCAAATTGTGTCGTAGACTGCACCGGACGGATGAAAAAGCTTGCAAATGGCCTCTATCATGTTGTAACTTTGCAAGCGTATGGAAAACATAAACCTTAGTATTAACCTAAAATCAAACAAAAATGAAATTCAAAGTTGTAAAGAAAAAGAATCCTCAAAACCAGGAACAATCGAAATTCTATCTTCAAAACGTAAAGATAGGAATGAAAACCACTGACGACATCTGCAAGGAAATTGCAAATGCCAGTTCTCTCACCAAAGGTGACGTGCTCAACACTTTGTCGAACCTGAATGACATCATTGTCAAATGGCTCGTAGAAGGATACAGTGTGCGGCTTGACAACCTTGGTGTCTTTAGAATAACGCTGAAGAGTACAGGCGTTGAAGAGGCCGAAAAGTGCACTTCCGACGTAGTGAAATATGCCCGTATCCGTTTCTCCAGCAACAGACAATTGTTTAAAGACGTTCAAAAAGACATCCGCTATCAAGCATTCTCCAATCTGAAAGGCTGATTACCTAAACGTTTGGTGCACAATATAAGCCATAGAGAACCGCACTTGTTCATAGCTGTATAGCTCTATTCACTGCCACAATTCCATACGTGGCAGTTTTTTTGTACCATATAGTTAATACTGACATTAAATCCGAGAGATTGCCAAACCGTACTTCGGAACTTCCAACATTGAATATAAGAGCTTCTCATATTCAATCTGAGAGCCTCCCACATAGAATATGAGGGCTTCCCATGTAGTACATGAGAAGCCGCCACCTTGTATCTGGAAATCATCGATATTGTTTTGCTATAGAAACATATTACACACTATCTGTTTACAAATCTATGAATATAAACATCAAAACCAGCAGGGCAATCTGTCTTACAAATTATTGTCCCACTGACCTTTGAAGGCATCAAATAGTAATTAGTGTCAGTCTCTATTATTCTATACAATTTATCGAAAGGAATACTTGACTCTATTTCATTGCATAACACGACATAGTGGTTATCATAGAACTTAACAATATAATCAGCATCTCTTATTGTTTTATTCTGGCGATAAAGTTTTCTGGCTTTTTGTATTGGCGATTTGTAAAGAGACCAATTGATAATAATGATGAGTAAAAACATCATTATCGAGCCTATAGGAAACCCCTCTGAAGTAATATCATTCAATACCATGGCTATTGTGAACAGCAGCATGATTATATTGCAAAAGATAACATTTCTTACATATGGAGACTGGTGCAACAATACATACTTATTGAAACGCACGACTTCTTCTTCCGAGAATGTGCTGCTAATTGTAAAAAGTGGTTGTTTCATATTTCTTTCCCATCTATAGTTATTATGGATTCACTTGGAAGTACAACATCTATTGTGTGTTCTGTAGTTTGCAATAGATAATGCCGCAAATCCAAATTGGATTCATAAATTTGTTTCAAACCAGCAGTTTCTAACCATCTTATATAATGAGATTCTTTTACATATACCAATGTTGCTGAAATGTTAGGATTATGGCTAAATTCTGCCCATCTAAAATGCTCTAATGTTACTCTGTATT
>ERZ808286.166-NODE-166-length-50240-cov-4.843061_pt1 | contig 50240 bp, 36 predicted proteins | sample MGYA00521276_ERZ808286 | MGnify/ENA primary metagenome ERZ808286 (study PRJEB31516, sample SAMN03275607) | gut metagenome | biome: mammalia-associated habitat; material: feces | host: Papio cynocephalus | place: Kenya | collected 2012-08-01 ... | reverse complement strand
GTTCGTCGGTTTCAAACAGTGGGATGATATCAAGCAACTCGTGGGCAAGGCTCGCTTCTCGGTGATTCCTTCGGAATGGTACGAAAACAATCCGCTGTCGGTGATTGAGGCGGAGTGTTTGGGAACGCCAGTATTAGGGGCGAGAATAGGTGGAATACCAGAAATGATAGAAGAAGGCAAGACAGGCATGACATTCAGCAGTGGTAACATTGCTGACCTTAAGGAAAAAATCGAAAATATGTGGAATACGGCTTTCGACTACCATGACATTGCCACTACGTCAATGGAAAGATATAACGCTGAAAAATACTACAAAAACATTATAAACATATATCATAAGTAATTATGGCAAACAGTAATATTCCGCGTCCTACAGACGCAAGTATCATTCTGACGTATCGCTGCCCGATGCGTTGTGAGATGTGTAACATTTGGAAGAATCCGACCAACCGTCAAGAGGAACTAAAGGCAGAGGATTTGAAGTGCCTTCCGCAGCTTAAGTTCATCAACCTGACGGGTGGCGAGCCATTTATTCGTGAAGACCTGGCTGACATCGTGGAGGAGTGCTACAAGCACAGTCCCCGTATTGTCATCTCTACTTCAGGATGGTTTGAGGACCGAGTGGTGGCTTTGGCAAAGAAGTTCCCGAATATCGGCATCCGCATTTCCATCGAGGGACTGAGCCAGAAGAACGATGAGTTGCGTGGACACGCCGGGGGCTTCGACAAGGGATTGCGCACGCTGCTTACTCTGAAGCACATGGGACTGAAAGACATTGGTTTTGGCTGTACAGTTTCCAACCATAATTCGAAGGATATGCTGTCGCTATACCAACTGTCGCTCGCCATGGGCATGGAGTTCGCCACGGCTGCTTTTCACAATTCATACTATTTCCACAAGTATGACAATGTGATAACGAACAAGGATGAGGTGTGCGACAATTTCAAGCAACTCATAGAATGGCAGCTGAATGAGAAGAGTCCGAAGAGCTGGTTCCGTGCATGGTTCAACATGGGATTGATCAACTACATAGAGGGTGGCAAGCGCATGCTGCCGTGTGAGGCAGGCTCTGCCAACTTCTTCATCGACCCATGGGGCGAGGTGATGCCTTGCAATGGTCTGGAGGAACGGTATTGGAAAGAAAGCATGGGCAACATTCATGAAAAGCCCTTCATGGAGATTTGGGAAAGCGAGCAGGCGCAGAAGGTGCGCTCAATGGTGAGACGATGCCCGAAGAACTGCTGGATGGTGGGCACGGCAAGCCCTGTGATGCACAAATACATCAAGTATCCTCTGAAATGGGCGTTGCAGAACAAGATCCGCTCACTGAAAGGACTTAAGCCTTGCATCGACCCGAAATGGTGTGACGTGGGACAAGACCCATGCCAAGGTGACTTGAGGGAAAAGTTCTGAAAAGTCTTGGTAATATAATTTCATTTTTATGAAAATAGTTGTAACTGGTACCCGTGGTATTCCGAATATCATGGGTGGAGTTGAGACGCATTGCGAGGAGCTTTTTCCTCGCATTGCGTCTCGTGGTTTTGATGTGACGGTTATCAGAAGGTCGAACTATGTGCAGGATAACTTAACGGAGTGGAAGGGCGTGAAGCTCGTGACGTTGCCCTCTCCTAAGAAAAAGTCGTTCGAGGCCATCATTCATACTTTCCGTGCTATCAACGAAGCGAAGAGGCTTGGGGCTGACGTGCTGCATGTCCATGCCATTGGCCCTGCCCTTCTGGTGCCGTACGCCAAGCTGCTTGGCATGAGGGTGGTGTTCACGCATCATGGTCCTGACTATGACAGGGACAAGTGGGGATTCGCCGCCAAGACAATCCTGAAGATGGGGGAGAGGATGGGCTGTATGTTTGCCGATGATGTCATCGTTATCTCGAATGTTATCAAGAACCTCATCGCCAAGAAGTATGGCAGGACAAAGAATGTCCACCTTATATATAATGGGGTATCTGAACCCGAGATTTGCGACTATCCTGAATATTTCAAGGAATTGGAGATAGTGAAGGGAAAGTATATCCTGGGTATGTGCCGGTTTGTGCCGGAGAAGAATCTGCACCATCTGGTGGAAGCATTCGTGAAATGGAAAAATACGCATGGCAATCCGCCCGAGGACATGAAGCTTGTCCTTGCCGGTGACACAGACTTCGAAGATGCTTATTCGCTTGGCTTGAAGGAGATGGCGAGGAAAAACGGTGTGGTACTTACTGGTTTTGTCAAAGGAAGGAAACTGCACTCTTTGCTGACGAATTGCAGGTGCTATTGTCTTCCGTCCTCGCATGAGGGACTGCCGATTGCGCTGCTGGAAGCGATGAGTTATGGTGTGAAGGTGGTGGTGAGTGACATTCCTGCCAACTTGGAGGTTGGCTTGCCAAAGGAGGATTACTTCCATTGTGGAGATGTGGATGAATTGGCAGCTAAACTTGGAAAGGTTATCGTGCAACCATTGCAGCATATCAACTATGATATGGGCAAGTATGACTGGGAGAAGATTGCCAATGAAGTGGCCAATGTATATCAATCATTGAAGAAATGATTCTGCAAGATTTTTGTTCCTTACTTCAAATAGCGGTAGGCAGGCATGCTCGCCTTTCCCATGCTTTGTCTGAGGAGGAATGGACCCGTTTATACAAGTTTGCCCAAAAGCAGGCTTTGCTTGGCATTGTGTTTGAAGGAGTGAGAAGTCTTCCACAAGAGCAATGGCCTAATGGTGACATTGTTCTGAAATGGACAATGGCAGCAGAAACTATCAAGCGCAGAAACAAGCAGACGACCGATGTGTGCCTACGCTTGACAAAAGAACTGGCAAAAGATGGTCTAGATGTTTGCATTTTAAAAGGACAAGCTAATCATGTTTATTATGACAAACTAAGGCCTGCACAATCCTTAGGCATATTGCGAATTTGTGGTGATGTTGATGCTTGGGTTTCGCCAAAGGACAAGACAAGGCATCCAGTCAGAACAGTCATAAATTATTGCAAGCGAAAGCATATCTTGATATCCTTGTGCCATCTTCATGCAGAAGTGAAGCCTGTGGGTGGTGTTCCTATTGAAATTCATTTTCGTCCATCGTTCTTGAATGCTCCTTGGAGAAACAAATACTTCCAAAGATTATTCCAGTCTGCGCAATTCGAGAAGGTGGAAATAGACAAATGCGGCATGGTGAAAAAGCTACGTGTGGACTACGACTTGATTTTTCAGATGAACCATATCTTCAGGCATCTGTTGGATGAAGGTGTGGGAATGCGTCAAGTGCTTGACTTTTATGTCCTATTGAAAGACTACAACAAAGAACAAAGTGAACGGGCGGAGTTGATAAACAGCAATGAGATTATGACACATATATGTTTGTGTGGCATGAAGCGTTTTGCTTCTGCCTTGATGTTCGTTCTTCAAAAGCTGTTTGACTTGGGCAATGACGAACTCTTGTGTGCTGTATCAGAGAGGCATGGAACATTTCTGCTGAATGAGATGATGACTGCTGGAAATTTCGGTCATTATGATGAAAGAATGAAAACTGTAACAGTAAAGAAAGGAAAGTTGTCCTTTCAGCTGCAGAAGGCACAAAGGCGGTTCAGGCGGAACCTGAGGTTCTTGACAAGCTACCCTGAAGAAGTGGTTTGTGAACCTTTGGCAAGAGTTTATCATTTGGTTTGGAGAAAATTCGGCTTATACCGTTATTGAGATATTTCTGGTGAACGGCTCCATTTCCATGTACGAGCTACTTTGCAGGGGGCTTAGTAGCCCGATGTTCTTAGACGAATGAAGAAAATCAAGCTTTACGACTACCAGCAGGAGATGCTGGGGAACATCATTGGCATGCTTGTAGCCGGCGGCAAGAGCCGGTTCTACAACGAGAAGGGGGAGAAGGAGAAAGTTGGCAGCTCGGTGATGGTACAGATGCCGACGGGAACCGGGAAGACCTATGTCATGGCTTCGGTGGTGAAATGGTATCTGGACAACTGTGCAAGCGGAGAGGTGTGGATTGTGGCGCACCGCCGCGAGCTGGTGGAACAGATGCAGCAGACGCTTGACCGGTTCTGCCTGGAGCATGGCGAGAAGGAAATGGCACCGGAGGCAGGGGGGCGCGTGCGGGTCTTGTCCATACAGTGGCTGTCACGTCATATCTGTGAGTTGGAAAGGGCGGGCTGTGTGCCAGGGCTGATTGTCGTGGATGAGGCTCACCATGCCATTGCCGACTCGTATCAGGATTTGTTTGACAGGAACAGGCACGCCATGAAGGTGGGCATGACGGCCACGCCTTGCCGAATGAGCAGGAGCTCGTTTGCCAAACTGTTTGAAAGGCTGCTGACTTCACCTTGCACCAACGATTTCATCGTGCGGGGCTATCTGGCACCCTATGATTATGTGGTGACAGGCAGGTTCTCTTCTGAACAGCTGGCGGTGAACCAGCTCAGGGGACGTGGCAGTGACGGCGACTATGCCATCAAGGAGATGGACGAAAAGCTGAATATCCCGCAGGCCATCCGCCGGCTTTATGACAGCGTGAAACGATATGCTGACGGCAAGAAGGGCATTGTATATGCCATCAACATCCGTCACGCCAAGGCAATCGCCGCTTGCTACAATGCGCTCGGACTGAAGAGCGTGGCCCTTGACAGCAAGACACCAGCAGCGAAACGCAAGGAGATGGTGGAGGCTTTCAGGCGCAGTGAGATTGACTGCTTGGTCAACGTGAATCTCTTTGACGAAGGCTTTGACTGTCCTGACGTGGAGTTTATACAGATGGCCCGGCCTACATTGTCGCTTGCCAAGTACTTGCAGATGGTGGGCCGGGGACTGCGCATCAACAGGGAGAACAAGGACAAGGTGTGCATGATTATTGACAATGTGGGCAACTTCCGCAAGTTCGGACTGCCCGACAAGCCACGCAACTGGGAGAGTATGTTTGCTGGGGTGAGGGCTGGCAAGGGAATTGTTCAGACAAACGTGAAAAAGATGCAGAGTGCTGCTGCTGTGAATGACGGAATGGTGACGGTGAAGAGGGCCGAGGCGGACAGGAAAAAGATGACGGCCAGGCAACTGGGCGAGTATCTGAAGAATGTGGAACGGTTCGAACAGGATGGACGGTGGGGACTGAGGGTGAAGGAGGACATCATCGTGAAACCTGTCTACACCTATCTCTCTGACTTTAAAGGTGACTATGTGGTCTGTGGAATCGGCACGCAGCGGCGTTTGTACGGGCTGCTGGACAGGAGGGGAAATGTTGTCATACCGCCAGAATACAGGAGCGTGAACGTCTGGAATGGGCATAAGGTGGAGGTTAGCAGAAGTTACAGTGACAGCAGAATCATAGAGTTATAACAGGAAAACTTCTCTGATGTGGCCGCGCCCCTCTGGATGCAGTTCTTGCTGTGCCTGGAGGGGCGCGGCCGTATCAAGAGCGTTTGGGAATATATGAAAGGACGAGTAGGCGAGGGATGTGCTTGCGAGGCGGAATGATGGGAAAAACGGTTGGGCAATAGAAGTCCATTGAGGCATTTTTGTATACAGATATTTGCGTATGTTTAATTAAAACGCTGTGATTTAGTTAACAATGTTAAAATTAACGGAAGTATTTAACTTTGTATGAGCAACGGATATAGAAAACAGCTATCTTTGCCAGCATGAAGAAATCGACAATACTCACGATAGCCGTCGTCATGGGACTCTCGTTCCTGGGGCTGCTCTTTCTCCAGCTCTCGTATGTCGAAGAGATGGCGAAGATGAAGAAGGAGCAGTTTGACGAGTCGGTGAACAGAAGTCTTTACCGGGCCTCGCGGAACCTTGAGTTCAACGAGACCCTGCGCTATCTTGAGAAAGATGTCAACGAGACTGAGCGCAGGGCTTACCGGCAGGACTCGGTCATGACCCGGTCGGGAAAGCTCAACGGGGTGGTGCAGCACTCGCACCAGTATGCCGTGACCGGCAAGGATGGAACGGTTTACTCGTCATTCCAGCTCAAGACTTTCACCACCAAGCCCTCGACAGTGCCCAAGGCCATGATTCTGCGGTCGGACAAAAGCTCTATCAGCGAGGCTTCCAAGTCGCTGCAGGAGATTGTGCGCAACCGCTACATCTACCAGAAGGCGCTGCTTGACGAGGTGGTCTACAAAATACTCTATACGGCCAGCGACAAGCCGCTCAAGGAGCGGGTCAACTTCAAGATGCTTGACCAGGACATTCGGACGGAACTGCTTAACAACGGCATTAACATCCCCTATCATGTTACGGTGTCGACTGCCGACGGCCGCGAGGTGTACCGCTGCTCCGACTATACCGATGAGGGCGATGCCTACACCTATTCGCAGGTGCTCTTCAGAAACGATCCCTCGTCGAAGATGGGGGTGGTGCGCATCCATTTCCCTGACATCAACAGCTACATCTTCTCGAGCATACGTTTCATGATTCCCTCCGTCATCTTCACGCTCATCCTGCTGGTCACCTTTATTTTCACAATCGTGATAATCTTCAGGCAGAAACGCTACACGGAAATCAAGAACGACTTTATTAACAATATGACCCACGAGCTGAAGACCCCAATTGCCAGCATCTCTCTGGCCGCGCAGATGCTCAACGACAGCAGCGTGACCAAGAGCGCGCGCATGATGGAACACCTCGGGGGGGTCATCAACGATGAGTCCAAGCGGTTGCGCTTCCTTGTGGAGAAGGTGCTGCAGATGTCTATGTTTGACAACAAGAACGCTGTGTTCAAGAAGAAGGAGCTTGACCTTAACGAGATGGTGGAGTCTATTGCCAACTCGTTTACACTGAGGGTCGAGCACACGGGCGGAAAGATTTACACGGACATCGGGGCTGTGGAGTCGAAGATTTACGTTGACGAGATCCACTTTCAGAACGTGGTGTTCAACCTGCTGGACAACGCTGTGAAGTATCGCAATCCCGAAAGGCCGTTGGACATCTACATGAAGACGTGGAATGATGACCAGCATCTCTACCTCTCCATCCGCGACACAGGCATGGGTATCAAGCGGGAGGACTTGAAGAAGGTATTTGACAAGTTCTACCGCGTGCACACTGGCAACCGCCACGATGCCAAGGGATTTGGCCTTGGCCTGGCTTATGTGAAAAAGATTGTGGCCCTGCACAAGGGGGAAATCCATGTGGAGAGCGAGTGGGGCAAGGGCACCTGCTTCACCATATCGCTGCCGATCATGAAGGGGTGAAGGTCAAGAGGACAAGTGATAAGCTAAGAATTAAAAAACATTTAACATTGACAATTATGGAAGAGAAACTGAAAATCCTGCTCTGCGAGGACGATGAGAATCTTGGTATGCTGCTCCGCGAGTATCTGGCTGCCAAGGGCTACGAGGCTGAGTTGTGTGCCGATGGCGAGATTGGCTACAAGGCTTTCTTGAAAAACAAGTTTGACATCTGTGTGCTTGATGTGATGATGCCTAAGAAGGACGGCTTCACCCTGGCTCAGGAAATCCGCAGCGCCAACGCGGAGATTCCCATCATTTTCCTGACGGCCAAGACGCTGAAAGAGGACATCCTTGAGGGATTCAAGATAGGGGCCGACGACTATATCACCAAGCCTTTCTCCATGGAAGAGCTTGTGTTCCGTATTGAGGCGATTCTCCGCCGCGTGAGGGGGAAGAAGAGCAAGGAGAGCACGGTCTATCACATTGGCCGGTTTGTGTTTGACACCCAGAAGCAGCTGCTCACTATCGGTGACAAGCAGACCAAGCTGACCACCAAGGAGAACGAGCTGCTGGCCCTGCTCTGCAGTCATGCCAATGAGATTCTGCAGCGTGACTTTGCCCTGAAGACCATCTGGATTGACGATAACTATTTCAACGCGCGCTCCATGGATGTTTACATCACCAAGCTGCGCAAGCACCTCAAGGATGACGACCAGATAGAGATTATCAACATTCACGGCAAGGGCTACAAGCTGATTACGCCCGAAGAGGAATAGGGTGACAATGCCCGGCGGGCATGGACAGACACGAAAGGCGTGTGGAGAGCTGCGTTTGCGGTCTCTTCACGCGCGTCTTGTGTCCGGGCTTTCCTTGCCGTCCGGCCTGTCATCCGAACAGTGCCCGCAGGGCTTCCTCGACCTTGCGAACCGGATGGAGCTGAATGGCGGCCTGCTTCCGCAGGCCTTGCATGTTGTATCTTGGAATGATGATGTGCCCGAACCCGAGTTTCTCTGCCTCGGCGATGCGCTGCTCAATACGGCTTACAGGGCGCACCTCGCCGCTCAGCCCCACCTCGCCGGCCATGCACCAGCCTGGCTCTATGGGCGTGTCAACATTGCTTGACAGCACGGCGGCAATCACACTGAGGTCCATGGCCAGGTCGGTGATACGCAGGCCGCCGGCGATATTGATGAACACGTCCTTTTGCATCAGCTTGAACCCCACGCGCTTCTCCAGAACTGCCAGCAGCATATTGAGGCGGCGCTGGTCAAAGCCTGTCGCGCTGCGCTGTGGGGTGCCGTATGCTGCGCTCGACACCAGGGCCTGGGTCTCGACCAGAAACGGTCTGACACCCTCGATGGCAGAGCTGATGGCAATGCCCGAAAGGCCCTCGTGGTCTTGGGTGAGCAGCAGCTCGGAGGGGTTGCTCACCTGGCGCAAGCCTGTCTGCTGCATCTCATAGATGCCCAGTTCCGAGGTGCTGCCAAAGCGGTTCTTGATGCTCCGCAGGATGCGGTACATATAGTGCTGGTCACCTTCGAACTGGATTACCGTGTCTACGATGTGCTCCAGAATCTTGGGGCCGGCCAATGTGCCCTCCTTGTTAATGTGGCCGATGAGGATTACTGGTATGCCGCTGGTCTTGGCAAAGCGCAGCAGTGCCGATGCGCACTCGCGCACCTGGGTGACGCTGCCGGCACTTGTGTCTACCTCGTCGGTCGAAATGGTCTGTATGGAGTCGATAATCACCAGCTCGGGCTTTACCTCTTTGATATGCGCGAAAATCTGTTCAAGTGAAGTCTCACAGAGTATCTGGCACGTGTCGTTCTCAGGATGGGCAATGCGGTCGGCCCGCATCTTCAGCTGGCTCGCGCTTTCCTCGCCACTCACGTAGAGGATCTTGCGCTCGGGCATCCGCAGAATGGTTTGCAGGGTTAGGGTGCTCTTGCCTATGCCAGGCTCGCCGCCTAGCAGAACGATGGAGCCTGGCACCAGCCCTCCGCCCAGCACGCGGTTGAGCTCCTCGTCATGCAGGTCTATGCGGGGCTCGTCCTTGGCGTTGATGTCGCGCAGACGGAGCGGACGGTTCTTGTTGCTGTCTGCCTGTGCGCGGAGTGAGCTTGCCGCAGCATGGGCCGCCTGCGAGCCTGTGTCGGAAGATATGCGTATCTCCTTGAACGTGTTCCATTGGCCACAGCTTGGGCACTTGCCTATCCATTTGGCCGATTCCTGTCCGCAGTTGCTACAGACATACGCGATTTTGTCTTTGGGCATAGGGGGTGTTTTGGTCGGGCAAAAGTACTAAGTTTTTTCTTGTTTGCAAAAATTTATTCGTACTTTTGCAACTGTATCGATGCAACGTAAGTGGCCGTTTGGGACGATTCTGAATGTGTGCCGGTGGTGCGTTGACAACTTTTGAACTCCTGCTTATGACACGATTCCTATGGATGCTTGTCCTGCTCCCGGCCCTCTGGGCCTGTGGGGGAGGAACTGTCCAAACGCGCAAGGCCCAGACCGCGGAAGAGCGGGCGCGCGAGCGGAAGGCCCTGAAGGTGGCTGTGATGCCAACGCTTGACTGCCTCCCGTTCTATGTGGCGCGCGAGAACCGGCTCTTTGACACCCTGGGCGTGGATGTGAGACTGCGGTATTTCTCTGCCCAGATGGATGTTGACACGGCCCTGGCCGGTGGCAGTGTGGCTGTGGCCGTCACCGACCTGGTGCGTTACGCGCGGCTGAAAAAACAGGGAACTGCGCTATCGCTGCTCTCGGCAACAGGCGCTTACTGGCAGCTGCTGACCAACCGCAATGCGCGAATAAGGGCTCTCCGCCAGCTTGACGACAAGATGGTGGCCATGACCCGCAATTCTGCCACAGACTTGCTGGCGGGGTATGCCATCGACAGTGTGCGGCTGAAAGACGAGCGCGTCTACCGCGTGCAGGTGAACGATGTCAACCTGCGGCTGATGATGCTGCTGAACAACGAGATGGATGCCATGCTGTTGCCTGAACCGCAGGCCACCGTGGCCAGGAATTACAAGCACATTGTGTTAATGGACAGCCGTAAGCTGGGGCTGAATCTTGGTGCTGTCGCCATGCGCAGCGACAAGTTGGATGGCCCGGACGACAGACGGCTTGCACTCTTGGTCAAGGCTTATAACATGGCTTGCGACACCATTAACAAATATGGGGTGGCCCATTTCGGACCGTTAATGGAGCGTTACTGGCACCTTAAGGAACGCATGGCCGACTCGCTCCCCACAAATATCCGTTTCACCCATGCGGCACTTCCCAGACAGCGTGACATTGACGCGGCGGAGAAGCGGCTGGGACAGAGGCGCTAGCCCATTAAAAAGAATGCAGCTATATGAAGAAAAACCAAGAGATTGCGCAGATTTTCGGACTGCTTGAAGGGCACCATTTGGGAAGGGCTGTCGAGCATCTTTCTTCCTTTGGCTGTGCCTATCCGGAACTTGGCGTTGAGGATGCGCTGGCAGAGATTGAGAGTGACTACCGGCGGATGGCCGACTATTGGCAGTCGGGCTACAAGGACCCCGAGCGCGACCGGGTGTTCGGGCAGATGGTGCAGAGGCTCTATCGCTTGGTGGCCGACACATGGCTGAGATACACAGTGACCCACGATGCTTTTTACAGCCGTTTTCACAAAAGGGTGAGAGTGGCCGGGCGCGACTGGTCTCTTGCACGTTTGCAAGAGCAGATGGAGGCTTTCGTGACCGATGTGGCCATGCTTCAGCTTGAGACACCGGCGCGGCAGGATGCGCAGCGCAAGCGTATCTACGCCGCACACCAGCAGTTCCGCATCGACTTGTTTGACTATGTTTGGACTTCGAGGCAGTGGCCGGGCGGCACAGGTGACGCTTTTGCCAAGATGCTGCTCACGCCAACCATTGACACTGTTGACCAGCAAGTGCTTGTGTCGGCCATCACGCTGAGCGCGATGAATGTCTTTGACCTGTGCAAGTTGGAGACGCTCATGGAGGTGTCGCTCAAGAGCTGTGATGAGCATGTGCGACAGCGCGCCCTGGTGGGGTGGGTGCTCGTGCTGATTCAAGGCAGCGGGCGGGTGTTTCCCCAACTTGACACGCTGTTGGACCGCGCGTTGGACGACCCCAGGATGCCGCGCGAACTTTATGAATTTCAGCTGCAGCTTCTCTTCTGCGCCACGACAGAGCAGGACAACCGCACCATACAGCGTGAGATCATGCCGGAACTGCTGAAGAACAGTCCGTTCGTGAAAAACCCCGACGGGAGCCTTTCTGACAAGGAGGACGACTTTCTGCAAGACATCCTCAACCCTCATGAGGAGGAGCAGAGTATGGAAAGGATTGAGGAGGGCTACCGGCGTATGATGGAGATGCAGAAAGCCGGGACAGATATCTATTTCAGTGGCTTCGCACAGATGAAGCGTTTCCCGTTCTTCGACCAGCCTTGCAACTGGCTCATGCCGTTTTTCCGGGAGAACCCGGCACTTGAGGAAGTGGCCAAAGGGGATGGAAAAATGGAATTTATGTGGAAGTTGCTCAACTCGGGGCCTTTCTGTGACAGCGACAAATACTCGCTGGCACTGGCTTTCAGACAGATGGCCGACAGAATGCCGGAGAGTGCGCGGAAGATGCTCAATGACGGGCAGCTGGCTGCCATCAGTATTCCAGAAAATGGCGGACAAAACTCGCCGGCGGATATCCGTCGCTCCTATTTGCAGAGCCTCTACCGCTTTATGATGGTCTGTCCTAACCGCAGCGAATTTGTGAACCCATTTACGGCGGCGGCTCCCCACGACGGTAACGGCTTGCCTTATTATCTGTTTTTTGCCCATGCGCAGTTCTGTCGCAAACGCCTTCAACGCTATGTTGATGGTGTCGTTTCGTTCTTGATTAAACGCAAGATGTACCGTGAGGCTTACTATACGTTATACAATGACAGGGAACATAAGGGTACCTATGCCTTTCAGATGATGATGGGCTATGTGCTGATGCACCTTGACGAGGGCGAGGTAGCCGATGGCTTTATGGGGATGGAGGCCTCTGACTGCTTCCGTTCTGCGCTGAGTTTCGCGCCTGACGATGAGAAAGCGCTGGTAGGACTGGGCAAGTCGCTGATGAAGGAGGGCAATGACATGGAGGCGTCCAAGACCTATGCCCTGCTGCTTGAGCGGCATCCGGAAAGCAAGCGTTTCCGAATGGCGTATGCCGTTTGTCTCATGCGGCTGATGGACTATCGTGCGGCTGTTGACGAGCTTTACAGACTTTATTATGAGAACCCTGAGCATGCAGACGTGGTGAGCGAACTGGCTTGGGGGCTGGTCAACATCGGTAAGTACGAACAGGCTCTGGGCCTGTTTGCCCGGTTGTCTGAAAATGGAACGACGAAAGACGCTGACACTGTTCACAAGGCTCTTTGCCTTTGGGCAATGAACCGGCCCGACGCGGCAGCCGTCCTTTTTGCTGGCTTTCTGGTAAAAGGCTTCCCCAAGCAGGGCGTTGATGACTATCGCCGGCTGTTTGACGAGAACGTTGTCAATGCTTGTCTGCCTTTTCTGACGGGTATCGGAATGGGAAGCGTGGACATTGAACTGATGACCGAGCTTGTAGCTGGCAAGGTGGTGCAGCGGATGTGATGACCCGCTTCTGCTAAGGTGCTGCAAGTGCCGCTGTCCTTACAAGAATGGGGTGAGCAGATGGGCAAACCAGCCTCGGAACTTCTGCCACGGTGTGCGGAACTCATTCCAGGTTTGCGGGGTGAGAAAGACGCTCTTTGCCTTGTCGCGGTCAAACATACGGTCAAGCTGGAGGGTGACGGGCCTGTCTATAATGACCGCATTCTCTTCGTAATCCCAGCTCAGGCTTCGCGCATTGAGGTTGGCACTGCCTACCGTACAGAAACGGCCGTCAACCATAATGACCTTGGTGTGGTGGAACCCGGGCTGATAGAGCCACACACGGGCACCCTGTTTCATGAGCTTGTGAACATTGTAGAACACGCAGTCTGGGGTGAGTGGGATGTCGCTCTTTGCAGACACCATAATCTCCACCTTCACCCCGCGTTTCACGGCGTTGCGCAAGGCCCTTTTCAACTGTCTGTTCAGAGTGAGGTAGGGGTTGATTAGCTTGATGGAGTCTTGCGCTGCGTTGATGGCATTGACATAAAAGGTGCGGATGATGTCGTTCGAAATGCGTGGCTCACGGTTGATGATCCCCACCTGTTTGTGCCCTGCCGTGGCTGTTGTGTCAGGGCGGAGGCCGGTCATTTCCACCGGTTCGTAGGCTCTGAAATACTTTGGTCCCCACACATCTTGTTCTGTCACCCTGTTCCACAGTTTCAGAAAAATCATCTGGAGCTGGCTCACAGCGCCGCCCTCAATGCGGCAGTGCATGTCGTGCCATTCGCCCACCTGCGGTGTCCCTTTGATGTAGTAGTCGGCCACGTTCATTCCTCCTGTATAGGCCACGTTGCCATCGATGACCACAATCTTGCGGTGGTCACGCAGGAAGACATGGTTTATCCAGGGGAAGCGGATGGGGTCGAACTCATAGATTTCAATACCGCTGGCGCGGAGCCGGCGGATGTGTCTCTTGCGAAGGGGGCGGTTGTTGGAGTCGTTTCCAAAGCCGTCGAACAGCGCTCGCACCTCGACCCCTTCTTTCGCCTTTTCGCTGAGGATGTCAAACAGGGCGGAAGCGATAGAGTCGTTTCTGAAATTGAAATATTCCAGGTGTACGCTGCTGCGGGCCTGGCGGATGGCCTTGAACATGTCCTCGAACTTCTCCTTTCCTGAAGGCAGCAGCACCACACTGTTGTTGTGCGTGAACGTGATGCCCTTGTCTTGCAGCACGTGGACTATGGTGGTGTCGCTGGTCGCTGCCAGTGTGCCCGCTGTGTGGGTGGCCTGTGCCAGCAGTGCCATGGCCAAACAAATAGTCCTCATCTGTTCTGTCTGTGCTTTAGCCTGTATTCGAGAGGTGACATGCCGAATTTCTCTTTAAAAATGTGGATAAAGTTCTCTGCTGTCAAGAAGCCGATGTTGATGGCCAGTTCGCTCATGTTGATGTCTGTCTTCTCCAGCAGCGTGCAGGCATGTTTCAGGCGCAGCTCTCTCACAAGCTCGGCCGGTGTCTTTGTCGTGATACTCTTGATTTTGTGGAAGAAAGGTACGCGGCCCATTCCCATTGCAGATGCCATATCTTCAAGGTTGATTTGTCCGCGTGACATATTGTGTAGCACGTAGATCTCCACATTTCTCATCAGCTGGCGGTCCATTGCGTTGTTCATTGAGTAGTCCCCCATCGCCTCTTGCTCGCTGTAATACTGGTCGTAGTTGCTGTCTGCCCTTTTCTCCTTGTCTGAATGGTTGGGTGCGGCGTCCAAGTGGTCACCGGCTTTTTCCGCACGCTCAGCGGCGGTCTCTTCTGCCGGGGCCAGGCTGCTGTAGCTCTCTGTCGCAGTGGTCATGCTGGCGTTGTGGCCTTCGAGCATACGTGTCTCTCCCCCCTCAATGACGTTGCTGACGGACTCTGTCGGTGCCAGTCCCAACAGCTTGTTAAACCGCATGACTGCCTCCTGGATGTTAAACGGCTTGGCCAGATAGTCATCGGCGGCCAGTGTGATGTTCATTCCCTGCATGTCCTGGGGCGTGAGCACGCCGTCTGTCATCAGCACAAACTTGGTGCTCTGGGTTGCGGGATTCGTTTTCACCATCGTACACAGCTCGCTTCCGGTCATCTGGGGCATGTCTTGTTTGCACACAATGATGTCGGCCTTGAGTACATCCATGTCATTGGCCATTGTCTTGGCATCGCTGTAAGCGTGCATGTCATAGACATTTTGCAGGTGAGCCATGATAAACTTCAGAAAGTCCGGGTTGTCATCGACCACGGCAATGGTGTATTTCTTGGTGGGCAGGTCAGTGCGGTACTGCCTGATTTCCGAGGTCAGCTCTCCGTCGGTCAGCTGGGTGATGCTCACCACGCCGTTGTCGTTGAGCTGCAGACGGTCAGTGGCTGTCGAGGCAGCCTTGGCCTCGGGATTCTCCAGTACAGTCTGCATCTCTGAAATACGCGTGATGATTTGCAGCATCTGGAAGTGCAGGGCATTCAGCTGCTCCCTGCCTTCGATGGTCGTGTTCTGTTCCGACAGGTTGCCAATGATGGATGTCATCCTGGCCATGGGCTGCCGCAGGTCATCGCTTGTCGCCTTGATTTCCTCGCGCAGACCGGTCAGCTCGTTGATGATTGCTTTCTTTTTTGACCAGATGTAGCGTTGCTGTCTCATGCCAAACTTCCAGGCGTAAACAGCGAGGATGGCGCCTATTATGTAGACGACAATCATCCACCACGAGAGCCACCATGGCGGCAAGATGCGTATTTCGAGCGTGCGCTCCTGGTTGCTCACCGCACCGTCGGCATTCACAGCCTTGACATGCAGCGTGTAAGTGCCGAATGCGAGGTTGCTGAAGGTGACACCGTGATGCAGCGCGTCGCCGTTTTTCCAGTCATTGTCCAGTCCCTCCATCCAGTACATGAATTGAAGGCGCTCACTCTGGTTGTAGTTGCCGGCTGCAAACTTGATGGTAAAGGTGTTTTGGTCATTGTCAAGCTCAATCCTCTTGCTCTCGTTCAGAGCCTGCGGGAGGATGATGGTGCCGTCATAGGCATGGCCTATGAGGATTTCCTTTTCGCCGACAAAGAGCTGGGTCAGCATTACGCGCGGCAGGCTCTCCTGGCCGTTCTTGCCAATGCGGCGCAGCCTGTTCACGCCGTAAAGGCCGCCAAGCTCCACGCTGCCGTTGCGCTTGGTGAGAATGGCTCCCTTGTTGAACTCGTTGCTCTGGAGGCCGTCGGTCGTGTCGTAGTTGTACAGCCCGAAGTTGAATGTACCGTTTTCGTGGTCGCGCTGCACCACCACGCGGCTTACACCGTTGCTGGTAGTCACCCACATATTGTGCTTGCCGTCCTCGGTGATGCCGCAGACATTGTTGTTACACAGTCCCTCGCGCTCGGTCAGATAGTAGAGCTTGTCGTTGTCACGGCTGAGAATGTTGACACCCTCGCGCGTTCCAATCCAATAAAGTCCCCGGGAGTCTTCGTAGACTTGCGTGACATAGTTGTTGGTCAGTGGGGTTGTGTTCGCAGCGTTGCCGGTGAGCATGGTCTTCTCTGTGGTCGACAGGTTGAGAATCATCAGTCCCTCGCCTGTCCCGACAAGCAGGTTGTTGTTGCTGCCGTAAAAGAGTGAGGTGATGTTGTTGGTTGTCAGCCGTCCGTTTTCCTTGGTATAAGAGGAAAACGAGTTCATTTTGGGGTTAAACACCTGCAACCCGCCATCCGTGGCTATCCACAGGTTTCCTGTCTTGTCCTTGCAGAGCGCGTTGATATGGTTGTTGATGAGTGTCTTCGAACGGTCTGCTGCATTATACAGCGTGGCGCCTCCTGACTTGATGCGTGTCAGTCCGCTCTGCTTTGTTCCCACCCACAGGCTGCCGTCATTGGTGCAGGCCAGGGCCGACACGCTTCTGCCCGAGACGGGTCCGCTGTAGCCCAGCAGTCCCCGGTCGCTTGTGCCATACCACACCTTTCCCTCAACGTCTTCGGCAATGGCTGTCACATCGCCTATGTGGTCGGCGCTGAAACGGTAGATGTCCTTGCCGTAAAAGGCGAGTCCGTTCCTCTCCGTGCCCACCCAGAGCAGGTCGGTGTTGTCCACGTAAACACTCTGTGTGTTGACGGGGCCCTCCCCCCTTGGGGTGTCGTCCTGTCCGGCAGGCTGTACAGGTTCCATCTCGTGTGTGTTCACGTTGGCCCTCAGCAGCCCGGTGCGGTCGGTCGCTATCCATATATTTCCGCTCCGGTCGCCGGCCATGCCATAGACACAGCGGTCAACACCGGTTCCGGTCAGTCCCAGGCTGTTGCCCGCAGTGGTGTCCCAGGTGTTCGCTTTCTTGTGGTAGCACATCAGCGTGCCCTGGCCATAGAGCCACACATTGTCCTTCTGGTCGGCAAAGACCTTCAGCGATGACGACACCCTGAGGCGTTTCTTGGCCACCTCGTCCGTCTTCCACACCCGGCGCTGCTCGTGCCTGATGTCACAGCAAACCAGCAGTCCGTTTTCGTAGACTATGATGGCGCCGTCGCGGCATTCGCCGAAGGAGCAGACCTTGCCCTGCGGAATGCCGGTGGCATCGTCGGTATAGCCGAATTCGTAGAGCAGCTGTTGCTGCATGTTGTAGGCCAGCACACCCTTTTGTGGCACGTACATCCACAGGTTCTTTTGCCGGTCAATATAGACGATGGTTGGCATGTCTGACACGCCAAACCGGGTGTACACCTGCTTCATGTCGCGCTCAAAGGTCTCGGTCTGAGGATGATACACGCATATCCCCGACGCTGTGCTAACCCACAGGTTGCCGTCGAGAGCCTCCTGTACATTATAGATATAGCTGTCGGGCAGCGACGAGCCATCCTGCGAGTTGCTTTGGAAATTCTTGAACACATAACCGTCGTAGCGGTAGAGGCCGGCCGGCGTGCCCAGCCAGATGTATCCCCGTCCGTCTTTCACAATGCAGTTAATCTGGCTGCTTGTAAGCCCATTTCTCGCGTCAAGTGTCTTAAAGAGAAACACACCGGCGGCCGCCAGTGGCGCCATCAGCAGCACGAGGGCTAAAAGTCTTTTTATCTGTTGTCTCATCTTTGTCTCTTCTTGTCACCTTACAAATAGTCTTTCTCTTGCGCGGATGCGCGGCAGGCAGCCTTGCGCCCGTGCCGTGCCAGCGTGCGGCGGGACAGTCCTTGGCTCACACCATGCAGGAGTAATGGTCAACAACCCCCAGCAGGTGGTTGTCCTTGTCAGCCACAAGCACGGAGTGTATCTTGTATCTGTTCATGATTTGCTGTATCTCGGTAATCTTTGTCTGTGGCGTCACTTTCTTGGGGGTTCTTGTCATGATGTCAGCCACAGTCCTGTTGAAGAACTCCGCTTGCCATTTTTCCATGGCCCGCCGGATGTCGCCGTCTGTTATCAGTCCGATAATGTGCCCGCTGTCATCCATGGCGACACCGAGTCCCAGCTTGCCCTTGCTCACGACAATCACGGCGTCACCCAGCCGCATGCCCGCCGTGATGACGGGCATCTCTTCTGTACGCATCACGTCCTGTGCCGTGGTGAGCAGCCGCTTGCCCAGTTCGCCTCCGGGGTGGAACTGTGCAAAGTCCTTGGGCTGGAAGTTACGTTTCTCCATCAGGGCCACGGCCAGTGCGTCGCCCATTGCCAGAGTGGCGGTGGTGCTGCTTGTGGGAGCCAGGTTGAGCGGGCACGCCTCTTTCTTCACGCTGACGTTGATGTGGCATGTCGCGTATTTGGCCAGGAGCGAGCGCGGGTTCCCGCTCATGCCGATGATGGGAATTTCCATGTGAAGCACCATCGGGATGAAGCGCAGCAGCTCGTCTGTCTGTCCCGAGTTGGAGATGGCCAGCACTACGTCATCCTTGGTCATTACGCCCAGGTCTCCGTGGAAGACGTCAAGGGGGTTGATAAAGAATGACGGCGTGCCCGTGCTCGACAGCGTGGCGGCAATCTTTGCCCCTATATGTCCGCTCTTGCCCACACCGGTGACAATCACCTTTCCGTGGCAGCGGAAAATGAGTTCAACCGACCGGTCAAAGTTCTCGTCTATCTGTGGAATCAGGTCAAGCAGGGCTTGCGCCTCGTCCCTGATACATTGAATGGCATATTCGCGTGTTGTCATATCATCAGTTATTTGCAGACATTCTTAATTACATTCTCAAGTTTGTCAAGCTCCAGCATATTGGCCGCATCACTCAGCCCGAGGTCGGGCGTGGGATGCACTTCGAAGAACCACCCGTTGGCCCCGAACGCCCTGGCGGCTGCGGCCATGGCCGGAACGAACCTGCGGTCGCCGCCCGTCTTGCCTCCGGCTCCTCCCGGGCGTTGCACACTGTGAGTGCAGTCCATGATGACCGTGGGCACGATTTTCTTCATGTCGTCGATGTTGCGGAAGTCCACCACAAGGTTGTTGTAGCCATACATATTGCCGCGTTCGGTGAGCCACACCTCGCGGGCACCAGCCTCGCGGGCTTTTTCCACGGGATAGCGCATGTCGTTCCCGCTGAGGAACTGCGCCTTTTTGATGTTTACCGTGCGCCCGGTTCTGGCTGCAGCCACCAGCAGGTCGGTCTGCCGGCAGAGAAAGGCCGGTATCTGAATCACGTCAACCACCTCGCCAGCGGGCTGCGCCTGGTAGCTCTCGTGGATGTCGGTGAGCAGCCGCAGACCGTATCTTGCCTTGATGTCGGCCAGCATCTCCAGCCCCTTGTCAAGTCCCGGCCCGCGGAACGAGGATATTGACGTGCGGTTAGCCTTGTCAAACGAAGCCTTGAAGATGATGTCGGTGCCTAACCGCCGGTTAATGTCCACAAGCTTTTGGGCTACGGTGTCCAGAAGCTCGGCCGACTCGATCACGCAAGGGCCGGCTATAAATACAGGTGTTGCCATGTCGGAATGTTGTTTTTAGCTGTTGGAAGAACCCGGTGCCTGCGGTGTCAGGGCTTGATTTTCACCTCGCACTGCGGGAACGGAATGTCTATGTTATGCTCGTTGAGTGTGCGGTAGATGCACTCCTTGATGTCGCTCTCCACATAAACCTGCTTGAGCACTTCCACCCAGCTCAGCAGTTTCAGGTTGACACTGCTGTCGCCAAAGTCGACGAACACTGCCTTTGCCGGGCGCGCTGCGTCTATCAGCGGGTGGTGCATGTCGTTGACGGCCTGCTCGACCAGTCTGCACACCTCCTTGATGTTAGAGCCGTAGGCCACCCCAAAGCACACCACGGAGAGGGCGTAGCCATGGTTTCGGGTCAGGTTCTTGTAGTTCTTGGTAAAGAGCTGGCTGTTCTGGAAGGCGATGACCGAGCCGTCTGTCGACTCGATCAGGGTGCTCGTATAGCTGATAGATGTCACTTTTCCGCGGATGCCGTCACATTCAATGAGGTCACCCACCTTGATGCGGCCGGCCATCAGTGATATGCCATAGTAGATATTTTCCAGGATGTCTTTTGATGCGAAGCCGATACCGGTGGACAGGCCGCCCGACACAACCACCAGCCAAGTGAAGCTGATGCCGAAGATGGAGAGGCTCAGCAGCAGCCATGCACCCCACACGATGACCTGGATTACGTTCTTGGCCATCATGCTGCGGCTCTGGGCCGTTTCGGGTTCCTGCTGCCTGAAGTGCAGTCTGAGCAGTTCCATGATAGTGGAACTCAGGTAGGAGAAGGCGAACCACAGGCTCACCACGACTGCAATCCTGAGGATGCTCAGCTTCATCTGCTCCAGGTCGATGAAGTTCTTGCTGAAGATGTCCCAGCATAGGTCGGTGAGGTTGAACACACTGGCCGCCCAATAGATGGAAATCATTACTGACAGCACACCCATGATGGGCAGTGCCACCTGGTAGAACAGGTTGTAGGCCCACTTGCCTGTAATGGCGCGGCTCCCGATGTGGTGCTTGGCTGCATAGAGGTTCAGCCACTTTCGCACGCAGGTGATGGTAAGGATGCAGGTGAGCTGCATGATCCACCATATCAGTATCTGCACACTGAGCAGCGTGTAGCCCGACCACGAGCAGACGACAGACACGATGAACACGGCCTGTGACATGTAGGTGTAGAACATGTCGCTGCGCGGGATGTTGCTGTGGTGGCGCTTGATGAGGTGCCACTGCCACAGGGCGCATACCAGCAGTATCGGCGGAAAGAGCAGGTTGACCAGCTCGTTGGGAATCAGAATGATGCGGAAGGCGATGACGATGAAGCCCATCACAACCAGCGGGCTGTATACCCTGAACGCGCTCTTGATCTGGGCGGAGTTGAGGCGCAGCAGCAGTGAAATGAGAATCACGCCAAGCAGCCAGGCATACTCTACCAGCAAGTCGCTGGCCATAATCAGAAAGTTCTGCTTTGACGTGGCCCTGATGAAGCCCAGGATGATGGCAAAGGTCACGGTGCTTGTGGCCATCACAATGCAAGCCCGCTTCTTCATGAACTCTTTGGAGCGAAGGCGCGAGGGCACCAGATAGCGTATGCCGATGATGTTGAGCACCGAGGCGATGACACCGTAGAACAGAATGATGACAAAGAGCCCGAAGATGAAACGGCTGTCCCACTGGGAGTGCTTCTTGGTGCTTGGGCGATACTTCTGCACTACCGTCTCTTGGGTTTGTGACACCACCTGTCCCAATTTCTTCAGAATGGTGAAATAGCCATCGCCGCCGTTCTTGAAGATGCTGGTCTGAATGTCGTTGTACTGCTTGTTGGCATAGTCGTTCAGATTTTTCAAGTGGTGCTCTGCCATCTCGTAGATGCGGATATAGTCCTGGGTGCTCTCCTTGTTCTCTACCAGCGTGTTGCGGATGTCCGTCGCCAGTGTCAGACACACGCTGCGGTCGGTCTTCGCCTGGGCGCTTAGCATCATCACCGGCATATTTCTCAGACTGACAATCAGACTGTCATAGCGGGCGATGTCCTGCTCCGTATTGGCCAGAAAGTTTTTGAACGGCAGTTGTGAGCGCTGGAATTTCTGATACTGTTCGGTCGCTTCATGGCAGGCATAGGTCATGTCGAACACATAGTCCTGCTTCTGCGAGTAGAGCATCAGTGAATTCTGGTTGCTGTTGCGCAGTATGCTGACCAGCTGTTCGCGGATGGTGGCCGCCTGCTTTTTCTTGCTGGCGTTGGTCTCCGACAGCTCTCTGTGGTAGGTGGTCAGCTCGACGCGCAGGATGGCCAGCGTGTTGTCAAGGTTCTCCTCTTTCAGTACGGCCTTGGCCGGAAGCCCTACTGCTGCGACCAGCAACAGCAGTACAATTTTTCTTATCATCGTCTTCTCTTTTGCTTAGTCTTCTTTACATGCCGAAGGCCACCGTCAGTCCGGCCATGACGATGCTCACCATCGACATCAGTTTGATGAGAATGTTAAGCGAGGGGCCCGAGGTGTCCTTGAACGGGTCGCCAACGGTGTCGCCCACAATAGTTGCCTTGTGGCATTCGGAGCCTTTGCCGCCGAAGTTGCCCTCTTCCACCATCTTCTTCGCGTTGTCCCATGCGCCTCCGGCATTGGCCATGAACACGGCCAGGGTGAAGCCGGCTGTCAGTCCGCCGACAAGCAGACCCATCACGCCGGCCACGCCAAGCAGAAGGCCGACTACTACGGGGATGAGGATGGCCAGCAGGCTGGGGAGTATCATTTCCTTTTGGGCCGAGCGTGTGCTGATGGCTACGCAGCGTCCGTAGTCGGGCGTGGCTTTGCCGTCGAGGATGCCTTTGATTTCGCGGAACTGGCGGCGCACCTCCTCAACCATTGTCTGTGCGGCCCGTCCGACAGCCCCCATCGTGAGACCGCAGAACAGGAAGGCGGCCATGCCGCCGATAAAAGCCCCCACCAGAACCTTGGGGTTCATCAGGGTGACCTGGAAGAAGTCCATGAAGTCAATCATGTTGGCCGTTGCCGGGTTGAAAGCGTCGCCCGCTGCCGACACAAATGTCTGCCCCTCGTTTGCAGCCCTCACCATGGCAATCTTGATTTCCTCGACATAGGAGGCCAGCAACGCAAGGGCTGTCAGCGCCGCACTGCCGATGGCAAATCCCTTGCCGGTGGCTGCCGTTGTGTTGCCCAAGGCGTCAAGTGCGTCGGTGCGGTGGCGCACGTCCTCGCCCAGTCCGCTCATCTCCGCGTTTCCTCCGGCATTGTCGGCTATCGGGCCGTAGGCGTCGGTAGCCAGGGTGATGCCCAGGGTTGAGAGCATGCCCACAGCGGCGATGCCAATGCCGTAGAGGCCGGTCGATATGCTCTGCGCACTCATGGAGAGGTCAAAGTGGTTGGCGCACAGATAGCTCAGCATGATAGCCACCGAGATGGTGATGACCGGTATCATCGTTGATATCATGCCCGTGCCTATACCCTTGATAATCACTGTGGCCGGCCCTGTCTGCGACGAGGCCGAAATGTCTTGCGTGGGCTTGTAGCTCTGGCTGGTGTAATATTCGGTAGCCTGTCCGATGATGACGCCTGCGGCCAGGCCGGTCAGTACCGAGAACGACACGCCCAGCCAGTTGTCAAGCCCCAGCAGGTAGAGGATGGCAAACGAGGCCACGCCGATGAGGACTGCTGACACGTTGGTGCCCAGTCCGAGCGAGTGCAGCAGGTTGCGCATGGAGGCTCCTTCCTTGGTGCGCACCATGAAGATGCCGATGAGTGACAGGAATATGCCCACTGCGGCGATAATCATCGGGGCGATGACCGCCCTCATCTGCATGTCGGGGCTGAGTGCAAAGGCTGTGGCGCCAAGTGCCGCCGTGCTCAGGATGCTGCCGCAGTAGCTCTCATAGAGGTCGGCGCCCATTCCGGCCACGTCTCCCACATTGTCTCCCACATTGTCGGCGATGGTTGCCGGGTTTCGGGGGTCGTCCTCGGGAATGTTGGCCTCGACCTTGCCCACCAGGTCGGCCCCCACATCGGCCGCCTTGGTGTAGATGCCGCCGCCAACGCGGGCGAACAGTGCCTGGGTCGAGGCTCCCATGCCGAATGTCAGCATGGTGGTGGTGATGGTTACCAGGGCCATGCTGTCGCCGTGGTAGAACAGGCCGAGCACCACAAACCAGAGTGCGATGTCAAGCAGGCCGAGGCCGACAACCACCAGTCCCATCACCGCCCCGCTGCGGAAGGCCACCTTCAGCCCGCGGTCAAGTCCTTGCCGGGCTGCGTTGGCTGTGCGTGCAGAGGCATAGGTGGCGGTCTTCATGCCAAAGAAGCCGGCCAGGCCCGAGAACAGGCCGCCCGTAAGGAAGGCGAATGGCACCCATGGGTTCTGCACGTGAAGCACATAGGCCATGAAGGCAAACACGATGGCCAGCACAACAAACACGATGCCCACCACCTTGTACTGCTGCTTGAGGTAGGCCATGGCACCGCGGCGCACATGCTGCGCTATCTCTTTCATTCTCGGCGTACCCTCGTCCTCCCCCATCATCTGGCGGAAGAAGAACCACGCCATTCCTAACGCTGTGACCGCGGCGGCGGGCACGATCCAAAATACGGATGGAATATTCATAGGTCTTTTAAATTTAGTGACAAGCGGGTGACTGTAACCCTGTCTGCGAGGGAGGCGCCCACTGCCGGATTTTCAGTTTGTTTACACCTTATTATAGTTTACAGGTCGTCCGACAGGGTCTCCGCCTCCTCGTCGGGGTCGGTGTCTATATCGACCATTGTGCTGTAATTGTCCTCTGTGATGTTGTCGTCCGAGAAATCTTCGGGTATGTCCATCTCCTCTGTTTCCTCGTCCTCGTCCTCACGGTCATCATAGTTGTCTTCCTCCATGCTGTCGCTTTCTTTGGGCTGGAGTGTGAGCTTCGGCTTCTCCGCCACCGGCTTCGGCTTGGCGAAAATGGCCTCGGTCCATGTGCCCTTGGCAATCTCCAGCACCTCGAAGCCGTCGGCCAGCTTCTTCTCGTAAAGTCCGCCCGGCTTGTGCAGGCGGTCCTTGGGCAGTGTGGTGGTAGAGATGTCAAAGCCGCTCTCGATAATGTCCTGTATGCTTTGTGAGAGCGACTCCCACCCTCCGCCAAAGTTGCGGTCAATCACCTCCAGCAGCTTGGCCGCCGAGATGTGCTGTATGTTTTCGTAGGTCAGGTCGGTCACCCTCACGATGGGCCGCTTGCGTATGGCCCATGTCATTCGGTTGTTCTCGTCAGTCTTCACCTGCCCGATCTTGTAGCCCTGCTTTTCGTATTTTGCCGTTGCATTCTTGTCGCCGTCCTTGATTTCTTCAACCATAAAGGCCGTGCGTATAATGTCTGTATAGTGCTTGGCATTCTCTTTCGTCTCAGAGTCCTTTTCTGCATTCTCCCACATGCGGAAGATATCGTTCTCCTGCAAATCCCACACATTGTTCTTGTTCAATGTTTTGAGTGTAAGTGCTTTGTTGGATGCTTGCTGTCTCATGTTTTTTCTTGTTTTTCTATTTGTATGCAAAGATAGTGCAAACCGAAGACAATACAAAATAAAAGGGCGTGAAACGGTCTTATATTTTTGTTGCGGAGTTGCCGCCAGTCTTCGGTCGTATTCTTGACGGGGTAGTGGCTGACGGCTGCTGCCAGCAAAGAAATTTCAGGTCAGCCTTGTTGTTTTACTCGCGTTCTTCTGGCATGCATTTTCAAAACTGCCGCTTCCGGCTTGCGGAACGGGCCGTCCGGGAATGTCAAACGGCCCGTTCCAGCGTGTGAAACGGACCGTTTGGCGGTGTGAAGTGAACCGTTTGGCGGCGTGAGACGGACCGTTCCAGTTTGCAAGCCACAGTGCTGTGCTTGGCCGCCCCCCCCGAACATTCCCTATTTCTTCAGTACAGGCTCTCTGCACACCCCGTCATCGCTGATGCAGAATCCCACCATGTTCACTCCCATGTCGGTAGGCGACTTGTAGGGGGTGGTTCCGTAGATGCCCTCGAAGAGTGCGTTGAGCACCGGGTAGATTTCGATGTCGCGGTTGTAGTTCACCGCAATCTTGCCGTAGGCTTCGAGGTGGAAGGGGTCTGTCATGTTCACATCGTTCAGGTCGGCTGTGGCGCAATTTGGCTGCAAAGGTACTGATGGTAGCGCGTAAAAGCAGTCTCTTGCCCTCTCTTTTTGCGCGCTCCAGAATCTGTCTGCCCAAAAGTTTGCCCAAAGTCAGCCTTCGGGTTCAGTCCCCGGTTGCTGTTTCTTTCGGACAGCTTGCAGCGGAGGCGCTGAAGCCTTGGCCGGCTGTGTCGAAACAATGGCGGCGGCAAGATGCCGGAAGAAACAGTGGCAGGGGACGGAAAGACCGTGAACGAACCCTTGATGCTGTCTGTTCCGGCCTGAAGACCGATTCGGGGTTGGATGCGACACCGTCCTGCCGTTTCTCCCCGAAACTTTCCCAGATGGGCACGCCCCTTGCATTTGTGGGGCTTTTGAGCAATTTTGTCCATAAAAAGCAGTATCTTTGCAAAGACTATGGATAATAAAGATGCACATTGGCGGATGCCGGCGGAATGGGAGTGCCAGCGGATGGTGCAGCTCACCTGGCCGCACGCCGGGACCGACTGGGCGCCTATGCTTGACCGGATAACTGCCACCTATGTGGAGATGGCCGTGGAGATAGCGCGGAGAGAGCGGTTGCTCATTGTCGCCCCGCAGCCCCAGCAGGCGCTTTCGGCCATTGCGGTAAAGGCTCCCGCTGAGTTGCTGGCGCAGATTGACGTGATGGCCTGTGACACCAACGACACCTGGGCCCGCGACCACGGCTTCCTGACGCTGGTCAGCGGCGGCGACGGCCGGCGCTTGCTTGACTTCCGTTTCAACGGATGGGGGGCCAAGTTTGAGGCCCAAAAGGACAATGCCATCAACAGGCAGCTCTACGAGCGTAAAAAGGTGGAGGGCGGCTATGAGAGCCATCTAGACTTTGTGCTTGAGGGGGGCGCTGTGGAGAGTGACGGCAAGGGCACGGTCATGACAACCACTGGCTGTCTGATGGCTCCCAACAGAAACCAGCCGCTTACCCGGGCGGAGATAGAACGTCAGCTGAAGTGCAGGCTGCATGCCGAGCGGGTGGTGTGGATAGACCATGGAAGCCTGGCCGGGGATGACACAGACGGGCACATTGACACATTGGTGAGAATGGCCCCCAATGACACATTATTATATATAGGCACAGGGGACGGAGACCCTGATGACAGGCAGACCGGGGAATTGCTGGCCATGGAGAAGCAGCTCAAGCAGTTCCGCACCATGGACGGCCGTCCGTACCGGCTGTTGCGGCTGCCGTTGCCGCGCCCGATTTATGATGGCGACGGCCGTCTGCCTGCCACCTATGCCAACTTTCTGGTGGTCAACGGCGCGGTGCTCTGCCCCACATACAGCCAGCCCGACCTCGACCAGGTGGCCCTCGATACCATCGCACTGGCATTCCCCGGTCGCGACGTGGTGCCCATTGACTGCCGCAGTGTTATCTGCCAGCATGGCTCGCTCCACTGCTGCACCATGCAATATTATTAAGGCAAGCAGGCATTTTCAATGATTTAACAAATAGGTATACATCATCATTTAACAATAACATGGCTTGCTTAAAGGTAGTGGAAGCCAGCAACCCGATAAAAGAATTGATATGAAACTCGGATTTCTTCAGCAGCACAACACGGCAGACACGCGCCGCAACACTGTGAGACTGGCCGAAGGCGTGGCCGACCTGGCCAGGCGCGGGGCAGAACTTGTTGTGCTTCAGGAACTGCACAACTCGCTCTACTTCTGCCAGGAGGAGAGGGTGGACAACTTTGACCTGGCAGAGCCCATACCTGGGCCGTCAACACGGATGTTTGGCGAACTGGCACAGGCCTGCGGAGTGGTGATTGTTACCTCGCTCTTCGAACGCCGGGCCCCCGGCGTCTATCACAACACGGCCGTGGTGATAGACCGCGACGGAACCATTGCCGGAAAATATCGCAAGATGCATATTCCCGATGATCCCGCCTATTACGAAAAGTTCTACTTCACCCCCGGCGACCTTGGCTTCCGCCCCATTGACACCTCAGTGGGCAGGCTGGGCGTGATGGTGTGCTGGGACCAGTGGTACCCAGAGGCCGCGCGACTGATGGCCTTGCAGGGAGCCGACATTCTGATTTACCCCACAGCGATAGGCTATGAGAGCAGTGACAGCCCCGAGGAGCAACAGCGCCAGCGCCAGGCATGGCAAACGGTGCAGCGCGGTCACGCAGTGGCCAACGGGCTGCCCGTGGTTGCCGTGAACAGGGTGGGGTATGAGAGTGACCCGTCGGGGCGGACTGGAGGCATCATGTTCTGGGGCACATCGTTTGTGGCCGGCCCGCAGGGCGAACTCTGCTATGAGGCCTCTGACGACGAGGAAGAGGGCGTGGTGGTTGAGATAGACCTGGCGCACAGCGAGCAGGTGAGGCGGTGGTGGCCTTTTCTCCGGGACCGCCGGATTGACGCCTACGGTGACATGGTGAGGCGGTATGTCGACTGAGGGGACAGCAGACAGGTGTCCCAGATTGCTTGTTTGTTTCGTGCAGCTTGCTGCCTGAAGAAAAGGTGACATGGTGCTGAAAGGCTGGAAGCGGGTCCAAATCGCCGCCTTTTCGTTCTGTGACCGATTTGGGTTAAATCCGGAGAATCGCTTGCCGGCAAGCGCTGGTGCGGATTCTGTCGTGCCTTCGGCTTTTGTGTCCGCTGCCGTGTCTTGTGTCTTGTGCCAAGGTTCATGGCCATTTGTTAAATTTCTGCAATTTGTGCGCTCCGTTTGAAGAAAAGTAGTAACTTTGCAATCTATATAGGATAAAAAGAGCTGAAAAGCGTGAAGATAAAGGAAGTTCTGGCTGCCCTTGAACGTTTCGCGCCTCTGCCCTTGCAGGAAGACTGGGACAATGCCGGCCTGCAGGTTGGATTGACAGAGGCGGAAGTATCAGGGGCTTTATTGTGCCTTGATGTCAACGAGAGCATTGTCGGAGAGGCGGTAGACAGGGGGTGTAACCTTGTGGTGGCCCACCATCCTCTGCTGTTTCGCGGCCTGAAAACCGTCTCTGATGCCGACTATGTGCAGCGCACGGTGATGGCTGCCATCCGCCACGGTGTCACGGTTGTGGCCATGCACACCAACATGGACAATGCCCGTGGAGGCGTGAATTTCAAGATGGCCGAAAAGCTCCGGCTGGCCGATGTGCGCTTTTTCGCGCCAAAGGCAGTGGGAACGCTCGAGGGTGGCAGTGGCGTTATAGGCCGGCTGCCTGAGCCAGTGGCTGCGGCCGACTTTATGGCCTTGGTCAAAAGCGTGTTCAAGGCAGACAGCGTGAAGGGCAATGGACTGCTCTGCCGGCCTGTGAACAAGGTGGCCCTGTGTGGGGGTGCCGGAGACTTCCTGCTGGAGAGAGCCGTTGCCGAAGGGGCCGACGCTTTCGTTACGGGCGAGATGCACTATCATGTCTATTTTGGACATGAACGGCAGGTGCAGATTGCTGTCCTGGGACACTATGAAAGCGAGCAGTTCACCGTGGAGATATTCCGGGACATTATCGCGCAGAACTGCCCTGGAGTGCGGGCGCTTGCCGCGGAGACAAATACCAACCCCGTATACACTTATTGAAAAAACAGGGCGGCGTTGCCAGGCATGGCTCTGGCTTGCCCATCAAACAGACAATAGTCATTAACGCAATCAAACAAAATCAGAAAATATGGCAAAGAAAGATCCTACCGACTTGTCAGTGGAAGAGAAGCTCAAGACGCTTTATCAGTTACAAACAGCCCTTTCAAGTATTGACGAGAAACGTGCACTCCGGGGAGAACTCCCGCTTGAGGTGCAAGACCTGGAAGATGAAATTGAGGGCCTGACCACCCGTATAGAGAAAATCAAGACAGACATCGCTGAATTCCAAAGTGCTGTGGCTGAGAAGAAAACGCAGATTGAGCAGGCGCAGACCAGTGTGGCCCGGTATAAGAACCAGCTCAACGATGTGAAGAACAACCGTGAATATGACACGCTGAGCAAGGAGATTGAGTATCAGTCATTGGAAATCGAGCTTTGCAATAAGAAAATCCGCGAAGCCGCATCGTGCATCAACGAGAAGACAGAGGAACTGAAAACCAACGAGGATGCTCTGGCCGAAAGGAAAAGCGACCTTGAGGTGAAAAAGGGTGAACTGCACGAGATAATTGAAGAAACAAAGGCTGAGGAGGAGAGACTCCAGCAGAAGGTTAGCGAACTGGAGGCCAAGATTGATCCGCGACTGCTCACATCGTTCAAGCGTATCCGAAAGAATGCGCGCAACGGACTGGGCATTGTCTATGTACAGCGCGACGCTTGTGGCGGATGTTTTAACAAGATTCCGCCGCAGCGACAGTTGGACATCAAGATGCACAAGAAGATTATCGTTTGCGAATACTGTGGACGTATTATGATTGATCCCGAACTTGCCGGTGTCAAGGTGGAAACGCCTGCCGCCGAGGAAAAGAAGAAGTCCACCCGCAAGCGTGCCATCCGAAAGACCGCTAAGACGGATGAAGAGGAAGGGTAAGCAAAGCGTCCTCTTTGTCTGCCTTGGCAATATCTGCAGGTCTCCGGCTGCCGAGGGCATCTTTCAGCACTTGGTTGACCAAAAGGGACTTTCGCATCAGTTTGTGATTGATTCGGCCGGAATTGGCAGCTGGCATGTAGGCCAGCTGCCAGACAGGCGGATGCGTAGCCATGGTGCTGACCATGGCTATGATTTCAGTAGCAGGGCACGCCAGGTGTCGCCCAATGATTTCGCCCGATTTGATGTGATTGTCGCCATGGACCGCGAAAACTTTGACACACTGGTAGCCATGGCGCGTAGCGATGAGGAGCGGAAGAAGGTGTGTATGATGACAGATTTCACCTCTTCTCACCCCGGGCAAGCGACTGTTCCTGACCCGTATTATGGCGGCGACCGTGGCTTTGAACTGGTTATCGAACTGCTGGAGGATGGCTGTGCCGGACTGCTGAAGAGGATGACGACAGCAGCAGTATAGTCCTGTGAAGTCCTGCTGCCATGGAATAATAAAGGCTGTCGCGGAAATAGGCAAAGGTCTGTCACAGAATAAATTATGTCTGTTACAGAGAATGAGAAGAAAAAGGCAGGTTCTGCCCTCGGCATATTATGAATAAAGTTATACTGTTTCCACAAGGAGCATAAACAGGCTACTGCGTGCCATTCTTCCAGATGTGTACAAAGGGTGTTCAGTTGACGTCCTAACCGAATACCCCTAAATTATTTCCGCCAATGGGTGGTATAGCAACAACTGATCAAAACAGGATCACGAAAAAGACAATGTGTCGCAATGAAAAAAGCCAACGTAAAGGCTTGTTCATTGGCTGCTTACGTTGGCTTCTTAGTTGGGTGCCCGGTGGGACTCGAACCCACGACATTCAGAACCACAATCTGACGCTCTAACCAACTGAACTACGGGCACCATTTTTGCTCCTTAAAAGCGTGTGCAAAGGTAGTTAATCTATCTGAAATATCCAAATAATTGTGTGACTTTTTTGCTTGTAAAGGGTAAATGGAACCAAAACGAGACGAAAATAAGAACGAAGTCTGGCGGATGGAATGGGACTCTAAAAAGTAAGGGACTGGTGAATGGGCGTATCCCATTCGCCAGTCCCTTATGCAAGGGGGCTTGGCCCACTGTTAGTTGGCAGGCTGTGCTGGTGCTTTTGGGGCTGCTGTAGCCTTGTTGTCGCCTTTGGCTGCGGGTGCGGACTGCTGCTTTGGCTGGCTTGCACCGAAACCTGGAAGGTTGTTGGGGTTCGTAACAGGGTTCTCCGCATTTTCCATCACCGATGCGTCTGTTGCTGCATTTGGTGCGGTGTAGGCGCACAGTATGCTGATAATTACCATCGAAACGGCCAAAGTCCATGTGGCTTTCTCTATGAAGTCTGTAGTCTTGCGGACACCGCCAATCTGGTTGTAAGATGAGAAATTGGACGAGAGGCCTCCGCCTTTTGACTCTTGAATCAATACAATACCTATCATCAGCAATGCTGCGATACAGATGAGAATTACTAAAAGTGTATACATTTTTATGCTTTTATTTGTTGTTGTTTATAATCAATTTTTCCAAAAAACGGATTTGGTCTGCAAAGTAAGCATTTTTTTTTGGATAATTCAAACTTAATCGCCGAATAATTTCTAATGCTTTGGAATATCTGCCTTGTTTGATGTAAATGCGGGCCAGTGTCTCCGTGAAATAGCCTTCATCACCCTCTTCGTCCTCTTTGTCTTCTTCTTTTGTCCCTTGCGGGAAATATTCCGGTGCCTCGTTGAGCACAATTTTGCCCTTGTCGTTCTCGATAAAGCTGTCAATGAGGTTTTGTCCCTTTAGTTTCGGGGCCGTTGTACTTTCTTTCTCGCTGTCCTCCTCGTCACATTCCAAGAGGTAGGCTACGTAGTCCACGGCAGCATCTGCCGGGGTGGGGCGGCGCTTCTGTCTCTTTGCCTCATTGTCTTTTTCCTCTTCTGGCGGAATGGAATCCAGAAAATTGTCTATTAGGGATAGCGTACGGCTGTTGTTCCCGCCCGTTTCCTCTGACTTTGGCTGGGTGGCCTCAGGTGCGCGCAACTGGTAGTGAGCAGCCTCCACGAGCTGGAAAAGCACTTTCCTGTCGTTGATGTAGATGGCAGCGCGGCGCAGCTCCTCGTCAAACGTGGGGTCGTGAAGCAGGTAGAGGTTTTGGAGCATGAGCAGCCTGGCTGTCTGGAAGTAAGGGTACAGAGCCAGCAGGGAACGCAGTTCGTAAAGTGTGTCCCTGTCCATGTCTTGTGGGTGCTTGATGAGCTCTGTAAGTTCCATGAGGTTACCAGTTGGCTACTGTGGCATTGAAAATCTGGTCTGTTATCTCTTTGACCATTTGAGTCACCAGTTCCTCTTGGACTGAGTTGAGTGACTTGGTGGTGTCATATGTTGACGTGGCGGTGAACTGCCGCTCGAAATCCTCGCTGTGGTTGGCGTTGTTGGTGAATCTCACATTGACGGTCATTGACAGTTCTGTCTGGGCGGAGTACCCCTCGCTTGACACCGACTTGTTACGTTGTTCGTAGCGGGTGATTTCCCCCTCTATTTTCAGGTCTCCGTTGCGCTTCACCTGTATGAGCTTGGTGTGGTTGGCAAAGACATCTTTCAGCTGGTTGTTGAAGATGCTGGCCATGGGGCCCCAGACGTAGCTCGAGCGTATGGGGAAGTCGTTGATTTGAATGGTCTTTGTCTTAGAGTAGTCAATGCTTGCGCCATTGAATTTGTAAGACACTGAGCATCCTGTCCAAAGCATCAGAAACATTATGGCCAGAATGCAAGTTGCCGCAATCCTTGTTGTCTTCATTTGTCTTCCAGTCCGTATTGTTTCAGCCTCCTGTAAAGGGTTCGGTCTGAGATGCCGAGCTCTTGTGCCGCTTTCTTGCGGTTGCCCCCATTGCGGTCGAGTGCCTTCTCCAGCATTTGGCGCTCAAGGTTGTCCAGATTCAGGTCTTCAGGCTCTTTTGCGCATACTGGCTGTGCTTTTGGCTCGGATTCGGAATATGTGCATTTCTGCTCCTTTCCGGGCTCTACGTATTCTTCGGCGATGGCATCTTCTGCCATGGGATGTTGCTGCAGGTATATGGCACGTGCCTGAAACGGTGAGTCGCTGACAGACACGGCCTTTTCCTTTTCTACCAAAGGTGTCCCTGTCTCTTCGGCAAGGCGTTTTTTCAGCATGTTTACGTCACGGCGCAGGTCGTTTACGCTGCCCCGCAGTTCGAAGAGAATCTTGTACAGGATTTCCCGCTCGTTTTCAAAGTTGCGGTCGGCATCCTTGCGCAGTGTAGTAAGCTGTGTGCTCTCCTCGTCCTGTGGGATGAATTTGTGCAATGTATCTGCTGTGACGTTCCTTTCGGGGCTGAGGATGGAAATCTGTTCGGTGATGTTTTTCAGCTGTCTCACGTTGCCTGGCCACTTGTAGTGTTTCAGTATCTGCTTGGCCTCTTCGGTGAGTGTAACTTTTTCCATGTGATACTTTTCCGCCATCTGCATGGCAAAGAGCCGGAAAAGCAGCACAATGTCATCGCCCCTGTCGCGCAGTGGCGGCATTTGGATGGATATGGTGTTCAACCGATAGTAGAGATCCTCACGGAAACGCCCCTCGCTGATGGCTTTGCGGATGTTGACGTTGGTGGCAGCCACGATGCGCACATCGGTTTTCTTCACGTCGGTCGCGCCGACCGGGATGTATTCTCCTGTCTCAAGGACTCTGAGCAGCCGCGCCTGTGTGGCTAAAGGCAGCTCTCCCACCTCGTCAAGGAACAGGGTGCCTTTGTCGGCCACGCCAAAATAGCCGGGAGAGTCGTTGATGGCACCGGTAAACGAGCCTTTGACATGGCCGAACAGCTCGCTGTCGATGGTGCCTTCTGGAATGGAGCCGCAGTTGATTGCAAAATATTTTCCCCGCTTTCTCGGGGAGTTGTCGTGGATGATGCGAGGAATGATTTCCTTGCCCACGCCACTTTCGCCGACAATGAGCACACTGACATCTGTTGGAGCCACCTGTAGGGCAATGTCAAGCACATGGTTCAAGGCATCGCAGTTGCCCACGACATTGTAGCGTTGTTTGATATTTTGCAGTTCGGAGATATTCATTAGGCTGGCAAAGTTACATCTTTTAAACGATAACGTTGTCGTTTGCTGAAGAATTTATTGTTTTTTGTTGAATTTTATCAGTGCCAGTCCGATGGCTGTCCAAATCAGTTCGCGCAACCGAACCAGCAGGGCGACGAAGATTCCGGCGTCAAGTGACATTGCCAGTCCCTTGGCCGACATCATGAACCCGCCCTCGCGACCACCTAATTGCAGGGGGAGGAAGAAGAGCATGTTGGCAAACAGCGAGGTAAAGGCCAGGATAAGAATGCACTGGATATAGTTGACGGACGGCATTAGCACAAGCAAGATGAAGAATATCTCCAATGCGGACGCAACCCTGCAGGCCAGTTCAAGGGCCACGGCTGTAACGAGTGTTTGGCGGTTCTGGTTGTGCAGGGCTGCTATCTGCCGGTCAATGGTGGACAGCTGCTCCTTGTGCCGCTCGAAGAAACCGTGAGCCCAGCGCTTCACCATAGGGAACCGGCGCAGCAGGTTAAGGCATCTCACAGTGATGCCTTTCTTGTATCCCTTGATGAAAAACCAGATGGCCAGGATGCAGAAGGCCGAGATGGCGGCCAATAGCATGCCCATTCCGATAGACATGGGCTGGGTGAGGGCATAGAGCACTGCTGACAATAGCCAGAACCAGAAATGGGAGAATATGTGGGTCATTGCATAGAGAATGACCGAGGCCGATGCCCGCTCGGTGCCGATCTTTGGCGACAGGGCCATCACTCTGTAGGGCTCACCACCCATCATTCCGCCGGGTGTGGCATAGTTGAGCGCAAACCCCGACACTGTTACCTTGTAGAGCCACCAGAAAGACAGCCGTGTCGGAGCCTGGCTCTTGATGATGATATACCATGCAGATGTGTTAAGCAGGTACAGAAAGAACCACAGTGCAATCACTGCCGCAAACCAATAGCCTGCCCGTTCCACCCCTGCTTTGACCTGGGTGAAATCAAGCTGGGTGACCATCAGTATCAGCACAGCGATTCCGAAGATAAAAAATCCGTTTTGGTATTTTCTCTTCATTCGGCCTTTTCCTGTTGCCCTTCGGGCTTGCCTTTGCTGTTGTCGGCCTTTTTATCCCTGCTGTCTTCGCGCTTCTGTCGTGGAGAGGCGAAACGTGCCTTCTCGCTCTCATCTTTCTTCTCGTGGTATAGCTTGGGAAGAGGGTTCTTTGCAGGCTCGTCAAAGTTCTGCCTGTTGCGATAGATGTCTATGGCTGTGTAAATGGCCTGGCGCAGCGACTGCTCGTCGGCGATGCCCTTGCCTGCAATGTCATAGGCTGTCCCATGGTCGGGAGATGTGCGGATGATGGGCAGCCCCGCTGTGAAATTGACACCGGTCTCTTGGGCCAGGGCTTTGAATGGGGCAAGCCCTTGGTCGTGATACATGGCCAGCACGCCATCGAAGCGGGTGTAGTTGCCGCTGCCAAAGAATCCGTCGGCAGCATAGGGGCCAAAGGCCTGGATGCCCCCTCCGGCCAGTTGCTCGATGGCAGGGGTTATAGTCTCTTTTTCCTCGTCGCCAAGCAGTCCGTTATCCCCTGCATGCGGGTTGAGCGACAGGATGGCTATGCGCGGATTCTGTATGCGGAAGTCACATCGCAGGCTTTTGTGGAAGATGGTTGCTTTCTCTACAATGGCCTCCTTGGTGATAGCCTGAGCCACATCCTTGATGGGCAGATGGGTGGTGACCAAGGCCACGCGCAGGTTGCCGCTTGCCAGAATCATCAGTGCTTTCTGTCCGTCTCCAACAGACTGCTCTATGTATTCGGTGTGCCCGCAGAAGTGGAACAGGTCACTTTGAATCGTGTTTTTGTCAATAGGGGCAGTGACAAGCACGTCGTACAGCTCGGCACGGTAGTCGGTCATGGCGCGGTCCAGAGCCTTGAGAGCGGCCTCGCCAGCCTCTTTTGAGGGAACGCCAAACTCTACTTTGACCTCGTCGTCAAAGGTTGTGAGCATGTTCACTCGTCCGTCCTTGGCGTCTTCGGCCCTGTCAATGATACTGAAGCTGGTCTGCAAATCCATCGCCTTGCGGTGGTAGGCTGCAACCTTGGGCGAGCCATATATAATAGGTGTGCACAGTTCCAGCATCTGCGGGTCTTCGAGTGCTTTCAGAATCACTTCGTAGCCAACGCCGTTCGTATCTCCTTGCGTGATAGCCACGCGAATGGGTTTGTTCTCCATAATGAATGTTTATTTTAAAGTGTAGAGTACAGCCTCAAGCTGTTTGATGATGTTCCTTTTCTTCGTTTCGGGTGCAAATACAAAGCCCTCGGCCACCAGCGTGCGGCTTCTTGCTGTGTCTGCAATGGCGTGGCAGATAAACGGTCCGCCCATGGCATCGCCTTTCATGTACCATAGTCCCCTTATCTCCTTGCGGTGAAGTCCGCCGGCAAGAATAGTCCGCGTGTAGGGAGAGTAGTTTCGCACTGTCTGCATATACATTCCCGGTATTTCGCCGGGGATGTTGGCCTCCATCACGCTGTCTCGCTTGTCCATCAGGTAGGCTGTGCCGAGGTCTGTTCCGGGGAAAGTGTAGACACAGATGTTGCGCATACCGGTAGCCGTGTTGTTGGATAACCAGATGAAATGCTTCCCCTCTTTTACCGCGCCCATGTCTTTTGGTATCAGAATGGTGTGTCCTGTCACTTGTTTCACCCTCTGTTCCATTCCAGGCAGGTGCGCTTTCCGTAGCGTCTTGATTGCCTCTGCCAGTTCGAAAGCCTCTAGCCGTTGCTTGAACTTGCTGCCCAGTGTCCTCCTCATGTCCGTGTCCAACCTGTCTGCGGATGGGGTGGTGATGGTGACAGCAAGCTGTGGCTTGGCCCATTTGTCGATCTCATAGCGGATGCGGGTCTTGTCATATTTAGCCGGGTCGGCTTCGACCGTCACCACGCACCGCCCATGGTGGGTCTTCTTGCTTGTGCCTCCAGTGACCATTGTCACATCGAATGTGTGCTCATGTTGCAACACACCGTCAACGAAAGTCAGTGTGAGCATCCTGTCGACGGTCTCTACGGCCTTGGCGTTGTTGCCGGTCACCTCAACCTCGCCTGGCTGTCCCACACTTTTGGTGTGGGGGGTGCACGATGCCAGTGCAAGGGCAAGTAGGATTGTCGCAGACAGCTTGCCCATACCCTATAATCCTTTCTCGTTTTTCCGTTTGGTTGACAGCAGGCCACAGGCTGCAAGGATGTCTTGTCCGCGGCTGGCCCGGATGGTGGTGAATACTCCGTGATTGGTAAGGTAGTCACGCATATTCTCCATCCTTTTCTCGTCAGACGCGGGCAGGTCTGCATCAGGAATCGCGTGAAAGCGGATGAGATTCACCCGACATTCCAGACCTTTCGTCAGTCTGACAATCTCGCGGGCATAAACGAGGGAGTCGTTCAGCCCGCCAAAACAGATGTATTCGAACGAGCACCGGCGCTGGTGGGTGAAGTCATATTGCCGTAACAGTTCCACCACATCGGCGATGGCCATTTGGCGCTCAGCCGGCATGAACTGCATTCTTTGCTCGTGGAAAGGGGAGTGCATGCTGATGGCAACATGGCATTCACTCTCGTCAAGAAAGCGTTTCAGCTTGTTTCTAATCCCAACGCTGCTCACCGTGATGCGCTTTGGACTCCATCCGTATCCCCATTGGGCGGTGAGCACTTGTGTTGCTTGCAGCACATTGTCAAGGTTGTCCATCGGCTCTCCCTGGCCCATAAACACGATGTTGGTGAGTCTGTCGCTCTCTGGCAGGGCATAAATCTGGTTCAGAATGTCGGTAACTGTCAACTGTCCCTCAAATCCCTGCTTTCCGGTCTGGCAGAACAGGCAGTTCATCTTGCATCCCACCTGGCTGGAAACGCACAGTGTGGCGCGCTCTCCGTCTGGAATGAACACTGTCTCCACATATTTTCCCGACTGTGTGGGAAACAGGTATTTCACAGTGCCGTCTGCAGACTCCAGACGGTCTAATGGTGGCATTGCCCCAACACAGCATCTGTCTGCCAGCCGCTGGCGGTTGGCTTTTGACAGGTTGGTCATCTCTCCGATGCTCTGTGCGTGGCGCGCATAGAGCCATTGGGCCAGCTGGGATGCGGTGAAACTGGGCATACCCAGTTCGGTAGCCAGAGCCTTTAGCTCGGTCTGTGTCATGCCTAAAAGAGCCTCTTTGCCACTGTCCATCATTCTTTTGTTGTAGATATATTATGCAAATTTACGTGATTTTGTGCAAAACACAAAACAAAACGGTGACTTTCGTGGGTTGACTCTCTATGAAGAGTTTCTACATAGAGTTTCTACACTGCAAGGTTTTTGCAAGGTTTTTGATGTCCAAATGGCAAAATATACGTTCTATAGAGTGTGGTTTCTCGGATTTAATTTGTATTTTTGCCATGTGTGTTGAAGATTTGTTTGGTTTTAATCGCAGTACTAAATAAAGTGGATCTTCTGACATGGCAAAATCCTGAGCAATTTTTTGTTGGTTAGGTGCTTATAAAAAATATCAAATTTATAGTGGAGCGGAATTAAGGAATATTTCAATAGATGAAAGCATTGTTAGGCGTTTTCATGAGTTTGTGGCTAAACGCATTGTATGCACAGGAGCCTGATACAACTAAAACTTGTATTCAAGGCAAAGAGCTTGATGAAGTGGTTGTAAAGTCATCTTATCTTACAAGAGAAGATGACCATTTCCTGGCTCTTCCTACAAAAGAGCAACGTAAACATGCAGTAACTGGTTATGACCTGTTGAGCAATCTCATGATTCCGGGAGTGTCTGTTGAGCGTTCGACTGGAAGTGTGACAACTCCAAATGGGGCTGCGACTCTCTATATTGATGGACGTGAAGTGGATTCTCGAGAGATACAGTCTTTAAGACCGAAGGATATTTCTCGTGTGGAATATTTTGATGTGCCGACTGGTAAATATGCAAAAGATGCATATGCTATAAACATAATAATGAAGCCACTCAACAATGGTGGCTACACGCAACTTGATGCGTCTCAGAATATAGGCTATCTCTATGGTGATTACAATCTTATTTCGAAATTTGTCACAGGAACCAAAAGTTTGAACCTATGGGCTGGATATTCTTTGGAAAATCCAAAGTCTTCTATGGACGAGATGGAATCTTTTGTTTTTCCCAATTATCAATTGAACAGACAGCAATATTACAATAATGCCAGCAATAAGCGGACAGAAGAATATATACAAGCATCAATTAGTAACAGAGGAAAAAATTATATCTGGATGCTTAGAGGGGGTATGGCATGGAATGACATAAAAAACAATGTCAATAATGGAATGATAGACTATTGGAAGACAAATACATCAGTCAAGGATGGCAGTCTTTTGGGCATTAACAGTCGAAACAAATCTTATCGTCCAAGTGTTTATTTCTATGGATTACATACATTTTCTAATACAAAGTCGCTGGACTATACATTTGATGGATATTATTCTCGAAATGACTATAACCGTTTCTATAATGAGGATGATATGTCCTTTCATTCGCTCGTCAAAGAAAATTACTATTATGCCAAAGCAAACGCAAACTATTCAATGACGTTCAGTCATAAAAATAGATTAGCTTTCAGCTTGTTTGAGTTTATGAGAATAAGCGATTCTGAATACTCTGGAACTTCAGCATATAATCAAAATTTAAGTTCCTCAGAAACTATCCTCTTTGCTGACTATTCTCAACGTATAGGGAGATTCTTTCTTGACATCAATCCAGGACTTTCATTTCTTACGTATCGTTTAAGGGGGATGAGGTCAATCAACCACCTTACGCCGAGACTTCAGGCAAGAGCTACGTATAAGATAGATAAAGTACAACAACTTCAATTTATATTCGCTTTGGGAAATACCTATCCGAGGATAAATACAATTAACAATGTCGAGCAACAGATAGACCCTATTGTCATTCTCAAAGGTAACGCCAACATGGATAATTCCATTCTTTTGTATCCACGATTAAGCCATACATTGAATTTTAACAAATTTGCTTTGCAAACAGGAGTGTCATACTTCTACCAAAACCACTCGATTATCTCGGATTATTATATTCGAGACGGCTATCTTATTAGCACTTTTAGGGATGACTGTATCTATCATTGCCCCAGTGTAGATATATCTATGACCTATAAACCTTCAGGTTCGCTTAACATGAAATTTTCAGGTCAATGGATTGAGCATTTAGTTCGAGGAGGGGGAGAACATCGTAATTTGACTGCAATCTTAGGAACCGCAATGATAAACTACTATGTCCAGGACTTTTCTTTTGGTGCCTCTCTAATGACACCATCTCGGGATTTGATAGACAGCCAGATTCGCAGGAAGACATTTTGGCGGTATCAACTATCGGCAATGTGGAATCACAAGAATTGGGCTATTGAAGCTAATGCGAACAACTTATTTATGATGAATAATCGTATTGCAGATGAATTGTCTTCGCCATATTATTCCTTCAAGCAAACAAATCAAAGTCGCAGTTGCAACCAGTATGCAACTTTAAAAGTTGTTTACAGTTTTGACTATGGTAAGAAGACATCCAAAACACCTGATTATAAACATCAACAAAGTGAAAGTGCAATCTTAAAATGAGAAGACCTTGTGGCAAGGCTGGATATAAGTTGGGACATGGTAAAAGAGGTGCATTCCCTGTTATCTGGAGAACCGCCATTCCCCCTCCGTCTCTTGAAGGGGTGGATTGTATCAGGCTAGATGATTCCGCTGTCAAAAAGAGTCATATGTTATATACAAGACGATTGCAGTAGACTTGCTAAGTGGTCGCATACGTATATTTACGTACATTTTGCTGTTTGGACATCAAAAAACTTGGCAGAAGCCATCAGCAATACAGAAAAAATCAGTAACTTTGTCCTCGGTGGTTATGGCGATTGTTGTTTGTAATACTTTGTAAATCAACACTAATCACCAATTTTCAGACAATTATATTTCATTGAAATCACGTTATACTATATATAGACCCATCCATGAGAGAAAAAATTGACTGCTTTGTGCCATGTAACAGTGTGCCGGATTTGGAGCCAATGCTTGACACGCTGCGTTGCAGCAAGACCGTTCAGCATATTTACTTGCTTGTTAGCGATACCTTTGCCCGGTGCAGTGAGGTTCCAGATGGCTGTTCGTTTGTGGTGACTGACAGTCTTTCCTCGACAAGAGCTGTACTGGCGGTAGCGGAACATGCCTGTTCGGATTATGCGTTGGTGTGCCTTAAGGCTGGAGGGGTCACTCTTGGCATGGCCGCTCTGGAGCGCTTGCTCCGTGTGGCTTCTGATGCCAATGCAGCTTTGGTGTACAGTGACCGATATACCAGAGAGAATGGAGCGTTGTGTCGCCATCCCGTTATTGATTACCAGGAGGGCAGTTTGCGCGATGACTTTGATTTTGGCGCAATGCTATTCATTGACGCGCAAATGCTGCGCAAATATGCTGATGAGGCTAAAGGAAAGGACTTGAAGTATGCCGGGTGGTACGATTTCCGGCTTTTCCTGAGCCGCAACGGGAGTCTTTTTCATCTCAACGAGTATCTCTATACGGAGAACGAGGACGATCTCAGATCCAGTGGTGTGAAGCAGTTTGACTATGTTGACCCGGCCAACCGCGAGGTGCAGGTGGAGATGGAGCGGGTGGTTACGGCTCATCTCGAGACCATAGGTGCAATGGTGGACACCTCTGTCTATGGCTGCCCTGATTTCAAAGAGCAGGATTTCCCAGTTGAAGCATCGGTCATCATCCCTGTGAGAAACCGAGTCCGCACCATTGCCGATGCTATAGGCAGTGCGCTTGGGCAGTGCACGACTTTTCCTTATAACGTGATTGTAGTTGACAATCATTCTACCGATGGGACGACGGCTGTCATTGAACGGTTGCACAGTGGAGCGTTGAAGGATGGAGGCAGACTGATCCACATCGTTCCAGAACGCACGGACTTGGGCATAGGCGGGTGCTGGAACCTGGCTGTCAGTGACGATCGCTGTGGTCGCTTTGCCGTGCAGCTTGACAGCGATGACCTTTACAGTTCGGCCCATACCTTGCAAAAAATAGTGGATGCCTTTCACCGACAGAAAGCTGCCATGGTAGTGGGAAGCTACCGTATGTGTGACTTTAACTTGAACACCCTGCCGCCCGGACTGATAGCCCATAGGGAGTGGACAGACGAAAATGGCCCTAATAACGCCTTGCGCATCAATGGTCTGGGTGCTCCGCGCGCCTTTTTCACCCCCTTGCTCAGACAGTTGCAGTTTCCCAATACCAGCTATGGAGAAGACTACGCCTTAGGGCTGATTTTCTCAAGGCGTTACCGTATTGGTCGTATCTATGACGAACTGTACCTCTGTCGACGGTGGGAGGGGAACAGTGACGCAACCCTTTCTGTCGAAAAAGTCAACGCCAACAACCTCTACAAAGACCGCTTGCGGACACTCGAGATTTCGGCCAGGCGGCAAATGGGGCAGGGCAAAGCTGACATTATGACCGACAGCTCCCTGCAACGGTTCTTTAGCCGTCAGCTGGAATGCTGGGACGCAGCGCGCATCCGTTATCGTGACCTCCAGCAGGTGCAGACTAAGGAGTTGCAAGGTGACACCTTTACACTGAAAGCGCAGCATAATCCGGCACGGATTGTCTCGACAGGGGCGCAGATTGACCCAAAGGCTTTGGCGGAGAGACCTTGCTTTCTCTGTGAGAGAAACAGACCCGCAGACCAGATCAAAAAGGTGATTGACGGAAAGTTTGAACTCTTGGTCAATCCTTACCCCATCCTGCCCTGTCATTTCACCATTGCTTCCATTCGCCACCAGCCGCAGAGTGTTGAGGTGTGCTACCCCGAAATGTACCGGCTGTTGGACAGCTATCCAGATTTAATGGTGTTTTACAATGGGCCGAAATGCGGCGCTTCGGCACCCGACCATGCCCATCTCCAAGCCGGAACCAGTAACCTTGTGCCACTCCAGACGGCATGGCCGCGGCTTAGCCGTAATTTGGCCGCTGTGGTTGACAGGGGCAATGGCGAGGGCATCTGGAGGGTGACCGACTATCCCTGTCCGGCCTTTTTGGTCTGTTCCGTGACCAAGGCAATGGGCTGTCGTCTGTTTACTGAGCTTTGCAAGGCGTTGCCTATAGCTGTCGGTGAAACCGAACCGATGATGAACATTGTGGCATGGCGCGGCCTTGTGCCAAGGCCAGATACAGGCAACAATAGGCAGAATGCGTATCTTATGGTGGTGTTACCGCGTCGAAAGCATCGCCCTGACTGCTATGATGCCCGGGGTGAGGCACAGGTGGTGGTCAGCCCAGGGGCACTTGACATGGCCGGACTGTTCATATTGCCTCGCCAGGAGGATTTCAACAGAATCACACCCGAGTTGGCTGTGGGTATCTTGCGCGAGTTGGCTATCAGTGAAAGGCAGGCCAAGGCTGTGGCTGGCAGGTTGCATAGGGATGGATACAGTTCTGCTTCAAACGGAAAAGCTATGGCTGTCTACGAAGGTGAACCTGATGTGACGGTTGGAATTGTCCGCGGACAGAAAATCTGCTTTACGCTCAATGCACCATTCCAGGCAAAGGGTGACATTATTGCCGGGCACCAGGAGGTAGAGTTTTCTGGAGGGGGCATTCTTTGGAATGGTAACCAATACCGCGAACTCACTTTCACACCGCAGACCGATGAGGCGTCGTTCACGCTGGAAGACGTGGCCATTGGCATTGACTTCCATTGGGAACGCCGGGAGGCACAGGATTTTAGAGGGTCGTTGAAACTGGTGGTGGAATCTGGCCAGCTGGTGGCCATCAATCAGCTGCCAGTGGAGGAATATCTAAAGAGCGTGATATCCAGTGAGATGCGTTCCACCTCATCAATGGAGTTGCTGAAAGCTCATGCTGTTATCTCACGTTCATGGCTGCTGGCGCAAATGGAAAAGCGCAAATGCCAGCAGGGCGGAAGCAATAATTTTTTCTCGTTCATCAAAAAGGATGAAGAACTGATACGCTGGTACGACCGAGAGGATCACACCATTTTTGATGTGTGTGCCGATGACCATTGCCAGCGGTATCAAGGCATTTCCAAGCAAGTGGGAGGTGCCGCTGCCGATGCTGTGGCTGCCACACGCGGCCAGATTCTTGTCTATGACAACGAGATATGCGATGCCCGTTTTAGCAAGTGTTGTGGCGGCATCACTGAAGAGTACCAGTATTGTTGGGAAAACACGCCAAAGCCTTATCTGAGAGCGGTGAGAGACAATGCTCAGGCAATGAATGTCACGGCGATGACAGAGGAGCAGGTCTCGCGATGGATTCGCACTTCACCCGATGCTTTCTGCAACACGTCTGACCAGAAAGTGTTGTCGCAGGTGCTGAATGACTACGACAGGGAAACCAATGATTTCTACCGCTGGCGTGTAGAATACACGCAGGGGGAGCTCTCGTCGCTAGTCAGTGAGAAACTCAAGGACGATTTCGGGCAGATAGTTGACCTTGTCCCTGTTGAATGGGGAATGAGCGGACGGATATGCAAGCTCCGTATAGTGGGTACCAAGAGGATTTTTACTGTGGGCAAGGAACTGGAGATACGCCGTGTCTTGAGCCACACACACCTTTATAGCAGTGCCTTTGTCGTTGACAAGGCTGAAGTCTTCAATGGAGTGCCAGGAAGGTTCACGCTCATCGGGGCTGGTTGGGGGCACGGCGTTGGTCTTTGCCAGATAGGGGCCGCTGTTATGGGCGAGAAAGGCTATCCTTATCATGAGATATTGCTGCATTACTATCGAGGCGCGGAAATTAAGAAAATATATTGACCTAAAAGCTATGAAGCGACAGATTTCACCGTGGGCATGGGTGCCCAGTCTCTATTTCGCCGAGGGAATACCCTATGTGGCTGTGATGACCATTTCACTGATAATGTATAAGCGAATGGGCCTGTCTAATACAGACATCACACTCTACACATCGTGGCTATACCTGCCATGGGTCATCAAGCCATTCTGGAGTCCGTTTGTTGACATTGTTAAGTCCAAGCGCTGGTGGATTCTAACCATGCAGTTGCTGGTTGGCGCTGCCTTTGGCGGGGTGGCGTTCACCATCCCTACCTCGTGGTGGCTGCAAGGGTCGCTGTGCTTTTTCTGGCTGATGGCATTCAGCAGTGCCACCCATGACATTGCTGCTGATGGCTTTTACATGCTTGGGCTTGACGCCCACCGGCAGGCACTGTTTGTAGGCATACGTTCGACATTTTACCGCATAGCAACCATCTTTGGGCAAGGGCTGTTGGTCATGCTTGCTGGCAACCTAGAGGTGCTCACTCGGAATGTCCGTTATTCATGGAGCTTGATGTTCTATTTCATGGCTGGCCTCTTCATCGCGCTTTGGCTTTGGCATGGCTGGGTGCTCCCAAGGCCTCGCGAGGATGCGGAGCGGAAAACTCAGGGCGTAAGGATGCTGTTTGACGAACTGGAGGCCACTGTGGTTTCTTTCTTCCGCAAGCCTCAGGTTGTGGCCGGACTGTGTTTCATGCTCTTTTACCGGATGCCCGAGGGACTGCTGGCCAAGGTGTCTGCACTGTTTCTTATTGATGCAGCCCACAAAGGCGGCTTGGAACTTTCCCCCGCAGAGTACGGCTTGGTTCAGGGAACAGTAGGCATTGTCGGACTGACATTGGGTGGCATTCTCGGTGGCGTTGCTGCCAGCCGTGATGGACTGAAGCGCTGGCTTTGGCCTATGGTATGTGCCATCACTTTGCCCGATGCCGTGTATGTTTATTTGAGCTATGCCTTGCCTCAGAGTTTGTTGGTGATCAATGTCTGTGTATTTGTCGAGCAGTTCGGTTATGGCTTTGGCTTTACTGCCTATATGCTATACCTTATATATTATAGTCAGGGCAAGCACAAAACTTCACATTACGCATTGTGTACGGCACTGATGGCTTTATCCATGATGGTTCCTGGGTTGTTTGCTGGAGCATTGCAAGAGTGGGTGGGCTACCGCGCTTTCTTCATCATCGTGATGGCATCCTGTGCCATGACATTCGTGGTGTCGGCTTTTCTGAGCATAGACCCTGAATTCGGAAAAAAGGCAGGGCGTGGCACATCTGATGGTGGTGTAAAATAGGGATTTCCCTATCTGTATATAGGTAAATCTTTTGGGTAAACCAGACTTTTTTGCCTATTTTCGCAGCAGAGAACGAATAGAGACAGAATAAGTTTATGAAAGCAATGAGTGTATACATCCGAGTGATGGTTGTGGTATTGGTCGCCTCGGCGAGCCTGGCCAGTTGTACTGATGATGATTCCGAGCAGGCTTATGACATGAATGGCATCTGGGAGGGTACAATAACAGGTAACTATTATGCCGACCGTTACCATGGAGACAACCAGTGGGATACGGAGATTCAGTTTGTCCAGGACGGCGATTTCGCTCGTGGCGGCTATGGGACAGAAGTAGATTACAATTATTCCACAAGGCAGGTTGTCCGTTCAAATTTTAACTGGGAGGTGCGTAATGGCCGAATATTGATGGACTATGACGATGGCTATCGTATTGTCATCCGTGACTACGAGCTTTATTCCGTTGGTCGCGGACAGCGTTTCCGTGGTTATTTTGAGGACTGGGACACCCATGAGAGTATAGCCTCTTTCAATTTGGTGAAGAAGAGCGACTGGGCTGACTGGGATGCTTAGGCCAGAGGGTATTATAAACTCGCTGTCACCGACAGTGTGCGGTGATAGCGAGAAAGGCTTTCCCAAGGTTTGTGCCTTTAGAGTTAGATAATGATGTCGTGCAAGGATTGTCTGGCGGTTTGGTATTCTTGTTCCAACCTGTCCATCAGCTCTTTCACAGGAACAATCTCTTTGACAGCTGAAACAGTCTGCCCGATTTCCAGTTCGCCGTTGACTACATCCCCCTCGAAAATGCCGCGTTTCGAGGCTGCTTTGCCCAGAATCTCGCGCAGACATTCCGCGGAGGCACCTTCCGCCTCAGCCTCAGCCACTTTCTGGTAAAGTTCGTTTTTAATAAGTCGGGTGGGAGCAAGTTTTTTCAAACATAGCATGGTGTCGCCCTCTCCGGCTGTAACGCAGCGCTGTTTGAATGCCTCAGCTGCTGAACTTTCGGCGCATATGGCGAACAGTGTGCCAATCTGTACGCCGTCCGCGCCAAGGGCTTGTACGGCCATGATAGCTTGTCCGCTGCCGATACCGCCCGCTGCTATCAGTGGCAGCGATGTGGCTTGGCGCACTTGAGGTATCAAAGTGAGTGTGGTGGTCTCCTCGCGCCCATTGTGCCCGCCCGCTTCAAAGCCTTCTGCTACGACAGCATCAACACCGGCTTCTTCGCATTTGCGGGCAAATTTGCTGCTTGACACCACGTGGGCTACCTTGATACCGGCATCATGCAATTTTTGCGTGAATTTCTTTGGACTTCCAGCGGAGGTAAAGACAATCTTCACCCCCTCTTTGACGATGATACCCATCAGACTGTCTATTTCTGGATACATCAGTGGAACATTTACACCCCACGGCTTTTTTGTGGCCTCTTTCATCTTGTGTATGTGCTCAGTCAGTGTGTCTGGGTGCATTGACCCGGCACCGAGCAAGCCCAGACCGCCAGCATTGCTTACCGCAGAGGCCAGTTTCCAGCCACTGCACCATACCATGCCCCCCTGAACGATAGGTTTTTCTATACCGAAAAGCTCGCAAACTCTATTTCTCATATTTTTGTCTTTTTTGTTGGCTTATGCAAAGATTATGCAAGCGAGTGCAATGAGAGACTGTTCCCCCGATTGCCGTTTGCAGTTTTTTTAGCTGCAAAGATAATGCAAAAGCGTGTTTTTTTAATGCACTTTCCGTGCCTTTTCATTGTTTTTGTGTATTTTTGCAACAGCTTCAAAAGATTATTAAGCAATGTGCGAGAACAATAAATATATCAGATTTGACTGGGCTGCCAAGCGAATCCTGTGTGACAAGGCAAACTTTGCTGTGTTTGAGGGGCTCATAACAGTGTTGCTTGGCGAGAAGATAACCATTTCGCAGATATTGGAAAGCGAGGGTAACCAAGAGACGGCGGATGACAAATTCAACCGTGTTGACATCAAGGCTGTCAACAGCAAGGGTGAGATTATTATTGTCGAAATACAGCTTACAAGACAACTGTATTATCTTCAGCGCATTCTTTATGGCGTTTCCAAGGCCATTACAGAGCATATCAGTCTGGGGGAGAAATATGATAAGGTGAGAAAAGTGTATTCCATCAATATCCTTTATTTTGATTTGGGCAAGGGGTCGGATTACCTTTATCATGGCAAGACAAGCTTTGTGGGAGTTCACACGGGCGACCGGCTTCAGGTGAATGAGAAAGAAGAGACAGAAATCAAAATGCGTGCTCCAGAGGAAGTCTTTCCCGAGTATTTCCTTATCAGGGTGAACGAATTCAACAGTGTGGCCACAACGCCTTTGGAGGAATGGATTGATTATTTGAAAAACAACACAATTAGGGAGGATACTGTGACGCCTGGACTGCGCGAAGCGCGCAAAAAGCTCCTTTATATGTCAATGAATGACAAGGAGCGGCGCGCTTATGATGCCCACATAGACGATATCATGGTGCAGAATGATGTGCTTGACACGGCCAAATTGGAGGGTCGTGCTGAGGGTCGTGCTGAGGGTCGCGCCGAGGGTCGCGCCGAGGGTCGCGCTGAGGGTCTGGCCAAAGGTGTTGAGCATGAAAAGAGAAGCATTGTCAAGATGATGCTTGCCGATGGGGAGTCCTTGGGAAAAATGGCCAAATACACTCAGCTTACCGTGGAACAGGTGAAGGCGATGGTGGAATCTGTTAAACATGGGGCGAAATAGTCCTTGTTCGCAGTCTTATGCCATTGCTGGTGCCTCATGCTGACAGCTTGCCTTCGCGAATCGTTCGGGGCAGGGTGTTGCTGTTCGTGTTCTTTGGACTGCTTGTGTGCCGGTTGGCAAGCGCTCAGCAGCAGCGTGACTGGGAACCCTATTTCTGTGAATGGATGGACTTGGAGGGCAACGATGGTGATGCCGAGCGCATTTATGATGAACTTTGTGAATTGGAAACCCATCCAATTGACCTTAACACAGCAACACGCGAAGATCTTGAGCGTCTTCCATTTCTTACGGATGAGCAGATTGAGGACATCTGTGCTTATGTTTATCTGTACGGTCCTGTGAAGTCTTTGAATGAACTTTTCCTGGTTGAGTCGCTTGACTATGACAGGCGCCGTCTTCTTCAATACTTCGTGATACTCGGGGAGGGACAAAAGGAGCGTTTCCCTTCATTCCAAGAACTGCTTGATGGTGGGCGCAACACGCTGACAGCCACTGTTTTGCTGCCTTGTTATGACCGTCGTGGCGACCGCAATGGCTACCTGGGGTACAAGTACAAACATTGGTTGCGTTACGAGTTTTCCAGTAGGAACCGGCTAAGAGTAGGGCTTGTGGCTTCGCAGGATGGTGGTGAACCCTTTGCCTCTTCTGGCAACAGGTGGGGCTATGACTATTATTCTCCTTATATTCAGGTGACAGACTGGGGCCGACTTGCAACTCTGGTCGTAGGACGCTATCGTCCGTCGTTTGGCTGCGGACTGGTGGTGGGCTCCTCGTTCTCATTGGGCAAGCAGACTGCATTGTCATCCTTTGGGAGGCCGACGGAGGGAATCAGGGCCTATACGTCAAGGTCAGAGGCAGACTATTTTCAAGGTATAGGCGCAACGGTAATGCTGTCGCAACGGTTGAAAGCCAGTGCGTTCCTTTCTTACAGACCCTTGGACTGTACCCTCAATGC
>ERZ808286.161-NODE-161-length-51204-cov-5.615926_pt1 | contig 51204 bp, 42 predicted proteins | sample MGYA00521276_ERZ808286 | MGnify/ENA primary metagenome ERZ808286 (study PRJEB31516, sample SAMN03275607) | gut metagenome | biome: mammalia-associated habitat; material: feces | host: Papio cynocephalus | place: Kenya | collected 2012-08-01 ... | reverse complement strand
GAGTAGGAGGCCGCCTCTTTTCCATTACGCCGACGGGTTGCCGTCCCCCCTCGCCTCAGGCAGCGCGCAAGCGCCATGCCCAAAGGCCACGAGGGGGGACGGCAACCCTCTTTTTTGTAAGGGACTGGTTGAAAATATTGAGCCGACGTTAACCCATTTTGGGGCTCACCCGATAAACCAGGTGAGGAGGCTCGGTCTTAACCCAGATGGGACAGTAGTAAAGGTGGTTGCTGTTGTCGCAGTGCGTATGCCACTTTGATGAAGTAAGAAATAGCTGTTCCCGAATTTCCGAATTTCCCCGTCTACTTTTGAAATTCTTTTTGTTTGTTGCCGCAAAGTGTGCATAAGCATACAATATATGCGGGCGATTGGCGTTATACCTGTGTGAATACCGACAGACACAGAGCGACAATGAAGCGAAATGGGCACGAGCTGGCAACCCGTCTTTGGCGGCGGATGGTATGGCTTTACCGGTGGCGCCATTGCCGTGGCTTTGGAATCCAGTCACCGTCCGATTACCGTTTTGTGTGTTATGTTGTCAACGAGCACTGGCCGTATTATGCCTATTCCGACTTGAAGCCTTTTGAAGAGTCAGTGGGAACGCGCTGGCACAGGCTGGGCCTGTTTTTTTTCAGGCTTTCCAATTATTGGCATCCGCAGTCAGCTGTTCTCTGTGGCAGAGGCATGCACGTCTTCCGTCCCTATTTGTCTATGGGTTGCCGTCGCACTTCTGTTACTGTTAGTGAGTCTGCGGACGACATCTCCCTTCCGAGTGACTGCCGCACCTGTGGCCCTGTCATTTGGATAGTCTCTGCGAGTGAGGCGAGCGGCGCCTTGCTTGAACGCATCCTCGGCCTTTCCGTACCCGAATGGGTGCTTGTTGTTGTCGGTATTCACCGAAGTCGTGGGAGCGTGCGACTCTGGAAAAGACTGCTGGGCGACCCGCGTGTGAGAATAACGTTTGACCTCTATGATGCCGGAGTGGTGTTCTTCGACAAGTCCAGGGCCAAGCAGAACTATACGGTAAACTTCTAACCCTAACTGGCCATCTGGACGAGAAGCATCTTGCTGCCGCCAGTGTCTTGCCATTTAAAGCAACCATATTATCTTCAAGCGATTACATTTTAACCAGTGCACAGTATGAAAATATCCAAGATTTACACAAGGACCGGCGACCGCGGCACGACCTCCCTTGCCTGTGGCAGCCGTGTCGCCAAGGCCAGCGCGCGGCTTGAAGCCTACGGCACCGTTGACGAGCTTAACGCCCACCTCGGGCTCCTGCTCGCCGAAATGGAGGAATGCGAGGAGCGCCTTGAGGTCGAGCGCATCCAGAACACCCTGTTTCATGTGGGCTGCCATCTGGCCACCGACCAGGCCAAGTCCCCGGCGAAAGGGGCCGCCCTGCTGCCCGAGGGCGAGGTGTCCTGGCTTGAGCATGCCATTGACCGCCTGGCAGCCGGCCAGCCTGCCCTCGCCGCGTTCATCCTGCCCGGGGGCGCCAGGGCCGCTGCCCAGGCCCATGTGTGCCGCACCGTGTGCCGCAGGGCCGAGCGCTGCGTGTTCGCCCTGATGGCCGAGGCAGAAGTGTCCCCCTCGGTGTCAGTCTTCCTCAACCGCCTCTCTGACTATCTTTTCGTGTTGTCGCGCAAATTGAACTTTATTAAAGGTGTTGGCGAAAAAACATGGCATAACGCTTGTAGATAAGAATAATTTGATTACTTTTGCGCGAAAATTACGAAAAAGGCAAAAAACGAACCGTTATGTATTGGACATTGGAATTAGCTTCAAAGCTGGAAGATGCGCCGTGGCCAGCAACCAAGGAAGAATTGATTGACTATGCAATTCGTTCGGGAGCGCCATTGGAGGTGCTGGAAAATTTGCAAGAGATAGAGGATGAAGGCGATGTCTATGAGAGCATAGAGGACATCTGGCCCGACTATCCTACAAAGGAGGACTTCCTCTTCAACGAAGACGAATACTGATTGCACAGCCCCGGGCCCGCCTGAGGCTTGGAGCGGCGAACATCAGCGACATGAGAGTTTCCATACAAGAGGGCGCGCACGACAAGCTGGAGCGGGCTGCAGTCAGTGCAGTTTGGCGCAGCTTGTCGTGCGCGCCCTCTTTTCTTATCCCAGACAGGCCCGGTCGGCAGGCTTGACACCTGGACACCGGCCCGCCACATCAACTAAAGACACCCCATCATGCAGAAAAGGCACACCGACAGAGAGCAGTACTTCCACGACCTGGAGGCCACATCCAAGGATTATTACATCGGCTATGTTTCTACTTTCAAGCAGCTTACACCCGAATGCCGTGTCCTGGAGGTCGGCTGTGGCGAGGGCGGCAACCTCGCCCCCTTTGCCCGGCTGGGTTGCCGGGTGACGGGCGTTGACATCGCCGAGTGCAGGATTGCCGACGCCCGGAAGTTTTTTGCAGAGGTCAGCAGCGCTGCCCGTTTTGTCTGCTGCGACTTTGCAACGTTTCCTGTCCCGCAGGAAGAGGAGGGCAAGTACGACGTCATCCTCCTGCATGACGTGATAGAGCACATCCCTTCCGAGGCAAAGGCAGGCTTCCTTAAGCACATCAAGAAGTTCCTCAAGCGCGACGGCGTGCTTTTTGTGGGCTTCCCCGCCTGGCAAATGCCGTTCGGCGGTCACCAGCAGATTTGCAGGAGCAAGCTGTGCTCGCACCTGCCCTTTATCCATCTGCTGCCCAACAGCCTGTACCGCTCGTTGCTGAAGCTGTGCAATGAGAGCGATGGCGCCGTGAGCGAGCTGATGAGCATCAAGGAGTGCCGCACAAGCATCGAGCTTTTCGAGTCGCTTGCGAAAGCGTGCGGCTACACTGTCGTCAACAAGGAATACTGGCTTGTCAATCCGCACTACAAGCGGAAGTTCAATCTCACCCCGCGCCTCCTGCCCCGGTGGATGTGGAACCTGAAGCACGTCAGAAACTTCTTCACCACATCGTGCTGGTACATCCTTGGCAGCCGGCCTTGAAAGCCTGCCGGCAGCCACCGCCCGTCACGCCGCGGCCGGCCGCCCCCCTGCCGGGGCCTGCGCCGTTTGCAAATCGAACCTTGAACGCCCAGTCCGTGCACACACCAGAAGACAAACCCATAGTGAAGATGAAAGACCTGCCGGGGCCGCTGCCCCGGGGAGCCGCTGCCTCGCGGCGCGCGATGGCGGAAGGGAGGGCCGTGCGGTGAAACTCGTCATCTGTCCTGCCGACCTCTCGAAGAAGCTCGCCCTGACGTTCGCCGACGGCGGCATCCGCGCCGGCTTCCCCTCGCCCGCACAGGACTACATGGGCGAGGCCATCGACCTCAACCGCGAGCTTGTGCGCCACCCCGCGACAACCTTCTACGCCCGCGCCGTTGGCGACTCGATGCGCGACTGCGGCATTGACGACGGCGACCTGCTTGTCATTGACAAGTCGGTAGAGCCGCGCGAGGGCGACATCGTCGTGGCCTTTGTCGACGGCGAGTTCACGCTGAAAAAGGTGAAGCCGGCCCCTGACGGCAGCTGCCTCTGGCTCATGCCGGCCAACGACGACTATCCGCCCATCAAGGTGACAGCCGAAAACAACTTCGTCGTGTGGGGCGTGCTGACCTATAACATCAAGCGGCAGCTGAGGAGGTAAGGATGTTCGGCCTTGTCGACTGCAACAATTTCTACTGCTCCTGCGAGCGGGTTTTCAACCCCGCCCTGCGCACCTCGCCCGTCGTTGTGCTGTCCAACAACGACGGGTGCGTCATTGCGCGCAGCAACGAGGCCAAGGCCCTGGGCGTTGAGATGGGCGCGCCGTTCTTCCAGGTGAAGGCCTTTCTCGAGCGCAACAAGGTCACGGTGTTCAGCTCCAACTACACCCTTTACGGCGACATGAGCCGCCGCGTGATGACGCTCCTTGCCGGTTTCGCCCCCGGTCTCACCCAGTATTCCATTGACGAGGCCTTCGTCAACCTTGCCGGTTTCGGCGAGGGCGAGGCCCTGCGCAGCTATGGCCGGCAGATTGTCAGCGCCATAGGCCGCGGCACGGGCATACCGGTGACGCTCGGCATCGCGCCGACGAAGACACTGGCCAAGGTGGCCTCAAGGTACGGCAAGCGTTACAAGGGCTACGGCGGCGTGTGCCTTGTCGACACGGAAGACAGGCGCGTGAAGGCGCTGAAGGGCCTGGCCGTGGCCGACGTGTGGGGCATAGGCCGCAGGACGGCAGAAAAGCTCAGGTTCCGCGGCGTAGTCACGGCCTGGGACTTCACGCAAAGGAGCGAGAGCTGGGTGCGCCGCGAGCTCACCGTGACCGGTGTGAGGACATGGCGCGAGCTGCGGGGCGAAAGCTGCATCGACATCGACGAGCTGCCCCAGAAGAAGAGCATCTGCACCAGCCGCAGCTTTCCCGGCCAGGGGCTGTCGCAGCTTGGCCCGCTGGAGGAGGCTGTCGCCCATTTCGCCTCCTCCTGCTCGCGCAAGCTGAAGGAGCAGCACAGCTGTTGCCGGGCTGTCACGGTGTTCGCCTACACCAGCCGTTTCCGCCCTGACGCGCCAAGCAGCGCCATCAACCGTACCGTGACCCTCACCGTGCATACCAACGACCAGCGCGAGCTTGTGGCCGCGGCTGTTGGCACACTGCGCGCGCAGTGGAGCCCCGAGTGTACGTACTTCTACAAGAAGGCGGGCGTGATTGCCTGGGACATCTGCCCCGACAGTGCCGTGCAGGCCGACCTTTTCGACACCGTTGACCGGGCAAGGCAGGCGCGCCTTGCCGCCGCAATCGACGCCATCAACCGCAAGAACGGCCGCGACACGGTGAAGGTGGCCGTGCAGGGCACAGGTGACAGCTGGCGCAAGGGCGACGGACACAAGTCGGGAAGATACACCACCAACATCGACGACATCATCAAGGTAAAGGCGTAGTGGCCGGTGCCGGCCGCCCGAACGGCCTTTTCCGGCAGCCCGAACGGCCCGAACGGCCCGCCCGTTCGGGCCGTTTGGCAGTGTGAAACGAACCGTTCGGCAGCGCGAGACGAACCGTCTTGCAGCACGAAACGGCATGAATGGCAGCACGGGCCTGCCAAAACGCCCGTTCCGCCCCCTGTGAGGCAAAGGGCGCGCGCAGCGGCTTGACAAAGTGAAACATGCGTCCGCAAGCACAAACAGGTGCGAATAATTTTCATCTCCCGCTCAATTTCGCTAACTTTGCACCAAACAAAGATGCGATGAATTTTTCTAAGACGTTGGCCGGCATCCTCGGCACCGTGGCCATAACCTTCCTGTTGCTCTTGATAGAGTGGTATGTAGCGGCTATAGCCTTTTTCATTGTCGCGCTGGCCCTTGTCTTGCTGTTTGCGCTTGCCGGCAGCGACCCGGCCCCCCGCAAGCCGCAAGACAGGCGCACCACGCGGCGCAACTCCGGCAGTGCTCCCGCCCAGAGGCAGTGGAACGGCTTTACCGACCCCGACGACTTTCCTACAGACGGGCTGGGCAACGGCGGATGGTGACAAACAGCCAAACTCAAATCGGTCATATATGAATTTGTCTGAAAGAATGCGTGCTGCAGTGAACAGGTTTCTCCTGGCTGGCGTTCTCGCCATGCCGGCCATTGCCGCCGCCCAAGACAGCGTCCGGCAGGACACGCTCACCTTGGAAACCATGATGCACAAGCTTCCCGAAGTGATGGTAAGGGGCGCGCGCCCAGTCGCCAGGGCCGAGCGCGGCATGCTGACGTACAACATGCCGCTGCTGCTGAGGCAGCTGCCGGCCGACAACGCCTATGAGGCGCTGACACGCATACCCGGTGTCAGCGATGCCACCGGAAGCCTGTCGTTCGCGGGCAGCAAGTTGACGCTGATAGTCAACGGCCAGGCCACCACGCTGACGCAGGAGCAGCTGGCCGAGCGCCTGAAGGCGATGCCCGCGGCGCAGCTGGCCAAGGCCGAGGTGATGCTGTCGGCCCCGGCACGCTACCACGTGCGCGGCATGGCCATCAACATCGTCACGAAAGACGATGCCGGAACCCGCCGGCTCTCGGGCCAGGCCATTGGCGGCTTGCAGCAAGGCAAGTACGCCAAGGGGTTTGCCCATTTCTACCTTTCCGTGCAACGGGGAAAGTTCGGGCTGGATGCGCAGTACCAGCTTGCCGACGGCTACGCCTACGGCGAGTCCTCGCGCATTGCCCGCCACCCGCTTGGCAACCGGCGCGTTGACTACCGCGACGACACCTGGCAGAAGTCGTTTGGCATTGCCCACAACTGCCGGCTGGGCATGAATTATGCCTTTGGCCGCAACCACCGTCTCGGCATAGCCTATACGGGTGAATGGAGCAAGTCAAGCACTGACACCCGCACTGCCGGCTCGAGCACAAGCGGGATGCACAGTGACAGTCGTGTGTATCTGCACAATGTTGACGTGAACTACCGGCTTCCTTTCGGACTTGCCCTCAGTGGCTCGTACACCAGCTACCGCACTCCGCAGCAGCAAGCCCTTGCCGGGACAATGAAGGCTGGCGGTGGCGCGGCAGGGACAGAGCGCAACCTGACAAGCGGCAGCGAGCAGACCATCGGCAAATGGATGTTCGCGGCCGACCAGGCCCACACCCTGGCCCGCGGGTGGGGGCTGTCGTATGGTGTCAGCGGGCAGTTCGCCGCCAACAGGAGCCACCAGGTCACGCGCGACAAGGCCGGTGACATCCTGCCCGGCGCGACCAGCGGCGCTGACATCAGCGAGCGAATCTGGAACATATATGCCGGCTTCAGCAAGCAGATAAGCAGGGCCTTCAGCCTTGACGCTTCCGTGGCTGCCGAGCACTGCCACTCGCCGGCGTGGGACAAGTGGCGTGCCTATCCCTCGCTCAACGCCTTGTGGAAAGTCAGCGACAGCCACATACTCAATCTTTCGCTCAGCTCCAATTCGCATTTCCCGAGCTATTGGTCTACCATGAGCAATGTGTTTTACTCCTCCACTTACACCGAAATACACGGCAATCCCGGCCTGAAGCCCTTCCCGATTTACAATGCCAGCCTGGTGTGGCAGGCCCGGAGACGCTACACGCTCACGGCTTTCGCAACGCTGATGCCCGACTATGCCGTGCAGCTGCCCTACCAGGCGGCCGACCGCATGGCGGTAATCATGAAAGAGACCAACTTCGACTATTCACGCAGCTTTGGGCTGCAGGCCTCCGCCCAGTTCGGTGCCGGCAAGTGGCTCGGCGGCAATGCGTTTGCCGCCGGCACCTACAAGCGCGACAAGAGCAGCCACTTCTTCGACTTGCCCTTCGACCGCAGCAAGCTGTCTGTCGCCCTCGGAGGCACGGCCGCTGTCAAACTCTGCCGCACGCAAGACCTGCGTCTCATTCTCAGTCCCTTTTTCCAGTCGAAGTCCATACAGGGCGTTTACGACATCAGTCCCATCTTCCGCATGGACGCCAAACTGCAATGGTCGTCGGGCGACGGCAAGTGGGGCGTGCGCCTCAACGGCACCAACATCTTCAACTGCCGCTACGACACCCATTCCGTGCAGGGCAACCAAGACTACCGCATGAAGCTGAACTACAACTGGGCGACGTTCACCCTCGCCGTTGTCTATAAGTTCGGCGGCTACGTGGAGAAGAAGGTGAAGGCTGTTGACACGTCGCGCATGGGCCACTGAGGCCGTGGCAAGCCATAAAAGGCAGAGAGGGCACTGCCGAAGCGGTGTCCTCTCTGCCTTCTTTCCGTGATCCGCTTGGGGCTCGAACCCAAGACCCCAACATTAAAAGTGTTGTGCTCTACCAGCTGAGCTAGCGGATCAAGGCCTTACACAAATGCCGTAAAGCGTGTGCAAAGGTATCGCTTTTTCTCGAAACGGCCAAATTTATACAGCCGTTTTTTCTGCTCCGCCCGTTTTTTCCCCGGCACTCGCGCCTGAGGGCTGCTTTCCGGGGCCGGCCAAGGCCCGGCTGCGGCTGTGTGGCTGCGCCGCCAGCCTATTCCTTGGGCGGTGGCGAGGCCGCGTCGCCCTCCTTGGTGATGTACCGCTGGTAGTAGGCGATGAGCAGGGTGGTGAGGGGCAGGGCCACAATCAGACCGATGAAGCCCAGCAGTGCGCCCCACACGGAGAGCGACAGCAGCAGGATGGCCGGGTTCAGTCCCATGGCCTTGCCCATGATGCGCGGCGTGAGCACCATGTCGGTGAGCGCCTGCACCACGGCGAACACGGCCAGGGCGGAGAGCAGAACCACCCAGAAGCTCTGCCCCGTGTCGGCCGCCTTGAGCAGCGACAGGATGACGATGGGTATCAGCGCCAGTGCGTGCAGGTAGGGAATGAGGCTCATCAGTCCGATCATGATGCCCAGGCCGATGGCCATGGGGAAGCCGATGAGCGTGAAGCCGATGCAGAACAGGATGCCGATGCACAGGGCCACGAGGCTCTGGCCGCGGATGTAGCTGTTCAGCTCGCGCTCGACGTCGTCGGCCAGCGCGCGCCAGAAGGGTCGGCTCTTCTTGGGAAACATCTTGATGAACCCCGAGGCCAGCGTCTCGTAGTCGAGCAGGATAAAGAACATATATAATAAGGTGATGAGCGAGGCCACGACGCTCAGGATGATGCTGGCCGTCTGGCTGAGCACGGTGAACACCTTGGGCAGGGCCTGGCGGATGGTGCCCGACACCTCCTTGTCGCGGAAAAACCTGTGGATGTCCTCCCTGTTGGCCTCTATCCAGCCGGTGATGGCCTCGGGAAAGTTGCTGATGCGCGTGGTGGCGTGCAGGTGCTGGGTGACCAGCTCGCCCAGCTTCTCGAACTGCTCGACCATCGGCGGCACAATCAGGTAGGCCGCCAGCCCGATGACCGAGAAGACAAAGGCGAGGGCGACAATGATGGACAGCGCCCGCCCGGGCACGTGCAGCCTGTACTGCACGAAGCACACGATGGGGTAGAGCAGGTAGGCCAGCAGCCACGCCACGAAGAAGGGCAGCAGCACGTCGCTCAGGTAGTTGACAACCAGCAGGACGCCCAAGACGAGCAGCCCGCCCAGGAGCCACCGCACAAAGCGGTCGAAGGTGATGGTCTTGTCGTTCATGGCCGCCTGTCGGTTGTGTCGTTGCTGTTTTCCTCGCACAGGGCCTTCTGGTAGCAGTCCCTGCACAGCGGCTCGTATTCCTGGGTCTCTCCGAGCAGCACGCGGCGGCTGTTCTTCACCGTGCGGTGGCTCACATAGGCCAGCGCGCCGCAGCGCACGCAGATGGCATGCACCTTGGTCACCTCGTCGGCAATGGCGCACAGCGCGGGGATAGGCCCGAAGGGCGCCCCCCGGTAGTCCATGTCAAGGCCGGCCACAATCACCCTCACGCCGCGGTTGGCCAGCTCGTTGCACACCCGCACGAGGCCCTCGTCGAAGAACTGCGCCTCGTCGATGCCCACCACGTCGATGTCGCCGGCCAGCAGGAGTATCTGCCCCGACGAGTCGATGGGTGTCGACACGATGGCGTGCCGGTCGTGGCTCACCACCTCCTCGTCGGAATAGCGCGTGTCTATCGACGGCTTGAAAATCTCCACCCGCTGCTTTGCGAACACGGCCCGCCGCATCCGCCGGATCAGCTCCTCGGTCTTGCCCGAGAACATCGACCCGCACACCACTTCTATTCTTCCGGGGCGGTGCGTCTCCCCTGTCAGGTTGTCTGTCATTTCCAGTATGTCATTTCCACAAAAGTACAAATACGTTTTAAAAATTGCAAAGAAAAGGCGCCCTTTTTTTGACAGTCGCGGATAATTGCCTACATTTGTCCGCACGTATGGGCATATTGTATATCGTACCCACACCCGTGGGTAACATGGACGACATGACACTCCGCGCCGTCAGCGTGCTTCGCGACGCCGACCTCGTGCTGGCCGAGGACACCCGCACGTCGGGCGTCCTGCTGAGGCACTTTGGCATAGAGAACCGCATGATGTCCCACCACAAGTTCAACGAGCACGGCACGTCAGCCGCGGTTGTCGGCCGCCTGCTGGCCGGCGAAACGGTGGCGCTCGTCAGCGACGCCGGCACCCCCGGCATCAGCGACCCCGGCTTCTTCCTGGTGCGCGAGGCCGTCAAGGCCGGTGTCGAGGTGCAGACGCTGCCCGGCCCCACGGCCTTTGTGCCGGCGCTGGTCTCCAGCGGGCTGCCGTGCGACCGCTTTGTGTTCGAGGGCTTCCTGCCGCCCAAGAAAGGCCGCCAGACCCGGCTGGAGCAGCTTGCCGCAGAGCCGCGCACCGTCGTGTTCTACGAGTCGCCCCGCCGGCTGCTCAAGACGCTCGGGCAGCTGGCCGCGCTTTTCGGCGGCAGCCGGCAGGCCGCCGTGTGCCGGGAGATATCCAAGGTACACGAGGAGTGCGTGAGAGGCACCCTCGCCGAGCTTGCCGCCCATTTCACAGCCACCGAGCCCAGGGGCGAGATTGTGGTCGTGGTGGCCGGCTGCGACCCCAAGGGGGAAAAACGCAACAACCCAAAACAACAAGAGATATGAAAAAGCTACTCTTCCTAACAGTGTGCTTGGCCGCCCTCGGGGGCTGCAAGCAGGAAAAGGCGAAGATCGACGCCGACGTGGCGCTCCAGACGCGCGACTCGCTCAACCGGATTATCACGCAGCGTGACAACGAAATCAACGACATGATGGCCACGATGAACGAGATAGACGAGGGGTTCCGCGAGATTAACAAGGCGCAGGGGCGCGTCAGCCTGGCCAAGGAGGGCGAGGGCGCGAGCGACCGCCAGCGGCTGCGCGAGAACATCCAGTTCATCCAGTCAACGATGCAGCAGAACCGCGAGCTCATCGAAAAGCTGAAGCGCCAGCTGCGCGCAAGCTCCTTCAAGAGCGAAGAGTTCAAGAAGACCATCGACAACCTCACGGCCCAGCTCCAGGAGAAGGACCGCCAGCTGCAGCAGCTGCGTGACGAGCTGAAGTCCAAGGACATCCACATCGCCGAGCTGGACCGCAGAATCGACGGGCTGCACGACAACGTGGACAACCTCGCCCGGGAGAGCAGCCAGAAGAGCCAGACCATCAGCGCGCAGGACAAGCAGCTCAACGCGGCGTGGTTTGTCTTCGGCACCAAGAGCGAGCTCAAGGCCCAGGGCATCCTGGCCGGCGGCAAGGTGCTCCAGTCGAATTTCAACCGCGACTACTTCACCAAGATTGACATCCGCGTGGACAAGGAGATCAAGCTCTACGCCCGCTCGGCCAGGCTGCTCACCGCCCACCCCTCGGGAACGTACACCCTGCAGCGCGACGCCAACAAGCAGTACGTGCTGCGCGTCACCGACCCCCAGGGCTTCTGGAGCACCAGCAAGTACCTGGTTATTCTGGTCAGATAGGGTCTCGCGCACCCGTTACAGCAACCCACCCGCTGCGCAGCCCGCTCAGCGGGTGGCTTGCTTGTAGGCCCCGCCGCTCTTCTTGCCTGTGCTCCGGTGCTTGCAAAGTGTAAACCAAACGCGCGGTTGAGTGTCACTTGTGAATGATTATGCACGGTATTTTAAAGACATTGTGCCCGGATTGCATAATTTTCGTAAATTTTAATAGCATTATTTTGTCCGTTAATGCGCTTTTGCTTAATTTTGCAGTCCATTAGAAAATATTATTAAGAATCAAGAAAATTAAAAAGAGTGTATTTATGGAGAAAAAACTAACAATGGTTTTGGCGTGTCTCTTCCTGTCGATAGGAATGGCCATCGCCCAGACTAAGGTTACGGGTACCGTAATAGCTCAGGAAGACGGACTGCCGGTCATTGGCGCCACCGTGATGGTGGAGGGGACAAAGACGGGCGTGGCCACTGACATGGACGGAAAGTTCACGCTCTCAGTGCCCGCGGGCAAGAAGCTCCGCATCAGCTATCTTGGTATGAAGAGCCAGTCGCTCAAGCCCAAGTCGAACATGAAGGTGGTGCTTGAGAGCGACCAGACTACACTGAAGGACGTCGTGGTGACGGGTATGCAGAAAATGGACAAGAGATTGTTTACAGGAGCAACTGCAAAGATCGACGCCGCCGACGCCAAGCTCGACGGAGTGGCCGACATCAGCCGCTCGCTCGAGGGCCGCGTGGCCGGTGTGTCCGTGCAGAACGTGTCGGGCACGTTCGGTACCGCGCCCAAGATCCGTGTCCGCGGCGCCACGTCTATCTATGGCAGCTCGAAGCCGCTCTGGGTGGTCGACGGCGTGATTATGGAGGACGTGACCGAGGTCGACGCCGACGCCCTCTCCTCGGGTGACGCCGAGACCCTCATCAGCTCGGCCATTGCCGGACTGAATGCCGACGACATTGAGAGCTTCCAGATTCTTAAGGACGGTTCCGCCACCTCTATATATGGCGCGCGCGCGATGGCCGGCGTGATTGTGGTCACCACAAAGAAAGGAAAGGCCGGCGTGAACAGCGTGAACTACACCGGCGAGTTCACCATGCGCCTGAAGCCCAGCTACTCCAACTTCAACATCATGAACTCGCAGGAGCAGATGGGCGTGTACCGCGAAATGGAGCGCGCCGGCTACCTGAACTTCTCGGAGACCTTCCGCGCCGCTGACAGCGGCGTCTACGGAAAGATGTACCAGCTGATGAACACCTACGACCCGGCCACCGGAACGTTCGCCATGCCCAACACCGAGGCCGCGCGCAACGCCTACCTCCGCGGCGCCGAGTACCGCAACACCGACTGGTTCGACCTGCTGTTCAGCAACGCCATCTCGCAGAACCACTCGGTCAGCATCTCCTCGGGTACCGACAAGGCCGCCTACCGCGTGTCGCTCTCGCTGATGAACGACCCCGGATGGTACAAGCAGAGCAAGGTGGAGCGCTACACGGCCAACGTGAACGCCAACTACAATGTCTCCAAGAAACTGTCGCTGAACTTCATCTCGCAGGCCTCCTACCGCAAGCAGCGCGCCCCGGGCACGCTCTCGCAGTCCATCGACCCCGTGTCGGGCGAGGTGCGCCGCGACTTTGACATCAACCCCTACTCGTATGCGCTGAACACCTCGCGCACGCTCGACCCGAACGTGGCCTACACGCGCAACTACGCAGACTTCAACATCTTTGACGAGCTGAACTACAACTACATGGACCTCAACGTGGTGGACACCAAGTTCCAGGCCGAGCTGAAGTACAAGCCCATCACCAAGGTGGAGCTGTCGGCCATCGCAGCCTACAAGTTCTCTACCACCACGCAGATGCACGAGATTCACGACAAGTCCAACCAGGCCATGGCCTACCGCGCCATGGGCGACGCCACCATCCGCGACGCCAACCCCTGGCTCTACACCGACCCCAGCGTGGAGAACTCGCTGCCGCAGTGCGTGCTGCCTTACGGCGGCTTCTACCGCGAGACCAAGTACAACATGAACAGCTGGGACTTCCGCGCCACGGCCTCTTACAACGACGTCTACTTCGAAGACCACGCTGTCAATATGTTCGGCGGAATGGAGATGAACAGCATCGACCGCCGCAAGTCCTGGTTCCAGGGCAACGGCATGCAGTATGACATGGGCCTGCTGGCCAAGTACAGCTACCTCATCTTCAAGCAGATGGAGGAGGAGAACACGGCCTACTACACGCTCGAGGACACCTATTCGCGCTCGGCAGCCTTCTTCGGAACGGTGAACTACGCCTACAAGCGCCGCTACTCTGTCAACGGAACCATCCGTTACGAGGGCACCAACAAGCTGGGCATGAGCACCAAGTCGCGCTGGCTGCCCACATGGAACGTGTCGGGCGCGTGGATCATCGACGAGGAGCCCTGGTTCGAGAAGCAGGGCGTGTTCTCGCACGCCAAGCTCCGCGCCTCCTACTCGCTCACGGCTGACCGCGGCCCGGCCTCGGTCACCAACTCTCTGCCCGTGATCAACAGCTACAACCCCTGGCGGCCCTCCTCGTCTGTCTCGGAGTCGGGCCTCCAGCTGGTGAACATCGCCAACTCCGAGCTGACCTACGAGAAGAAGCACGAGCTGAGCATCGGCGCCGAGATGGGCTTCCTCAAGGACCGCATCAGCGTGGTGCTCGACTGGTACCGCCGCAACAACTACGACCTCATTGGCATCATTAACACCATGGGCGTGGGCGGCGAGACCAAGAAGTATGCCAACGTGGCCGACATGCGCTCGCACGGCGTGGAGCTTTCGCTCTCCTCGCAGAACATCGTGACCAAGGACTTCCGCTGGTCGACCGACTTCGTTTACGCTTACTCCAAGAACACGGTGACCAACTTCGAGACCAATGCCCGCGTCATCGACATGATTACCGGCACAGGCTTCACCATCGAGGGCTACCCCGTGCGCTCGCTCTTCTCCTATGACTTCCGCGGACTCAACGAGAACGGTCTGCCCACCTTCATCAACGAGGAGGGCAAGCTCACCGTGAGCGACCTCAACTTCCAGGACCGCGAGCACAAGAGCCACCTCGTCTACGAGGGCCCCACTGACCCCACATCAACCGGGTCGCTGGCCAACGTGTTCACCTACAAGAACTGGAAGCTCAACGTGTTCATCACCTACGCCTTTGGCAACGTGGTGCGCCTCGACCCCGTGTTCAGCAACAAGTACTCCGACCTCGACGCCATGCCGCGCGAGTTCAAGAACCGCTGGACGGTGCAGGGTGACGAGAAGAAGACCAACGTGCCCGTCATCGCCGACCGCCGGCTCAATGCCAACGACAGCTACCTGTCGTACGCCTACAACGCTTACAACTACTCGACCGAGCGCGTGGCCAAGGGTGACTTTATCCGCATGAAGGAGATTGCGCTGTCCTACGACCTGCCCAAGAAGTGGATCGCACCGCTCAAGCTCAACAACCTCTCGCTGAAGATGCAGGCCACCAACCTCTTCCTGATTTACTGTGACGACAAGCTCAACGGACAGGACCCCGAGTTCTTCAACACCGGCGGTGTGGCCTCGCCTATGCCTAAGCAGTTCACGCTGACCGTCCGGCTTGGACTTTAACATTATTCGATGATTACAGAAAAAATGAAAACAGTATCTTCATATTTGATTCTGGGTGCCGCCGTGGCCCTGGCTTCCTGCAACGACTTTCTGGACAAGCTGCCCGACAGCCGCACGCAGATTGACACGCCGGAGAAAGTGACGAGCATCCTCGTGTCGGCCTACCCGGAGACGGAGGCTACCGTTCTCTGCGAGATGGCCTCGGACAACGCCATGGACAACGGCTACCAATACACCATTGAGAGCAAGTACCAGCAGGAAGCCTACCTCTGGGAGGATGTCACCGAGACCGAGCAGGACACGCCAAGCGCGTTCTGGGAATCTTGCTACAAGGCCATCGCAACGGCCAACCAGGCCCTCGAGGCCATTAAGGACCTGGGCGGCGACGCCTCGATGAACCCGCAGAAGGGCGAGGCGCTGATGTGCCGCGCGTGGAGCCACTTCCTGCTGGCCAACCTGTTCTGCCAGGCCTATAACCCCGAGACGGCCGACTCCCTGCTGGGACTGCCTTACTCGACCACGCCCGAGACCACGGTGCGGCCAAGCTACACGCGAGGCACGCTCCGCCAGCTCTACGAGAACATCGAGAGGGATATCGAGGCCGGCCTGCCGCTCATCTCCGACGACCTTTACACCTCGTCCAAGTACCACTTCAACAAGAAGGCCGCCTATGCCTTCGCCGCGCGCTTCTACCTCTACTACCAGAAATGGGACAAGGTGATTGCGTGTGCCAACGAGGTGCTGGGCAGCGACCCCACGTCGGTGCTGCGCAACTGGGCCGGCATCTCGCAGAAGGCCGCCAACTACGAGACGCGCTGCAACGCCTTCATCGACGCAGACGAAGCGGCCAACCTCCTGCTGATGACCGCCTACTCGTCGAGCCCCTACTACCTCGGGGCCTACTCGGTGGGCGAGCGCTACGCCTTCCACCCCGACTACATCTGCAAGCGCGAGTCCTACCGCGCAACGGGCATCTGGGGCAACAACACGCTCTACCTGGCCAACTCCTGCTTCGGCAACTCGCAGAAGATAGCCATCTCCAAGTACTACGGCTACTTCGAGTACACCGACAAGGTGCAGCAGATTGGCTACCGCCGCTCGGTCATCTCCTACCTGACCACCGACGAGACCCTGCTCTGCCGGGCCGAGGCCTACGCCATGCTGGGCAGCCAGCACTACCAGGACGCGGTGAAGGACATCAACTACTGGCTTGACACCAACGTGAAGGAGTCGATGAATGTCACGCTCAACGATGTGGTGAACACCTACAAGCGCATGAGCTACATGGAACGCGACGGACGGCCCATCGTGGCCGGGGGGGGCACGCCCAAGAAGCGCCTCCACCCGCTGGGCTTCACGCTTGCCGACGACGGCATCCAGGAGAACCTTATCCAGTGCATCCTGCACCTGCGCCGCTGCCAGACAGCCCAGGAGGGCCTGCGCTGGATGGACATCAAGCGCTGGGGCATCGAGATCTGCCACAACAGGGAGGGCTACCCCGCCGACACGCTCAAGCTCAACGACCCGCGGCGCGCGTTCCAGATTCCGGGCGACGTGATTGACGCCGGACTCCAGCCCAACCCGCGCACGGTGACCACCGAGATTACGGGCAACCTGTCTTTCTGTCCTTTCGTCAGAGAGGACAAGCCATTCATTTCATCCTTTAATAAATGACTTGCAAGATGATGAAGCTAAAATATCTTTTCATTGCAGCTGTCGCGCTGCTGACGGTCTCCTGTGGCGACGACGACCTCGACTCGCAGTCCATCTTCCACGACGAGGTGGTCGAGCAGAACGACTTTGACAAGTGGCTGCAGCAGAACTATGTTGACAGTTTCAACATTCAGTTCAAATACCGTTTCGAGTACAAGGAGTCGGACACTGACTACAACCTCGCGCCGGCCGACTACGACAAGGCCATCACCATGGCCAAGCTCACCAAGTACCTCTGGCTGGACGTGTATGCCAAGCTGGCCGGCAAGGACTTCATCCGCACCTACTGCCCCAAGATCCTCATGCTCGTGGGGTCACTGGCCTACGACGACGGCCAGGTGAAGCTGGGAACGGCCGAGGGCGGACTGAAAATCACACTCTACAACATCAACAGGCTCGACCTCAACGACCCCGGCGTTGACATCGACTTCCTGAACAAGTGGTACTTCCACACCATGCACCACGAGTTCGCCCACATCCTTCACCAGACCAAGGACTATCCCACCGAGTTCAACGAGGTGACCAAGACGTCCTACCAGGGCCCGGCGTGGATAAACCTCAATGACAGCGTGACGTGCTTCAAGATGGGCTTCGTGGGCAACTATGCCTCGATGGAGGCGCGCGAGGACTTCGTGGAGGTCATCGCCACCTACATCACGTCCGAGGATGACCGCTGGAACTATCTGCTGGCGCGTGCCGACACCTCCTACCACCACGACATACCCGACGCCTACAAGAACTATGTGGGCAAGGATGTCAACGGCAAGGAGCTGCTGCTCAAGAAGCTGGAAATCATCACCAAGTGGTTCAAGGAGTCATGGGGCATCGACATCAACGAACTGCGACGCGAGGTGCTCTACCGCTCCAAGCATTACCGCGAGCTTGACTTTAAAGACATTTCTGTTAACGAAGACAACGAGAAAAAATGAAACGCATAGCATATATGACAATCCTGGCAGCGGCGTTCTCGCTGGCTGCCTGCACAGTGGAACAGGACGACTTCTTTGATGACTCGTCGGCCAACCGTGCCGATGCCTCCATCCAGAACTGTTACAGCGTGCTCACCGGCGCCCCCAATGGCTGGCGGGTGAAATACTTTCCCTCAAAGGAGCAGTCGTACGGCGGCTTCAACTTCGTGATGCAGTTCGACGAAAAGGGCTATCTCACCTGCTCGGGCGACGCTGACATCTCGGGCGACATCACCGCCAAGGCCACCAGCCTCTACAAGATTTACCAGAGCAGCGGTGTCACGCTGACCTTTGACACCTACAACGCCATCTTCTCGAAGATGAGCGACCCCAAGGTGGTCATCACCGGCGAGACGGGAACCGGAATGGGCGGTGACAACGAGTTCGGCGTGCTCTCCGCCTGCAAGGACAGCGTGGTGCTCAAGGGGCGCGCCTCGGGCAACCGCGTGGTGATGTACCCGATGGCCGAGGGCGAGGAATGGTCGGCCTACCTCGGCAAGCTCGCCGACGTTGACAACCACATGTATGCCAAGAGCTACAGCCTGGTGGCCAAGGTCAAGGACACGGTGAGGGTTAACAACCGCGACTCGGTGTACGAGCGGATTGACACCACCACGTTCTATACCGACCTGCGCGGCCTCTCCTATTATTATATTTCAGGCAACGACCGCCAGGTGGGCACCGCCTCGTATATCATTACGCCCGAGGGCATGGAGTTCTACAAGTCCATCGACTACAAGGGCCACAGAATCAGCGGCTTCAAATATAACGCTGCGACCAAGGAGTTCGAGAGCTTCGACAACCCGGAGGTCAAGCTCGTTGTCGACCCGCTGAACCGCCAGTTTGTCAACAGTCTCTGGTTCACTTCCAAGGAGAACGTTGGCACATGGACGCAGAAGTATTGGAAACTGTGGGACAAGCAGGCCAAGACCAACTGCCTCTGGAAAAAGGAGGACTACGGCCTTGACGAGGATATCGACCTCAACGGCGAGGTAACCTTAGTCGGTGTGGGCCGCATCAGCGACTACTTCGGCCTTTACTACTATGTTTACCAGGAGCACCTTTACGATGCCTTCGCCGGCATCATTTACCTGACAACGGAACTGGTGGGCGACGACCAGATTAAGTTCAAGCTTACCAACGAGGGCTCCGGCGACACCGACATTCTGCTTGGGCGTGGCTATAGTTATGCCACCCGTCCGTTTGCCAACGCCACGTTCACCGTCTCGTCGGACAACCAGATGCGCACCTCTTGTGACTTGAAGTGTAACAACCGTGCCAACAACGATATGCACTTCACGACCCAGACCATTCCCTATCCGCTCCGCGACCCGGCCGACCGCCCCTCTTTGGACGAGTAAGGCCGGTGGGTTGCCTGGGACGGTACATGATTCCTCCCCGGCACTTTCGCCGAGCATTCGCACGAACGTTTGAGCGCAATGACAGCCCTAACCTTTTAATAGTGTTAAAAGTCATTGCTCTCAAGCGGTTTTCCCTCCATTTTGTTTGGCAATAATGATAATATCTGTAATTTTGCACCGTATTCGATAACAATTTAATTACTTTAGCATGAAAAAGTTTACACTCATTTTAGCTGCCGCCCTTGTTTCGCTGGGGTCAACAGCACAAACCGTTCAGCAGCGTGCTGAAATCATGAAGGCCTTGAGCCATCCCAATGTGATTTCAGCTAAGCAGCACAACATTCAGCAGTCACTCCTTTTCTCGCCCGACGAGGTGAAGAAAGCCAAGCTTGAGACTGCCAAGATCCTGAAGTCTGCCCCCAAGCGCCATCTTGATGTCAAGAAGGCAGAGGGAACCCCGCGCGAAAGCAAGTATGACATTTTCAGAACATACTACGTTGAATATCCTTATCTTGACAACTGGCAGAGTAGTGCGCAGACCAGCATGAACGAAGGCACTGTTGCCGTGAGCAACGATTCTGTCAGGATGCTCGTCGATGGCAACTTTGCCTACTTTCAAGGCAAGCGCAGTGCAGACAACTACTTTACGCAGAAGTATGGCCCTGAGGTTGGCATTGACTCCATCACTTTCAGCATTGAGGGCAACACTTTTGAGAGTAATGATGGTACTAAGACCTACAACCTGGCCCTTATGAGCTATGACAAGAATAGCGGTTTCTCACGTCTCAGCGACAAGACGTTTGGCGCCTACTATTTCAAGGATTCGAAGCAGATTGTTTGCCGTGACCTCCTTTATGGCTTCTTCGTGGGTGACTCAAGCACTCCCGTCGAGTATACAGTGAAGAATTATCAGTATCACTATTGTGCCGACTCCCTTGATGCTGCAACTTTCAGAGCCAAGGTGGTCCAGGATTATGTGAATTCCGAGGGTAAGCATATCAATTTAGGTAGCGACACTGCGCGCGTTGTCTTTGCTGGCGACTGTATGTTCATCAAGGGCTTGTCTGTTGCCAATCCTGATGCCTGGTATCAGATAGACTACCAGCTTTCAGAGGACCAGACTGATATTATCGGTGCCTATGTGTATTGCAATCAGTATATCGGTTCTGGCACATTGGAGCTGACCGACGGATCTAAGCCCTACTGCGACATTGTTTTCTATCCTGTTACAGTGAGTGGAGAAAAACTTTATCTTGCAGAAATGCTAAATATGTTTCTTGATTATAACGAAGACGGAACCATTGTCCTTTCTTCCGACGGCTCGGCCTATTACGGTGAACTTTTTGGTTCAAAAGAAATGGAGAATCTTGGCCTTTATTGCTATATTTATGGTGACGGCTCTGCATTCGATGCCGAGGCAGGTACGGTTATCACCATTACCAACGAAATTATTTCCGGCATCAAGGGCGTGAACGCCCAGGCTGCCGCCGGCAACGCCACGGTTGAGTACTTCGACCTGCAGGGCCGCCGTGTTGACGCCAGCGCCAAGGGACTTGTCGTGAAGCGCGTGCGCTCGGCCAACGGTGTCGTTACCAGCACCAAGATTCTGAAATAACCCCCGCCTTGCCGCCTGGCAGCGGCAAGCGCGCAACACAACAACAACTACATCCAGGCCCCGAACCGTCCCTTGGGGCGGTCTGGGGCCTGGTCTTTTAACTGTCCGGCGCATTCAGGCAAACTGTCCGGCGCATTTTAGAGTGTCGTCAGATGCATTGAAGCAGACCGACAGACCCATTTTAGTATTCAAACAGCAGATACAATGAAGACCAGACTATTTTCCACCCTGCTGCTCCTCTTCGCCCTTGCTGGCGGGGCCGCAGCCCAGCTGCCCTCTGTCACCCTGAAGGACATCAACGGCAAGACCGTTGACACCGCCAAGCTCAGCAATGGCGGCAAGCCCTTTGTCATTTCGTTCTTCGCCACCTGGTGCAAGCCCTGCAACCGCGAGCTAACCGCCATCAGCGAGGTGTACGACGAGTGGCGCGAGGAGACAGGTGTCAAGGTGATTGCCGTGAGCATCGACCAGGCGCAGAACATCAACAAGGTGAAGCCCCTCGTCGACGGCAACGGCTGGACCTACGACGTGCTGCTCGACCCCAACAGCGACTTCAAGCGCGCCCTGGGCATCCAGATGATACCCTACGTGCTGCTCGTCGACGGCCGGGGCAACATTGTGTACAAGCACAACGGCTACACCGAGGGCGCCGAGCAGGAGCTGATCGAGAAGATAAGGCAGCTCGCAAAGTAAGTGCCAACCCCAACCCAGCAGTACCCCATGAACAGCCTTTTCCCCCTCAGCCACCGCGCCGGACGCACCCTGCTGCCGGCTGCGCTCACCCTTGCCGTGGCCACTTCCGCCCCGGCACAGTCGGGCGACAGCGGCTTCTTTGGCAAGCCCACGCTCAGCGGAAGCATCCAGAGCGACATCCTCTTTCCCCAGAGCGACAGCAAGATAGGCACCGGGAGCTACAGCGAGACCGCCCTCACCAACACCTTCGCCGAGCTGAGCCTCACCACCAACCACCTCGACGCCGGCGCGCGGCTCGAGTACCTCGAGCATCCCCTGCCCGGATTCCACAAGGACTATGCCGGCTGGGGCGTGCCCTTCTTCTACCTCAAGGGCCATGTGAAGCATGCCGAGCTCACCCTCGGCACGTTCTACGAGCAGTTTGGCTCCGGCTTTGTGCTGCGCACCTACGAGGAGCGCAGCCTCGGCATCGACAACTCCCTGCTGGGCGGACGGCTCGTGGCCACCCCCGTGGCCGGCGCCACCGTCAAGGTGCTCGCCGGCAAGCAGCGACGCTACTGGAACTGGAACGACTCGTGGGTGGGCGGCGCCGACCTCGAGCTGGGCGTCGACCAGTGGGTGAAGGCCCTGCGGCAGCGCGCCACCTACCTCACCCTTGGCGCCTCCTATGTCACCAAGTACGAGGACAATGACGAGGTGCTCATGGCCGACGCCACCCACCGCTACAACTTCCCCAAGTTTGTCGGGGCCTACGACCTGCGCCTCCGCCTGCAGAAAGGCGGCTGGAACGTGCTCGCCGAGTATGCCGGCAAGGGGCAGGACCCCTCGCAGGACAACGGCTACATCTACCGCAAGGGCTCTGTGGCCATGCTCTCCGCCAGCTACTCCAAGCGTGGCATGAGCCTGCTGCTCCAGGCCAAGCGCAGCGACAACATGTCCTACCGCAGCCGCCGCACCATGACCTCGGCCGAGCCGGACAACTCGTCGTACATCAACCACCTGCCCGCCTTCACCATGGACCACACCTACGCCCTGGCCGCCCACTACCCCTACGCCACCAACCCCAACGGCGAGTGGGCCTACCAGGCCGAGCTGGGCTACACCTTCAAGCGCCACACCCCGCTCGGCGGCAAGTATGGCACCAAGCTCAAGGCCAACTTCTCCCACGTTCACGCCATCGACCGCAACGAGCACGCCGGCGGCACCGACGGCTACGGCTCCGCCTTCTGGAAGTGGGGCGACGAGCGCTACTACCAGGACTTCAACGTGCAGCTCGAGAAGAAGCTCAGCCGTGACCTCAAGCTCAACCTCATGTACATGAACCAGTACTACAACAAGACCGCCGTCGAGGGCAAGGGTGGAATGGTTCACAGCAACATCTTCGTGGCCGAGGGCAAGTACCGCTTCAGCAACAAGGTCACCCTGCGCGGCGAGGCCCAGTATCTCACCACCGGCGACGACGAGCACGACTGGGCCTTCGGCCTGCTGGAACTCTCCGTGCTGCCCCGCCTGATGTTCACCGTGTCCGACGAGTGGAACTGCGGCGCCACCGGCCTCCACTATTACAGCGGCTATGTCACCTATACCGCCGGCGCCCACCGCCTCCAGCTGGGCTATGTGCGCAACCGCGCCGGCTACAACTGCTCGGGCGGCGTGTGCCGCTATGTGCCGGCCAGCAAGGGAGCCACCGTTTCTTACAACTACAACTTCTGATGCCCCGGCCGTCACCCCCCCCGATTCACCAAATTCCTGTTCGCCCTATGAAATTCCGTCATTTAACTACCGCCCTCCTTGCCGGCGTCGCCCTGCTTGCCGCCTGTGACAGCATCGCCGAGCGCGACCGCCTGATTGAGGTGCCCTCCGTGAGCGTGACCCGCTCCGTGCTGGTCGAGGAGTTCTCCGGCCAGTACTGTACGAACTGCCCCTACGGGGCCGCCCAGCTCCACCAGCTTCAGCAGCAGTATGGGGCCGACACCGTGGTGGTGGTCACCATCCACTGCGGCGTTGACGAGGGCTTCGGCGCCGACCCTGCCGAGGACGACGAAGACTTCAAGAGCCTTGTCACCGGGATGGGCGAGGAACGCTACAAGCAGGTGGGCAGTCCGTCCCAGCCGTCCCTGCTGGTCGACCGCCGTGGCGGGGTGGTGATCCGCGACGATGTGGGTTCGAAACCCGAGAATGCCAGCAGCAAGTGGCTCACCGCCATCCTTGACGCCTTCAAGCTGCCGCCTGTGCTCAGGCTCGGCGCCACGGCAACCTGCCAGCCTGCCGACAGCACCATCACCGTGGATGTTCTGGCCCTCACTGAGGCCGACGCCAACGCCCGCCTCTCCGTGTGGGTCACTGAAGACCATATCACCGCCTTCCAGAAATTCTCCGACCACTATGATTTCGCCTACGAGCACAACAATATCCTGCGCGCCAGCGCCACCCCCCTCGACGGCGATGCCGTGACCTTCAGGGGCCACAAGACCGCCCGCTTCGCCTACCGCATCCCCGTGGACAGCCGGTGGAACGTGGCCAACCTCTCCATCGTAGCCTTTGTGACCGACAACAGCGGAGTCTGCCAGACCGTCAGGGTGCCCGTGAAGGTGCGCAGGTAAGCGGCGCGCCGCCGGAACAAGACAATAATCAGGTAAAGCAAGTATAGTATAAAGCAAGCATAAGATGAAAAGACTGTTTACATTAGCCGTGGCATTGGGCGCCTTTGTTGCCCTGAATGCCCAGAGTTTTGAAGTGCGCTACAATGGCCAGCCGGTGAAAGACGGCGACGTGGTGACGTTCACCCCCGAGAAGGTAGGCTCGCGCTACGAGATAGAGACCGGCACAGCCCTCTCCGTCTACAACCTCACCGACGAAGACCTTGGCGGAACCTGTCATGTGGAGATTGTCGAGAACTCCGCCGCCAGCGAGAAGTTCCAAATCTGCATGGGCGGAACCTGCTCGGCCTTCTCCACCGTGGTCTACGACAAGGACTTCATGGTCAGCCCCGAGAGCGCTGCCGGCACCCAGCTCGGCTTCCGCATGAAGCAATATGGCACCACCACCGTCAACCTCACCTTCTCCATCCTTGACCAGGAGTTCACTGTCACCGTGAAGGCCGTTCACGCCGACCCCGCCGGCATTGAGAGCGCCGGCACCGACAGCCGGACCCGGTCTTGCGACGCTTACGACGCCACCGGTCGCCTTGTCCGCCGCAACGTCCAGGGGGCCGGCGCGCTGCCCCGCGGCCTCTACCTGCTGCGCAGCCGCGGCGGCGAGTGCAGGAAGGTCTTTGTGAGATAAGGCAGACCGAACCAGCCAGCCGCACCCGTCCGGCACCCCCTTGGGATAATGCAACCAAACATAAACTAACGAATATTTTTGCAAGATGAAAAGATTGTTTTCTCAAAACCTCGGAACACTCGCCACGCTCCTGCTGACCGTGATCATGGCCTTCGCACCCGGCAAGGCCGCAGCCGACGACGGCTATGATGCCTACTGGTGGAACTATCCGCCCGCCAAAGGCAAGGTAGACTACGTTAAGATCCATGCGCCGGGCACTACCTACGCCGGCGTGTTTGTGCCCGACAGCCTGGGCGAGGCCGTGCTCGACTCCGTGCGCATCTATTGCAAGGACCCCGCCACCATGACCAACGTGCGCGTGTGGGTGTCGTCCTCGCTCGCATCCATCACCGCCGACAACATCGTGGCCACCTTGCCCACGGTCAAGGCCGGCGAGAACACCGTCAAGTTAGCCACCCCCTACGCCATTCCCTTCGAGGGCGTCTACGTGGGCTATGTCTTCGACAACAACGCCGCCGACGGCTACACCTACTCGCCCAGGCTCAAGCGGATGACTGAGGGCGGCTACTACATCTTCAACGAGACCTACACCAAGAACTACTGGCAGTCCAACATGACCACCGTGGGCCTGGGCAACCTCGGCTTCAAGCTCCATCTGAATGTGCCGCGCCGCACCCCCGACAATGTGATTGTCAGCGTGGCCCCGGCCGACCCCGCCACCGCCAAGGTGGGCGCGTCTGCCTCGACGGCCGTCACCGTGCGCAACCGCGGCTCCAACACCGTGTCCAAGCTGTCGCTCGCGCTCGAAGTCAACGGCCGGCAGACGGTGCGCAACTACACCCTGTCCCCGGCCCTGGCCAAGTGGGCCAGCACCACGCTGAACCTCACCCTGCCCGTGCAGACCGAGGCCGGCAGCTACAACATCACCGGGACGGTGGACAAGGTGAACGGCCGGGCCAACACCGCCACCGGCAACCGCAACGCCTTTGCCTTCGGACAAGTGCTTGTCGAGCAGAGCCAGCCGCGCACCGTGGTGTTCGAGGAGTTCACCGGCACCTGGTGCGGCTGGTGCCCCCGCGGCGCCGTGGCCATGAACAAGCTGGAGGAGAGCTGCGGCGACGACTATGTGGGCATTGCCGTCCACTCCGGCGACCCCATGTACACCGCCGACTACTATGACCTGCTGGCGGCATTCAACCCCAGCTACCCCACGGCCACGGTCAACCGCATCCTGAAGGACGTCGACCCCTACCTGGCCTACCAGACCACGGCCCCGGCCAAGTTTGACGGCATGACCCTCTTCCGCGAGGGGCAGCAGCAGCCCACCGAGGGCACCGTGAAGCTGGAGGCCCGGTGGGACAGTCCCGCGAAGAACGTGCTCACCGTGAACACCCAGACCACCATCGCCGTCAACTATACCGACGCCCCCTACGCCCTTGCCTTTGTCCTCACCGAAGACGGTATGTCAGGCGAGGGCCAGGACTGGATGCAGTGCAACTATATGGCCGGCATGAGCGCCACCTATCCCGACCCCGACCTGGCCGCCTACACGGCCAAGAACGCGCCCGACTACGTGACGACCACCTACAACCACGTGGCCGTGGCTGCCTGGGAGCCCTACAACGGCATAGAGAACTCGGTGAGCGGCACGGTGAAGGCCGGCGAGGTGATGAACTACACCGCCAAGCTCGACATCACCGGCAACACGCTCATCCAGAGCCGCCACCGCCTCAAGGTGATTGCCCTGCTGCTGAACAGGCGCAACCACACCATTGTCAACGCCGACCTTGTTGACCTCACCGACCCCACCGGCATCCAGCCGGCCACTGTCCCCGGCAGCCGTGCCGCCGAGGTGGCGCGCTACAACGCCGCCGGCGTGCGCCTCGCAGCTCCGGCCAAGGGCCTGAACATCGTCAAGCTGTCCGACGGGCGCACCGTCAAGGTGATGGTGGAGTAAACCCAAATCGGTCATTAGACCGAAATAGGCAAAAAAGTGAGAAGTCTTCCCTCTTTCCGCCCCTTGTCACTGTTTCTTTCGGCATCTTGCTGCCGTAAGTGTTTCGCCATAGCCCGCTATGCCTTCAACACTTACGTGGCAAGCTGCACGAAACAAACAGCAACCCGGGACGAAATCTAATGACCGATTTGGGGTAAACTTTCCGCTTGGCCTGACAGCCATTGCACTACAAAAAGCAGCCACCTCTCGCCAAGGAGAGGTGGCTGCTTTTGCTTTCTGTATGCGCCACTTCCGGGCGCCGGCCTTTGTCATTCGTGCGCCGCGCGCGTGTATTTGTCGAACACCTCTGCCGTGACCCGGCAGCCGCGCAGGCTCCTCACAGCCGGGAACCGCGCGAAATACACATCGTCCGTGTGCAGCCACTTGTGGCTGCACACGGACGGCGCCCGCCGGATGAGCCGTTCCACCGCCGCCTGGTACTTCGGGTTCACCACCGACAGCATCCGCTGCCCCCCGGCAGTCTCCAGTGCCAGCACCAGGTAGTCCTTTTTGCGGTTGTGCTCCGCCACTGCCAGCCCGTCGGTCGGCACGCTCACGCGGATGTTCCATCCGTGCTCCCCGTTCAGCCTGTCCATCCACTGTCTGAACAGCTGTCCGTGGGGCGCGGTGTCACACTGTCCGCTCCACGCGATGTAGTAGTGAATCATCTCGTGGAGCAGGATGCTTTCCGCCTCGTGCTGCGGCAGGTCATAGTATGCGCTCACCTTGATGGTGGGGTTGGCCATTTCCGTTGTCCCCGGCGGCCACTTGCGCCGCCTGTCACAGCGGAACTGCCCCAGTTGCGTGCGCGAGTTGTCCACCTCGAGGCGCGGCTCCGGCAGCTTCCCGCCGAAGTACGCCCTGTTGAACTGTCCGAACAGCTGTTCCAGCTTCTCTTTGTCCATGCCTTCGCCGTTGCCCTTACGCCCTTCCGCTTTCGTAGACCATCGTCTTCACCGTGTCGTTCAGCCCGCGGGCCGCCATCAGCTGCTCTATGGTGAGGTGCATGCGGTAGCGCCAGTAGTGGCGCGGCTCCGCCGGGATGTTGATGCGCTCCGCGTTCTCGTCGGCCAGCCGCAGGTTCTCGTCCATGGCCAGCCAGTCCTGGAGCGACAGCAGGCACAGCATGGACGGGCTGGTGAGGTGGCGGCCCACGATGTCCCTGGCCAGCCATCCCGGCAGCGGGTGGGGCGCTTTGCCGTCGCGGTACAGCCTTGTGCGGTAGTATTCCTGTGCGCGCTCGGCGTCCTCGTCCCACCACTGCCGCAGGGTCGGCATGTCGTGCGTTGAGATGGTACACACGCTGAGGTAGGGGTTGTGCGACAGGTGGCCGAAGCGCACCCCATACTCCTTGGGCATCGACTGTATCTCCAGCGTGAGGATGCGCAGCTCGTCCATCACCCAGTGTACGCACTCCGGCACCATGCCCAGGTCTTCGGCGCAGGCCAGCATCCTTGTGGCCTCGGTGACCAGCGGCAGCTTCTTCATCGCCTCGGCATGCCAGAACTGGTTGTGCCGGCGGTAGAAGAAGTCGTTGTACAGCCTGTTGAACGCAAACTTCTCGCTGTCGCCCAGCACCTCGTAAACCGGGTCGAGCTGCGCCCCGATGCGCGGGTGGAACTTGTCGTGTTCCCTGTGGTCGCGTACAAAGAGCACGTTGCTCGCCAGCGTGTAGAGCCCGGCGCAAATGTCTGCTGGTGCTGGTGAAGAGTGTGTGGCTGAGTCTGGCTCTTCATTCTTCATTCTTAATTCCTCGTTCCGGATTTTCCGCTCCGTGTCATACGCCGGCTTCAGCCGCCACACGTCACCGTAGCAGTGGTCAAGGTAGCGCGCCTTCACCTCGCCGGCCCTGTCGCCGAAGAGCTTGGGCAGCATCCAGTCGCGGATGTAAGGCTCGGTGTAGAGCTGCTCGTCGAAGTGCAGCCCGTAGCCCTCAATCTCCTCGCGCGTCATCGGCAGGGCGGGCGAGAACTGTCCCAGCAGTCCGTGTACCGCGTTGGCGGGAATCTCCCAGATGCGGAAGAAGCCCAGCACATGGTCGATGCGGTAGGCGTCGAAGTACTCCGCCATCTTGCGGAACCGCTTCACCCACCACGAGCAGCCATCGCGGAGCATCTCCTCCCAGTTGTAGGTGGGGAACCCCCAGTTCTGTCCGTTGGGCGAGAAGGCGTCGGGCGGCGCCCCCGCCTGTCCGTCCATGTTGAAGTAGCGCGGCTCCAGCCACGCCTCCACGCCGTTGCGGCTGATGCCGATGGGGATGTCACCTTTCAGAATCACCCCCTTGCTGCGCGCGTGGTCGTGCGCTGCCCGCATCTGCCGGTCCAGGTGGTACTGCGTGAAATACCAGAAGTCCAGTTCGCGTCCCAGAATCCTGTCCTTGACCTTCAGCGTGCGCGCCTGTCCCTGTCCGCCCTTCGGCGTGAAGGTCACCGCGCTCCTGTCGGCGCTCACCGTCACCGTGTCGGGCCAGCTGGCAAAGTCAGCCGTGCCATAGCGGTCGCGGCACAGGCAGAACACCGCGTAGGGCACCAGCCACTCCCAGTTGTCGGCGGCAAACCGCCGGTAGTCCTTGTGGCGGCGCGTGGTCGCCCACTCCTGCCCGAACAGCTCGTGCAGGCAGTCCATCTTCGCCTCGCTCATCCGCTCGTAGTCTATCTGCGGCAGCGCGTTCAGCTCGCGCCGCCGGGCCTCGTAGTGCTCGCGCCGCCGGCTGTCCTTGAGCGGCGGCATCTGCCTGAAGTCAATGTATTGCGGGTGCAGCGCGTAGATGCTGATGCAGTTGTACGGATAGGAGTCCTGCCAGGTGTGCGCGGTGGTGGTGTCGTTCACGGGCAGCACCTGGAGCACCCGCTGCCCCGTGCTGGCCACCCAGTCGGCCATGGCCGCCAGGTCGCCGAAGTCGCCCACGCCGAAGCTCCCCTCCGAGCGCAGCGAGAACACCGGGACCACCGTGCCCGCCCCCTTCCAGGGGTAGATGGGCATGGCCGCCTGCGGCAGCTCGCACACCATGCACTCCCCCTTCCCGAGAGCGGGCACGGCCATGGAGCGGTTGGCGCCCACCTCCCAGAGCGGGTCGTCACTGTCCTTGTCGCTGAGTGCCACAAACTTGAATTCGAACAGCGGGCGGCTGAGCGCGGCCACGTCGACAGCCACCCACCACTCGTTGGGCTGCTGCTCCGTCATCTCCAGCGCGCGTGACACCTCCCAGCCCCCCAGGGCAGGGTCGTCGCCCACCAGCGCCAGCCGCTCGTGGGGGCGCAGCTGCGGGGCGCGCACCTTGACGGCCAGCGCCCCGCCGAGGTGCTCCGCTGAGCCGTGGCGCAGGCTGTCCGGCGTGAGCGCGCTGCTGTAGAGCGGCGCGTCCTCGGGCAGGTCAATCCAGCGGTCGTTCAGCGTCACCGCCGTCCAGTCGCCCGGCGGCAGCGTGAGCCGGTGGCTCTCAGCGTGCCATTCGTGCCGCTGCTCGATGCCGTTCTTGACCATTCCGTAGGCATAGTCGGTCACCGTGCCGGGCGCGATGTCCAGCTCGGCTGTGCAGCGCCAGTCCCTGCCGTTGTCAGTCTCCATGCTGTGGCGCTCGGGCTGGCTGTCCCTTCCGTTGCGGAAGATGTCGACAAACAGCTCCTCGCCAAACGAAGTGACATAGTTGATGTTCAGTTTCAGTCTCATCATTCAGTATAACTTTATGTTAAGATGTTCAAAAAGCCACGTTCACCGTAAGCCCCTCGCCCGACAGTCCCACCGCCGTCTCGCAGCCGGCAAACAGCTTGCCGGTGGTGAAGTAGACCAGTTCGGTGCCCAGGATGCCGATGGCCGCCCCCGCCGCCACGTCATACCAGTGGTGGCGGTCGTGGGTCACGCGGCTCACGGCAACTGCCGTGGCCACCGCGTAGCCCCCGGCGCTGATCCATGGCGAGTGCTGTCCGTACTCCTTTTGCAGGATGTGGGCGCCGCTGAACGCCATGGCCGCGTGGCCCGAGGGGAACGACCGCCGGTCGGTGCGGTCGGGCCGCCACTCGTGTACGCTCCTTTTCAGCGCCCAGGCCATGCCCGAGGCCGCCACCGTGCTGCCCACGGTGTTGGCCAGGTAGTGCCAGCGCCCCTTGGTGCGGTGCTCCACGTTGCACACGTCGAGGACCAGCACGGTGAGCCGTGGCACATACTGCAGCGTGTTGCCCAGCGGGTCGCTGCGCTCCTGCTGCGCCCGGGCGCAGACGGGGACAAGGAGAATGGCGGCTAAAAGCGCGAGCCAGTGTTTCATGAGTGTGTGGTGTTTGTTGTCGCAAAGGTACACTTTTTGCTGCAAAAGCTGACAGCTTCTCGCATAAATCGGCTAACTTTGCATTGGAGCACGGCTCGCAGGCGTTAGCTTGTTATACCAGAGCGTGTTATAATAAACAAAGAGTGGTAAGATAAAGAAAAGAGTGGTAAGATGAACACAAAGGCAAAGCCATTCGTCAAATGGGTTGGCGGTAAGGGACAGCTCATTGGGCAGTTGGAGGCCAAACTGCCTGCAGACTTTGACAGTTGGGGCAATGTGACATACATAGAGCCGTTTGTTGGCGGTGGAGCCATGCTGTTTTATATGCTGCAGCAGCATCAAAATATCCAACGTGCTGTAATCAACGACATCAACAGCGACTTGATTACCTGTTATCGAACAGTGCGTGACAACGTGGAGCAACTGATTCCCGCATTGCATGATATGCAAGCGGAATATTACGCTTTGCCAGGCATGGAAGCCAAGTGTGAGATGTTTATGTCAGTGCGCCAACGTTATAATGAGAAGAATCTTGATCCGATAGAGAACACGGCAAAGTTTTTCTTTCTTAACCGCACCTGTTTCAATGGTTTATTCGTGATTATGCAAGTGTCAACGAAAACTTATCTGTCTCTCGAACATGGAGAACCTCAACGCCGTTTTCATCAATGATGGCATGGCACAGTCGGAACGGCTCGTCAAATTGAATCAGATAGCAATCCTACAAATGAGAACCCTTGAAGATACAGGAGGCAGAAAACCTTTGAAATAAATATGAACTTACGATTCAATACATCTTTGGCAAACGGTTACAAAAGTGCAAGTCAAAAAGCTCGTGTACTTACGGAAGATTGGCTTGCACATAACATGTATTGCCCTATTTGTGGCGAAGTGACAATTCGACACGCAGAACCGAATGCACCAGTTAAAGATTTTGTTTGTGACAACTGTAAATCACAATATGAACTTAAAAGTAAAAGGACAGAAAGTGACAGATTCCAATCTGCTGTAGTTGATGGTGTTTATCGAACAATGATTGAACGCATCACTTCTTTGAATAATCCCAGTTTTTTCTTCATGCATCACAATAGATATGAGGTCAACAATTTGGTTATCGTGCCTAAATGTTTCTTTACCCCTGATGTTATTGAAAAGCGAAATGTCTTGAAAGAAAATGCTCGTAGAGCGGGTTGGGAAGGATGTAACATCTTGATGAAAAAGATTCCTGCAACGGCTAAAATTCCCATAATCTGTAATGGAGAAATAATACCTGTTACCAATGTGGTTTCGCTGTATAAGAAAGTTCTTAATCTGCAAACGCACTCAATGGAAAGTAGGGGCTGGCTTATTGATACTCTTCATGTTGTTGAACGAATGGAGGGTATTTTCTCACTCAAACAGATGTATGAATATTGTGCAGAACTTAAAATAAGTCATCCTAACAACAATCATATCAAAGATAAAATCAGGCAACAACTTCAATTTCTGAGAGACAAAGGCTTCATCGAGTTCAAAGGAAATGGAATCTACAAAAAAATATAAACATGGAAGATATACCTAATTTTATTGTTGTCTTAGACTTTTGCGAAGGAAGAGTCTTAAAGATAAGGCTCTCGAAAGAAGAAAAAGAATAGGCAACACGGTGTGACGATTTTGACGAGAAAGTCAATTACTTATCCGGAAAGTATGGATTTTCATTATCCAATAGCCAGTGGATGGGATTGGAAGAATTGAAAGAAGAAAATATTGGATTTTAGTTTTGGTTATGGCAGAATATATTTTTTATACAACGGAAGGATTCACACAGGACCCCGCGGGTGATGTTGTTGAGAATTGCCAACTTATTGGCAGAGCATTTGGAAATAACAAGAATGAAGCAAAGAACAATCTCTTGAAAGAGAACCCTTGGATAGACGAACATGGCTTTGATGAAGAAATGTTTGTTGGCAAAGAACTCACACCATGTGAAAATGCAGACAAAAAGTTGTCTTTCTTGACAGAACTTCTTGATGAAAGCCAACTAAACAGCTACACAACTTGGTTAGAAACTATAGAAAATCATCCATTTCACTGAATTTGTCATTTGGGCAAGAAAGATGCAGAAGGTTCCCCATAAGTTTAATACAACTTTATTTTGAACACCCGCCAGAGACCTGCGGTGACATGAAAAGAGTTGACAATCCGTTTTCGTGAAATAGAAAATCCGCGCGCCCGAAGTGGCCGTTCCGCCGCCCGGGGGGCGTGGCCTCCGCCACCCTTTCCAAGCCTTTTCACACCCTTCTGCCCGCAGACAGGTGCGTTTCACCGTGCCAGGCGCACCGCCTGGCAGCGCCATCCGGCCCGTTTGGCCGGGCCATCCGCACCGTTTGGCGCAGCCAAACGCACCGTTCCGTGCCGCCACCCCAGCCATGCCGCCCGCCGAGTCCTGAGGAGCAGCAGACAGCAATGCGCTAACACGTTGAGCCACAGCACGCTGAAAGAAACATGAAAAATACGGCGTTTTTTCGGGCCGCGGCCCTTTTGTTTTTGAAAATCGCAAGGATTCCGCACTTTTCTGTCCGCGTTTTTCATCGGTTTTGTCTGCCGTTTTCTTGCCTGTGTGCACCAAAAAGCGTATTTTTGCAGGGACAAGTGACGGAACATACCCGACATGAGCCAATGACGGACAACCTAAACGCTAACAACTGACAACCGAATGACCATGCAGAAAACCCTTCTCACACTCTGCCTGGCCCTCGCGGCGCCGCACTGCGCCCGGGCACAGGCCAACCAAATGACTTCCGAACAGGCAAAGACCTATTACCGGACAGTGACCAAACAGACCGTGTCGTGCCATGACCCCTCGGTGGTGTATGAGCCGCAGAGCGGGCGCTACTATATCTTTGGCAGCCACCTGGCGCAGGCCTACACCGCCGACTTGCAGAACTGGACTGCGTTCCGCGCGCCATGGGGGGCCGTGCAGGCCGACGGCACGGTGAAGACGCAGGGCGTGACCAACGCCGAGGCCTTTGCCCTGAACCAGGTGAAGACCGTGACCATTGGCGGCAGCGAGGTGGACTTCGGACCCTTTGACGCCAGCGCCTGGGGCGCGGCCTACGGCGGCGACTACAGCATTGACGGCAACCTGTGGGCGCCCGATGTCATCTATAACCCGAAGATGAAGAAGTGGTGCATGTACATGAGCGTCAACGGGCCGCACTACAACAGCGTGATTGTGCTGCTCACCGCCGACAGGATTGACGGCACCTACGTCTACCAGGGACCGGTGGTGTTCGGCGGCTTCTGCTCGGCGGCCGACAGCCGCGTGTCGTGGAAGAAGACCGACCTCGAACTGGTGATTGGCGCCCAGGCCACCCTGCCGGCACGCTACAACCAGGGCACCGGAGGGTGGGCCAACTACTGGACCAACGTGATCGACCCCTGTGTGTTCTATGACGACGGCGGACAGCTGTGGATGACCTACGGCTCGTGGTTCGGCGGCATCTGGATGCTGAGGCTCAACGGCGACACCGGCTTGCGCGACTATGACACGGCTTACCCCAGCGACTACGCCGCCAAGGGCCGCAGCCTCACCTCAGACCCCTATTTCGGCAAGAAGATTGCCGGGGGCTACGGCGTGTCGGGCGAGGCCTCGTATGTCGAGAAGATCGGCAAGTACTACTACCTCTTCATGAGCTACGGCGGACTGGAGGCCAAGGGCGGCTACCAGATGCGCGTGTTCCGCTCGGAGAAGCCCGACGGCCCCTACCGCGACGGACTGAACCGCACGGCCACCTACACGTCGTGGGTGAGCAACTATGGCGTGAACCCCGACACCAGGGGCGAGAAAATCATGGGACCCTATGACAAGTGGGGGCTGATGACCACCGGCGAGCTGGCCCAGGGGCACAACAGCATCATCGCCGCGCCCGACGGACGCAACTACCTGGTGTACCACACCCGCTTCAACAACGGCACCGAGGGCCACCTCGTGCGCGTGCACCAGGTGTTTGTCAACGAGGACGGCTGGCTCTGCGCGGCACCGTTCGAGTATAACGGCGAGCAGACCACCGACGCCGCCATCGCCGCAAGGGCCTCGTTCGGCAACGGCGACATAGCCGGCGACTATGACCTGCTGGTTCACAAGTACAGCATTGACCACGCCAACCTCGAGGTGGTGACACCGGTCAGGGTGACGCTGACCGCCGACGGAAAGGTGACGGGCGACCGCACCGGCACGTGGGCGACAACGCCCGGGACTGACTATCTCACCGTGACGCTGGGCAGCACCGTGTACAAGGGCGTGGTGCTCGACGAGCAGATGGACGGCAAGAGCCTGCGCGCCGTGAGCTTCACCTGCTGCGCCAAGACGGGCGTGAACATCTGGGGCTACAAGCTGCGCCCCGACTACGCCCTGGCCATGCAGCTCAACGGGCAGACAGTGCCGGTGAGGGACAACGCCTACGTGGGGCAGAACATCGACCTCATGGGCATGGACCTGGGCATTGGCGGCGTGAGCCTGGAGTGGACAAGCTCGCGCCCGGACATCATCTCGAACACCGGCCGCTACAACCCCGCGGGGCTTGCCGAGAACGTGGCGGTTGAACTCACCGCGCGCCTCACGGCCGGCGACTGGTTCTGGACAGACACCTATCGCGTGACGGCCGAGAAGGAGACCATGCCGGCGGCCGACTGGACTTCGGGCATGCGCTGCCTGTACACCTTTGACGACGACAGGCTGGCCAACGCCGTCAACCCGGCTGAGACAGCCGAGCTGAAGAAGAACGGCGCCAGCAGCCTGCCCACATTCGCCACGGACAACCTGCGCATGGGGCGCGTGGTGAGCACGAGCTTTGGCGCCAATGGCAGCGAGAGCTATGTGGCCATGCCCAACCCCCTGCGCGGCGCCACGCTCAGCGAGGGGGCCACGCTGTCGTTCTGGACGCGCCGCGCCGACAGCAACAGCTGGGACGCGCTCGTGGCCTTCTTTGACCCGGCGTCGGCGGCGCGCCTCTACCTGTCGGGCAACCTCTACCTGGGCTTCAACGACAACAGCGGGACCTGGCTTGACATCAACCACCCCGAGACGGCGCCGGCAGACAACCTGCCTGCCGGCGCGTGGCACCTGGTGACCCTGGTCTTCTCGCGCAAGGCCACGCAGGGGGTCAGGTTCTATGTCGACGGGGTGGAGCGGCGCGCCAACACCTACAAGGGCGAGGCGGGCGGCAAGGCGGTGGGCGCCAAGGCGGAGTTTGACTACAACGCCATCGTTGACCACCTCGCCAAGTGCGAGCGGTTCTTCCTGGGCTACGGCTCGTTCTGGGGGTCGGCCGCGGCCTCGTTTGACGACGTGGCGGTTTACGACCGGCCGCTGAGCTATCTGCAGGTGCTGGCCCTCAAGACAATGGAGAACCGCGCCTGCGACCTCGGCGGCGTGGTGACCGGCATCGACGAGGTGAGTGTGAAGGCAGACCGCGCCGGCAGCGACCGCATCTTCGACCTGGGCGGCCGCGAGGTGAAGAGCGGCAGCAAACGGCCGGCCCCGGGCCTGTATGTCGCCGCCGGGCGCAAGGTGGTGGTGAGGCCGTAAAGGCCCCCGCATCCATAAAAAGCAGGGTGTCCGGTTTCCAAGCAGCTGCTTGGAAACCGGACACCCTTTTTATGCCCTGAGCGGCCTAATCCCAAAAATCCATATAACTTTTGGGATTGTAATCCCAAATTTCACTGTGATTTTTGGGATTACGATGCTTTTTATGTAAAGGAAAAGGCCATGGTTACGCCGGACAATCGGATGGAGTGGGTCGTATGGCAACCCGCATTTAGAAAGCGAAAAACTTCTCCTGCATTTTCTCCTTGAGGTTGAACTTCTTGGTGGTGTCCAAGGCTCGCTCGATACAGATAAATTTCTTGTCGGTATGAGCCATGAAATACTCCACGGTCTCGTCGGAAAGGGAGGGGTCCGCGGTGACATAGGCTTCCTTGTTGCCATCCGTTGCCAGAAAGACCGTGTTTTGAGTAAATCCTGTTTGCCTCTCCAGCTTGTAAGTCAGCATGAAGCCCTGCTTGATGAGAATCTCCGTTATCAGTTCTTCATCATTGTATGTGATGGTGAGCTGACGCTCCTTCTCCTTGACATACGTCACAGCAGGAGCAGTCCGGCGATGCCGCAGCAGACAATCATGCGGATGGGGTTGACCTTGTAGAACATGGTGCCGATGAAGGTGGCGGCGAACAGGAACACGCTGACAAAGAACTGCCAGCCGTCGGCCGTGGGCGTGGAAAAGTTGTCGGGGGTCATGAGCAGGAGCGTGGCCGCGCCAAGAAGGCCCACGACTGCCGGGCGCAGTCCCATGAAGAGCGACTGCACGAGCGGTGTCTTCATGTACTTCATGAACAGGCGGCTGATGAGAATCATCAGGATGAACGACGGCAGCACCAGGGCGAAGGTGGCCGTGGCGCTGCCAAGGACAGCCATCGGCTCGCCCATGCCGGCGTTGTGAACGGCCATGTAGCCGCAGTAGGTGGCCGAGTTGATGCCGATGGGTCCGGGGGTCATCTGGCTCACGGCCACGATGTTGGTAAATTCGGCTGTGGTCATCCAGTGCCAGTGGTGTACCACCTCGCCCTGGATGAGTGACAGCATGCCGTAGCCGCCGCCGAAGCCGAAGAGGCCGATGATGAAGAAGGTGCAGAACAGATGGATGAATATCATGCTTTCGGGGTGGGGGAGATGAAGTGTCCGTAGATGAAACCGCCGGCGGCGGCCAGGATGACAATGAGGACCGGCGACACGCCGAGGGCCCAGATGGCCAGTGCGCTGGCAACGGGAATCCAGCAGGTGGACAGGCCGATGCGCGCGCTCCTGGCCATGTTGAACGTGGGCACGGCAATCAGCGCCACCACAGCCGGGCGGATGCCGCGGAAGATGGCGGCCACGGTGGGGTTGTCCTGGAACCGGCGGAAGAACATGGCAATGAGCAGGATGATGACGAACGAGGGCAGGGCCGCGCCAAGGGCGGTGCACAGCGCGCCGCGCGTCTGCCGCAGCCGGTAGCCCACGAAGACGCTGATGTTGATGGCGAACACCCCCGGGCAGCTCTGGGCGATGGCCACGAGGTCGAGCATCTCCTCGCGCTTCATCCAGCGGTGCCTGTCGACAACCTCGGCCTCGATGAGGGGGAGCATGGCATAGCCGCCACCCAGGGTGAACAGCCCAATCTTGAAAAAAGTGGAGAAGTAAGTCCAGTATGCCTTGCCGGCGTGCCTGTTAAGCGGTGCTTTCATCACTTGTGTGTATGATGGCTAAACATATTTGTATGTTGTGTGGCGGTGGGCAGGAGGGGCGGCAAATGCAGCCGCCCCCCCTGCTTGTCAGCTGTGGCGCTCAACCCACTTGCGGGCGTTGACGAAAGCCTCTATCCACGGTGTCACCTCGTCCATGCGGCGCTGCTCGGGGTACCAGGCGCACTGCCAGGGGAAGATGGCCCGCTCCAGGTGGGGCATCATGGCCAGGTGGCGCCCGTCGGCCGAGCAGATGCCGGCCACACTGTAGTCGCTGCCGTTGGGGTTGGCCGGGTAGCCGTCGTAGCTGTACTTGGCAATGATGTTGTAGCTGCGCTCAGGCTCGGGCAGGTGGAACTTGCCCTCGCCGTGGGCCACCCACACACCCAGCTTGTCGCCGCTGAGCGAGCCGAACATCACGCTGCTGTTCTCGGGAATGGTCAGCGACACGAAGCCGCTTTCGAACTTGCGCGAGTCGTTGTGGAGCATGCGGGCGCCGGGTGCGCCCGTGAGGCCCAGCTCGACCATCAGCTGGCAGCCGTTGCAGATGCCCAGCGACAGCGTGTCGGGGCGCGCGTAGAACCTGTCGAGCGCCTCCTTGGCCTTGGGGTTGAAGAGGAACGCGCCGGCCCAGCCCTTGGCCGAGCCCAGCACGTCGCTGTTGGAGAAGCCGCCGCAGAACACAATCATGTTGATGTCGTCGAGCGTCTCGCGGCCGCTGATGAGGTCGGTCATCATCACGTCTTTCACGTCGAAGCCGGCAAGGTAGAGCGAGTAGGCCATCTCGCGCTCGCCGTTGGTGCCCTTCTCGCGGATGATGGCCGCCCTGACACCGCTGCGCCCGCGGCGGCCGGCGCTGAGGCCGTACTGGCTGAGGCGGCCGGTGAAGCCGCGGGCGAACTTCATCTCCAGGGGCTGGCTCTTGTAGTTGCGGTAACGCTCGGCTGCGCAGCCGTTGAGGCTCTGCTTGCGGTCAAGCAGGTAGGAGGTTCTGTACCACGTGTCGCGCAGGCTGTCGATGTCCAGCGACAGCTCGCCGTCGCCGTGCCTGATGTCGACGGTGCGGCTCCCGGGCGCGGGGTAGCCGATCTTGGCATAGCCGACACCGCGCTCTTCCATGAACTCGCGGAACTCCTGCCTGTGGCGTTCGGCCACCTCGATGACCACGCCGGGGTTCTCGGCAAAGAGCGTCTTCACGATGTCGCCGTCCTTGCACAGGTCGAACAGGTTGATGTGCATGCCGCCCCCGGTGTTGGCGAAGCACATCTCAAGGAGCGTGGTCACCAGTCCGCCGGCGCTGATGTCGTGCCCGGCCATCACCCACCCGCGGTTCACCAGCTCCTGGACTGCCAGGAACGCGTCGCGGAAATACTCGGGGTTCTTGACGGTGGGCACGTCGTCGCCCACGCGGTTGAGGCTCTGGGCAAAGGCCGAGCCGCCGAGCCGCAGCTCGTCGAACGAGAAGTCAATGTGGTAGAGGCTGGCGTTCTTGTCGTTGACCAGCACCGGCGACACCACCTTGCGGATGTCGCTCACCTCGCCTCCGGCGCTCACGATGACCGTTCCCGGCGAGATGATTTTCTCGCCGTTGGGGTACTGCTGGGTGAGCGAGAGCGAGTCCTTTCCCGTGGGCACGTTGACCCCCAGGCTGCAGCAGAAGTCGGACAGGGCGCGCACCGCGCTGTAAAGGCGTGCGTCCTCGCCCTGCTGCGAGCGGCAGGGCCACATCCAGTTGGCCGACAGGCTGACGCTGTCCAGTCCGCCGTCGAGCGGCGCCCACACCAGGTTGGTCAGCGCCTCGGCCACCGACAGCACACTGCCCGCCTCGGGGCTGGCCAGTCCGGCCTGTGGCGCGTGGCCCAGTGCGGTGGCGATGCCCTTGCGGCCGCGGTAGTCGAGCGCCACCACGCCGCAGTCGCTCAGTGGCAGCTGGATGCGCCCCTGGCACTGCTGGCGCGCAATCTTGCCCGTCACCGAGCGGTCAACCTTGTTGGTGAGCCAGTCCTTGCAGGCCACGGCCTCCAGCTGGAGCACGCGGCAGAGGTATTCGCTGACTTTCGAGGCGCCGCCGGTGTAGGTCACTGCGCCATAGTGGCGCTCCACGGTGCTGTCGACCATCACCGTCTTGGGCGAGTGGCCGAACATCTGGGCCACGTCAAGGTCGAACGGCTTGACACCGTCGCCCTGCACAAACGAGAAGTGGGCGTCGCCGGTGGTCTCGCCCACCACATACATCGGGGCGCGCTCGCGCTCGGCGATGCGGCGCACGTGGTCGATGTGCTTCTCGTCAATGAGCAGTCCCATGCGCTCCTGGCTCTCGTTGGCGATGATTTCCTTGGCCGAGAGCGTCTTGTCGCCGATGGGCAGCTTGGTCATGTCGATGCGTCCGCCGCACTCCTCGACCAGTTCGGAGAGACAGTTGAGGTGGCCGGCCGAGCCGTGGTCGTGGATGCTCACCACGGGGTTGACCTCCTCCTCGCACAGGGCGCGCACCAGGTTGTAGGCGCGCTTCTGCATCTCGGGGTTGGCGCGCTGCACGGCATTCAGCTCAATGCCGTTGCTGTAGCGGCCGGTGTCGACCGACGACACCGAGCCTCCGCCCAGTCCGATGCGGTAGTTGTCGCCGCCCACCACGACCACCTTGTTGCCCGGCTGCGGCTTCTTTTTCAGACAGTCGCGCCTGGTGCCGTAGCCCACGCCGCCGGCGAGCATGATCACCTTGTCGTAGGCATATTTCGTGTCGCCGGCACGCTCCTGGTGCTCAAAGGTGAGCACGGAGCCGCAGATGAGCGGCTGTCCGAACTTGTTGCCGAAGTCGCTGGCGCCGTTGGAAGCCTTGATGAGAATCTGCTCGGGCGTTTGGTAGAGCCACTTGCGGGCCGGCATCACGCGCTCCCAGTCGCGCCCGTCGCTGTTGCCCTCCTGCCCGTCGTCGCCTAGCCGGGGATAGGCCGTCATGTAAACGGCGGTGCCGGCGATGGGCCACGAGCCGACACCGCCGCCCATGCGGTCGCGGATTTCGCCGCCGGTGCCGGTGGCGGCGCCGTTGAACGGCTCCACGGTGGTGGGGAAGTTGTGGGTCTCGGCCTTCAGCGAGATGACACTCTCCACGTCTTTCACCTCGAAATAGTCGCTGGTGGACTGGTCCCTGGGGGCGAACTGCTCCACCACCGGCCCCCGGGCAAAGGCCACGTTGTCCTTGTAGGCCGACAGTATCCTGTTGGGGTTCTCCTGTGTGGTTCGCTTGATCATGGCAAACAGGCTCGACTCCATCTCCTGTCCGTCAATGACGAAGGTGCCGCCGAAAATCTTGTGGCGGCAGTGCTCGGAGTTGATCTGCGCGAAGCCGAAGATTTCGGAGTCGGTCAGCGGGCGGCCGTTCTCCTTCTCAATCTTGTGCAGATAGGCTATCTCCTCGGGCGAGAGGGCCAGACCCTCGCGCTCGTTGTACTCCTCCAGGTTCTCCACGTGCCTGATGGGCTCCGGCTTGATGTCCACGGTGAAGACACTCTGGTCAAGGCCGTCGTACATGCGCTGGAGCATCGGGTCGTGCTTGGCGTCGGCTGAGCTAACGGGGAAGTACTCCTCAATACGCGAAATGCCGCGGAGACCCATGTTCTGTGTTATCTCTACGGCATTCGTGCTCCACGGTGTGACCATCTCGCGGCGCGGGCCCACAAAGAAGCCTTCGAGCTTCTCGCTTCCCGCCGGCTCGGCGTTGCCGTAGAGCCAGCGGAGCTCTCTCATCTCGTCCTCACTCAACCGGTGGTCTGTCTCGGTTGCAATCACGCTCTTCTGGGGAGTCTTGAAAAATAGTATCATGCGCTTTTATGATGTATGGTGTAAATGTGCTGTGACGCGCGGCGCAAATGTCCGCTGCTGCAAAAGTACAAAGAATTTTGCAATAAACGGCCACATTCGATTCGCAAAACGGCCACATTCGATTTGCATAGCGGCCCGGACGGATGTCAAGCCCAATTCGGCAGTCTGGCAGAAATAGGCCATGCCGCGGCCTAAAAATGTTTTAATCGCCTTGCCTATGGTTAAAATAAACTAAAGAAATTGTGCTTTTCGGCCGTTTGTACGTCATATCAGTAACTTTGTAGCGTGAATGTCGGCTGTTTAGCTTTCCCTGACGGGATGCGCCAGACGGACAGACACCCGCCTTTTAGAGAGAGGAACAATAGTCATTCATTATTTTAAACGACAACGAAGATGAAAAGAAATGTTTTAGTATTGTCGCTTGTCGCCGGCTGTCTGGTTGTCAGCAGCTGCGTGAGCAAGAAGGACTTGGAGAACTGCCAGCTTGAAAACAAGGAACTTTCCAAGAACTACCAGGACACCAAGGAGCAGCTTGCAGCCAGCAAGGCCCGCGTGGCCAGTCTGGAAGAGCAGCTCAAAGGGTCGAAAAAGGCTTACGAGTCGCTTCAGGGCGCGCTTGACAAGAGCCTGACCAATGCCAGCCAGAACAACGTGAGCATTGAGAAACTGGTTGACCAGATTAACGAGTCGAACCAGTATATCCGCCATCTGGTGGAGGTGAAGACCAAGAGCGATTCGCTCAACATGGTGCTCACCAACAACCTCACCCGCTCGCTGAGCCGCGAGGAACTCAAGGAGGTTGACGTGCAGGTGCTCAAGGGCGTGGTGTACATCTCGCTGGCTGACAACATGCTCTACAAGAGCGGGTCGTACGAGATTAGCGACCGCGCGGCAGAGACGCTGAGCAAGATTGCGAAGATTATCACAGACTACAAGGACTATGACGTGCTCATCGAGGGCAACACAGACAATGTGCCCATCAGCCGCGAGAACATCCGCAACAACTGGGACCTCTCCTGTCTGCGCGCGTCAAGCGTCGTGCAGGCCTTGCAGACCAAGTATGGCGTTGACCCTAAGCGTCTTACGGCCGGTGGCCGCGGCGAGTACAACCCGCTGGCCCCCAACACCACCGAGGCCGGCAAGCTGCGCAACCGCCGCACGCAGATTATCATTACGCCGAAGCTCGACCAGTTTATGGACTTGATTGACAAGGCTCCCGAGAACTGATTTGCCGGCTTTCACAAAAAAGTCCGGGCGGATGCTTCCGCCCGGACTTCTTTGTGCCGTTTCATAGGATGGGATGCAACAGAATGAACCCCAACAGGTCATTGTCCGTTCTGGTGGCCGATTGGGGAAAAAGGTGAAACCCTCTCATAGCAGACAGGCACAAGCGACTGCCTGACAAAGAAAAGCCAGGCTTCTCCCCGGGGAGAAGCCTGGCTTGGTCTTATTGTGAGACTTGCCTCGTGTGGCAGTGTCTTACTCGGCGCGCAGTGTGAAACGCTTGAAGGCGATAACAGTGAGATCCTTGTCGGCAGCCTTGAGGTATTCGCTCACGGTCAGCTTGCTGTCCTGGATGAACTCCTGGTTGAGCAGGCACGACTCCTTGAAGAACTTGGCCATGCGGCCCTTGGCGATGTTCTGAATCATCTGCTCGGGCATGTTGGCAGCCTTCTTCTCGGCTTCCTCCTTCTTGATTCTGCGGATATCCTCGGCCTGTGCCTCGGTGATGTTGCCCTTGGCAATGCCCTCGGCGATGTGCTCCTCGTTCTCGGCGATATACAGGTTGTAGCCGGCTTTCTTCAGCGCGCCCTCAACGGCTTTCTGAATCTGCTCCTCCTTGGTCTTCTCGATGGCCACCTTCAGCTCGGTGTCCTTCACGTCCTGCGGTACGCTGGCCTCGTCAAGTGCCACGGGGTTCATGGCTGCCACCTGCATGGCAATGGCGTGTGCCTGCTCCTCGGCGGGCTTGTTGGTCTGCACCATGGTGCAGAGGTTGTGCTTGTTCATGTGGTCATAGCACGACACGTTGTCGCCCTCGATGAAGTTGTAGCCGTCGAGTTCCATCTTCTCGCCGGTGATGCCCGAGCGTGCCACCACGGCGTCCTGCACCTTGGTGCCGTCGGCGATGGTCAGTTCCTTCACCTCGTCAAGGCTCTTGGCCTTGGCAGCCACGGCGGCGTCGAGGATGTCCTGGGTCAGCTTGATGTAGTCTGCGCCGTTGGCCACGAAGTCGGTCTCGCACTTGAGGGCGATGATGGCGGCAAAGCCGTTGGCCGCTTTCACCAGCACGCAGCCGTTTGCGGTCTCGCGGTCGCTGCGCTTGGCGGCGATAGCCTGGCCCTTTTCGCGGATAATCTCCATAGCCTTGTCGAAATTGCCCTCAGCCTCGGTGAGCGCTTTCTTGACATCAGCGAGGCCGGCGCCGGTCATGGTGCGCAGCTTCTTGATGTCTTCCATATTTGGTTTGTAAGCCATAATTGTCTTTAAATTCTGTTTGTTGTTGATACTGATGTTTGGTGTCGCCGGTCTGTTTGCCGCCGGCGCCTTTATGCCTCTGCCGGCGCCTCGGTCTCCTCTGCTGCGGGAGCTTCGGGAGCGGCTGCGGGTGCCTCGGTGGCAGCAGCCGGAGTCTCAGTGGCAGCAGCTGCGGGAGCCTCGGTGGCCTTGGGTGCGTCCTTGCGTGCCTTGCGTGCGCGTCTGGGCTTGTCCTCTGCGTTCTCGGCGTCGGCCTGTGCCTGTGCGGCGGTCTCGTCGGCCTTCTCGGCCTTGCGCTCCTCGAGTCCCTCGGCGATGGCTGCGCAGCAGGCAGCGAGGATTACCTCGACGCTCTCCTTGGCGTCGTCGTTGGCGGGGATGACAAAGTCGATGTTCCGGGGGTCGGAGTTGGTGTCAACGATGCCGAACACGGGGATGCCCAGGCGGTTGGCCTCTTTCACTGCGATGGCCTCCTTGAGCACGTCGACCACGAAGAGGGCTGAGGGAAGGCGGGTCAGGTCGGCGATAGAGCCGAGGTTCTTCTCCAACTTGGCGCGCTGGCGTGTGATTTGCAGCAGCTCGCGCTTCGACAGGTTGCTGTATGTGCCGTCGTTCATCAGCTTGTCGATGTTGGTCATCTTCTTCACGGCCTTGCGGATGGTGGGGAAGTTTGTGAGCATGCCGCCCGGCCAGCGCTCGGCCACGTAGGGCATGTTGACGCTCGCTGCCTTCTCGGCAACCACGTCCTTAATCTGTTTTTTAGTAGCGACGAACAGCACCTTCTTGCCCGACTTGGCAATCTGTTTGAGGGCCTCCGCAGCTTCGTCGATTTTGGCTACGGTCTTGTGAAGGTCTATGATGTGGATGCCATTGCGCTCGGTGTAGATGTAGGGAGCCATGGCGGGGTTCCATTTGCGGCGGAGGTGGCCGAAGTGGCAGCCGGCCTGCAGCAGCATATCAAAGTTTGTTCTTGACATTGTCTCTTTGCTTTTAAATTGTTGTTTACTTTCTTTTTTATTCTTGTTAGAATCAACCGGCGGGTAGTCCTCTCCCGATTCTATCGAGGAGTCGGGCCGGTTTAGATGCTAAACGTGTCAGGCTGCGGCATTAGCGCTTGCTGAACTGGAAGCGGCGGCGAGCCTTGGGGCGTCCCGGCTTCTTGCGCTCGACGGCGCGCGAGTCGCGGGTCATGAAGCCTTTGCTCTTCAGCGCTTTCTTGTCTTCCTCGTTAATCTTGACCAGTGCGCGGGCGATGGCGAGGCGCAGCGCCTGGCTCTGCCCGGTGAATCCGCCACCGTCAAGGTTGGCCTTGATGTCGTATTTCTCGGCTGCCTCGAGCAGCAGGAGGGGCTGCTTCACCACATACTGCAGGATGGCTGAGGGGAAATAAACGCTGATATCCTTCTTGTTGATGGTAATCTTGCCGGTACCTTCGCTTACATAAACGCGAGCGACAGCGCTCTTGCGGCGACCTATTGCATTAACTACTTCCATTCTTCCTTATTATTTATACTGGTTAATATCGATTGCTTTGGGCTTCTGTGCCTGGTGGATGTGCTCTGTGCCCTCGTAGATGTAGAGGTTTTTCAGAAGGCTGCGGCCGAGCGGGCCTTTGGGCAGCATACCCTTGACAGCGTGACGGAGTATCTTCTCAATGCCGTCGGGCTTCTGGCGGAGCTGGGCGGGGGTGTTGAAGCGCTGGCCTCCGGGATAGCCGGTGTAGCGGGTGTAGACCTTGTCGGTCTCTTTCTTGCCGGTGAACTTCACCTTGGCGGCGTTGATGATAATCACATTGTCGCCGCAGTCCACGTGGGGCGTAAAGGTGGGCTTGTACTTTCCGCGGATGAGCTTTGCCACTTTGGAGCAGAGGCGGCCGACAACCTGGTCTGTTGCGTCGATCACAACCCACTCCTTCTTCGCTGTTTCCCTGTTAATGGAAATAGTCTTGTAACTTAAAGTGTTCATTTTAACGTTTAAATTTTACTACTAAAAAACATTGTTTCATTTCGTTGTCGGAAGGCGATTCACTAACCGTTGCGCCCGGCCAAAGACACAACTATTAACACGCCATCCCCTGGGGGCCTAAGAGTTCCCCATGAAATAATCGGACTGCAAAGTTACGGCTTTTCGACTGAATAGGTCGAAAAGCCGCTTTTACAGTCCGATTATTTATGGTTTATTAACGGTTCAGGTATTTCTTTCCGTTCTTGATGACAAGTCCTTTGTAGTGGCTGTCAGCCCTGTGCCCGCCGGTTGTCCATGCCGTGCCGTGCGCCTTGCCCGCGCCGGCCTCATGCTCGCTGATGCCTGTGTTGGTGCCTCCGGCGGTCACGGAGGCCTGCTTGATTTCCCAGCAGGGCGCGGTGCCGGTGGTCGACGTGTAGCGGAAGCCGATGGTGACCTTCTGTCCGGCGAAGTCGTTGAGGCTCACTTTGCCCGACTCGTTGAACGCCCAGCTTGACCCGGCGGGCCATGTGATGCCGGTGAGCGTCGTGGCACCCCGGCTGGTCTTGGCCACCACGGAGAGGTAGTCGGCGGGTGTGGCGCAGTAGTTCACCGCGTGGCTGAAGGTCAGTGTGGCGTGGCTGTAGTCGGTGAGGTCAAGCTCTGGCAGCCAGAGTGTGGCGTCGGCGTCGTGGCGGGTCTTGGTAGAGCTGTCGTAGCCGTTGGCTTTCCACCCATACTTGTCGGTGATCTGCCATATTTCAAGGCCGCTCTCGGGCTTCTTGTCGTAGGTCACGGTGCATCCGCCCTCGTCTTGCGTGAAGTCCTCGTCATAGACAGGCACCTCGCCGGCTGGCGGGTCGGGCGGCGTCACGGTGCCTCCGCCGCTGTATTCGCCCGACTTGACGGTGGTCTCGGGGTTGAAGGGCACGTTGGTGCTGTCGCCCCACACATACTCCATCAGGTTGGGGAAGTCGACATAGGGGTTGCGGTTGCCCTGGATGCCGTACACAGCCTCGTTGCGGTCGGTCTCGGTCTTGCTCACGGGGTCTTCCTTGGCCCATTTGATATACAGGGTGTAGGCCCACTTCTTCAGCGTGGGGTAGGCGCCCTGCTGGAGCGAGTTGAACGCCTGGTCGTTTGTCCAGGTATAGTCTTGGTAGGCGGTGGCCATGTACATGTAGCCGCGCGAGAAGTCTCCTTTCCACTCGTCGCTGGGCTGCCACACCTTGAACCCTTCCGAGCCGGCGCCCACCTTGATGCACCCGTTGTCGTAGTAGCCCTTGCCGCCGGTCTGGGTCACAATGCCCATGCCATAGTTTCCCTTGCTCGAGTTGGCCTTCGAGTCGCTGGGCATCAGGTTGAACAGGTCCTTGTAGGCCTGCCTCTTCGAGCCTCCCCACCAGCTCTTGGGGAACGAGTGCTCTATGTTCATGCCGCCTGGCACGCTGCCCCGGCTCTGGAACTTGACGCGGTTGTTGCTGTAACGGTCAACGACGTAGCCGCTGTCATTGTCGGTCACGTAGAACCCCCACCATGTGTGGTTGGCTCCCGAGCCGTACTCAAGCACCTTGGCATCTTTGATAATCTCGTGGATGGCGGTCTTCAGCTCGGCGCCTTTCTTCCCTTTCAGCGCGTCGTAGTAGCCCTCAGGAATCTGCGCGGCCGCCGTGAGGGCTGTCATTGCGACCGGCGCTGCCATGGCCAGCCGTTGCCAGTTGTTCTTTCTCATTGTCTTTTTGGTGTTATGTCAGTGTGCAAAAGTACTGATTATTTCCTGTCCGCGCAAACGGAATGGCATATTTATGCTGTTTTTATGGCGGTTATGCTACGGTTATGCTACGGCTATGTTGCGGGTAATATCCCTGGGGGCTGTGGAGCGCACCAGGAGCCGCCTCTGTGCCAAACGCAGAGCGGAGGGTGCCCGGCTGTGCCGGGAACCCTCCGCTGTCGCTGTGCAAGGTGTCTTGCGCTCAGTCCTCGTCGTCTGCGGGCCACAGTGATGAGCCGTTGCCCTTGGCTGCGGCGTCGGCGGCGTTGCCGCCTTCTACGGGGTTCGTGAGGTCGATGCCTGTGCCGTTGCCGTTCACACCGCCGCTCACGGCGTCCATCAGGTTCTCTTCGATTGTCATCATGCTGATGGCGGGAGTGCTGTATGTTTTCTTGTCCATAGTCAATGTCCTTTCTCTTTGGTTTTATTTGTTAATCATCAGTTTCTTTCCGTTCACGATGTAGAGGCCTTTCTTCAGGCCCTTGGTGCCGTTGCCCACACACTGTCCGTTGAGGTTGTACACCTTCAGGCTGTCCGCGCCCTCAAGCTCAACGCCGTCGACAGCGGTAACCACGCCGCCGTTGAAGCTGATGGCGGCCACGGTGGCTGTCGCGCTGGCTTTCTTGATGTAGGCGCGCATGCCGTTAATCTTGTTTTTGCCTGCTGCGGGGGCGAACACTCTGCCGTCCTTGCCGATGAAGAGCTCGGTGCCGTCGGTGGCCAGCTCAACGGGGCTGTATGTGCCCACGAACTGCACGTCGGTGCCAACGGCCTTGGCGTCGGGGTAGAGTATCTTCACGCCCTCGATAACGGGGTTCACAACGGTCTTTGCAGGCTTGATGAGGTAGGGGACTGTGTTCTCAATGGCGGTCACGGCATTGAACTCCATCACACCGTTTGCTGTCGTGCCTGTATATTCGGTAATCTGGGTGCCTTCGCCAAACACTTCTGCAACTTGCTCGGCTGTGAGGGCGAACGGAATGCAGAACGTGTTCCAGTACTCGCTTGAGAGTGTGCGGGTCAGTGCCACCTTGGCTGGGCCAACACCCATGGTGTAGTTCTTCTCGGTCTCCCTGAAGTTGTAAACAATGCCATACTTCTCGATGGGGCAGATGTCATAGTCCTCGTTGTATTTCACCACGATGCCGGTAACGTCAACGTTCGCGTTGTCATAGGGGGTGTCATACCCTATCTTGAACTTGTCGTAAATCAGAGCCGTCACGTCGTCTCCGTTGAACACGCTGTATGTTTTGTTGTTACCCGAGCCATTAACAATCACGGTACCGTTCTTGACCGTCACCAGGTTGTTCACATACTTGGCAATGTCGTCGGTGCTGATTTCAACAGGCTTGGCAGCCTCCTCGCTCGGAGTGATGGTCAGGTTGTCTGCCGTTGTCAGGTTGTCAGCGCTGACCAGCTCGGGCAGACCTTTGTACTCGTCATATTTTCCGATGATAGTGCCGTTGACAATGGCGTTGGCAGTGACGCTGGCACTGTCCTCCAGACCGGTGCCGTAGATGTTGATGGCTCCCGAGGCATCGCGGACAAAGAGATTGGAATAGTTTTTGTAAAGCACCTTGGCGTCTTTCAGTGTCAGGCAGAAAGTCTTGGTCTTGTCAGCGGCTCCCTTGGCGAGAAACTCAGCGATGTTTGCCGCGCCTTCTGTATCCACCACGGTCAGCGTGTAGCTGCCCTCAGATGCGTCATGGTCTGCATCGCCGGCGTACTTTGCCGTCACTGTTACTTTTCCGGCTTGGCCGGTGAGTGTCACTTTGCCAGTGTTGGATTCAAGTATGCCGATTTGGTCGCCTGTCCAGCTGTATTCAACGGTCGCGCTTTCAATCACGCTCTCATCCTTCGCGCTTTTAACCGTTGCCGTCGGTGCGTCAAATTTGTCTCCCTTGGCTATGGTGTAAGATGACTGTGGAAAAGAAACGGTGGTTGCCTTCTCGGAAACCGCTCCGGCACTAACCACCTTCACCTCGTCAAGGAAGAAGCGGTTTTTAGAAGGATACTCTGCTTCAAAGGTTATCTTTGTTTCTCCCGTTACACCGGTTATGGTCATGGTGTGAACGGTGAATTTTTCATTTTCCAGAGTTATGGTTTGTGTGCTTGCGGAATCGCCATCAAGCACTAACGAACCATTTGACACACTTACTTTAATGGTCTTGCTGTCATCTTTCCATGCTCCAGCCTTGAAGGTAAGTGTGTTATTACCGCTTAACGAAATGGGGGGGTAATAATAGAGCCTTTTTTCTTAGAAGAACCTCCTAATCTAACACACTTGCTAGCTGCATAGCCATATGTTACTTTCCAGCCACTGTTGTCGTAGTTACCATCTTTAAGGGTGCCGGATGCTGTATTACCACTCCACTTGTTATCGTTACCACCAGTTCCGCTGCAGTTGTCGAACGACTCGTAGAAGATTTGTGTTTGTCCAAAACTCGTGCTTGCCCCGGCAACCAGTGCGAGGAGCAGCACCATGTAAATACGTAGATACTGTTTCATGTTTTTTGTTGTTGATTTAAACATTACTTGAAAATATGTTTTGTTTTTTGTTGTCAAAGTATCAATACACGTTTCTTTCAGTCATGTTTCAACGGTGTGAAGAAATTGTGAAAAAGTAATCCATTTAATCATTTTGTCTGCAAAAGTATGTCATTCTCCTTATATAATAGACAAGCGTGTGATTCTTTTAAGAATAATTAAACAAAAAGCAGACATTGGACACGCACTCACAAGAGAGCTGTCCAATGCCTGTAATGCTGTGTAAATGTCGCTTTTCCTTGTCAGATACGCTCGGTGCCGGCTCACATTCGCTCGATGTCAGCGGCCGAAAGCTCTGTCACGGTCGCAATCGTCTCTGTGGAGAGCCCCTGCGCTTTCATCTTGCTCGCAACCGCCAGCATATCCTCCGCGTGTTGCTCCGCGCGTCCTTCCGCGCGTCCCTCTTCGCGTCCTTCCGCACGTCCTTCTTTGCGTCCTTCCGCACGTCCTTCTTTGCGTCCTTCTTCACGTCCCTCCGCGCGTCCTTCCGCAAGTCCCTCTTCACGTCCCTCTTCCCTGCTGGTCTCCAGCACGCTCTTCTGCGTCCT